>Ga0209168_10000039_pt1 | contig 150799 bp, 127 predicted proteins | sample Coa_R1_FD_187156 | JGI IMG/M metagenome (GOLD analysis project Ga0209168, IMG submission 187156) | Surface soil microbial communities from Centralia Pennsylvania, which are recovering from an underground coalmine fire - Coalmine... | ecosystem: Environmental > Terrestrial > Soil >...
ACTCCATGGACTGGGCAAGGGCGGAAGGGAAGTTGATATACCATTGTTCGCTGGCTTTGCGTTGGATGAGCTGGACTTTAGTGGGAAAACCCATGGGAAAGAGGTCCTTTCATGCTAACTAGTCATATAACTAGATAACATAAAAACGGCCGGCCTGCAACAGAAACTTACAGGAATGTTGTTTTATCTAGTGAAGGGCCAAAGTCCAGCGGCGGGTTGTTAACCCGCCCCTGCATCACAAAGCAGCCGGACTCGATTTAGAGAAAACTTCGCGGCCTGGGCTGAAGCCGGTCCCACGTCTGGAAAATGAAAATGCCCACCCTCGGGGGTGAGCACTTTCATCTAGCCCTGTTCTACCAGGGTGATGTTCATGGGAGAATCAGATTCGGACGGAAACGCAACCGCCAAAACCTGTTTGTGATTGGATGATAGGGTTTCCACACCACCTCCGTCAAGGAAAAAAGCTGGCACGCCAAATCGGCCCGTAACGCACACATAATGGGTTCGTTACAGTGATCCACACGTTTTCCTAAGCTGTGGAAAACTGTGTGGAAAGTACCTGCAAAAGATGTGCGCGATGCTCTAAGCTGGAGAATCTTAAGGACGTTATCGATCCATAAGATGAAGCAGAATCATGGGCTCGTCAGCACTTTGATGGCCAAGTTTTCGCCCCAAGAGCCGGTAACCAGCGAACGCAAAGCCGGCCAGGGCGCAAAAGACGATGAGGATACCAGCTAACTCGAAGATAGCTAGAATCATCTGGGCGATACCCTGGGCCGTTACTTTGGGTTTGGGCTTTTCGTCCCAGTTCACAGTGGCCTGGTAACCGATTTGAGAAACAAGGATTTTGGCGGCGGCGGCGTCCTGCGCACCTGGTACTACTGCTACGATTGGGCCGGCACGGCGGACGACTGCCCCAGGTAGCTTCTCCAGGTCAGCGGCCTGTTGCCGAGCCAACTGGGGGGTTGGAAACGAGAGCAAAACCAGTTTCTCAGCGCTTCGGGGCGTGCGATAGGTGGCGACCTGAGCTTCGGTCCCGAGTTGAAAAACCGCTAAGGCCGGAGGAATTTCGGGCGCCGCCGCCGACAAAGTGGCCGGACCGAGCACGTAACGCTCGGAATGCGGCTCCAAGCCTTTGACAGGCAGATAGCTACCGAGGGTGGGCAGTGTCGCATGGTGGCGCTTCGGCAGAGTAAGCGCTTGAAAATCGGCTTTGGAAGGGCAGCGGCCTTCACAGGTAACGAGGTAATTGTCGATTTGCTGGGCCTTGGATTCGAACAGATCCTGCCAGGCGGCATAAGCGTCGGTGGCATCGGCAAAGCGGTAGGCGGTGGCCTGGAAGGGGCCATAGTCGGCGCGTGAAGCAGCCTCCAGGCCTAGTTCCTGCCACAGGGGGCCGGCGGCGGAGGGCACGGGCTGCTCCGATTTCAACTGCTGGTCTTTGAATTGGGCCGGCCAAATCGCAGCATTTAGGGTCGCCGCGAAGGCGAGAGTTAGGAAGCTCCGCAGCATTTTTTATATTTTTTGCCGCTTCCGCAAGGGCAAGGATCATTGCGGCCGGCCTTTTTCTGGGAAATTGCCTGCTTTTTCTGGGCTCCCGCGGCGGCGCCGCCGACGAAATTCAGCTCGGCCATTTCCTTGTCTTTTTTGCGCTGGATGTTGCGGGTCAGGTCCATGACGCTCATCTGAGCCTCGCGCGAGACAGCGACGGGCTCGGGCGTCTCCTCGTCCTCTTCTTCTTCCTCCTCCTCTTCTAACTCGTCTTCCTGGTTGAAGGGGAGCACGGGGCGCGGCCGATCGTCGGAGCCATTGCCATCAAAGCCGGGCGCGGGGCCGCTGCTGATTTGCATGAAGAACAAGTAGCGGATGGACTCGTCTTCGATGCGGTCCATCATGTCCTGGAAAAGTGTGAAGGATTCCTTTTTGTACTCAATGAGCGGGTCCTTCTGGCCGTATCCGCGGAGACCTATGCCTTCCTTGAGGTGATCCATCGACAAAAGGTGGTCTTTCCACTGGTTGTCGATGACGTTGAGCATGATCATGCGCTCGGCATCGCGCATGAGGTCCGCGCTGATCATCTCTTCTTTTTCTTTGTAGCGGCGTTCCAGCTTCTCGACGATCTCGTCTTCGAGTTCGTTGCGATTGAGCTGCACGAGCGGGCCGGTTTCAATCTTAACGCCGAACTGCGTGAGCACATCCGATTGCAAGCCGGCATAGTCCCAGGTACTGGGGTGGGACTTTTCCGGGCACCGCACGTCGATGAACGCCCCGACAATGCCGCGGACAATCTCCAGCACGTGCTCGCGCTGATCGGCGCCTTCGAGCAATTTGCGGCGCATGCCGTAGACGGCCTGCCGCTGCTTGTTCATGACATCGTCGTATTCGAGGATGTGCTTTCGGGAGGCGAAGTTTTGAGCTTCGACGGACTTCTGCGCGCCGGCGATCTGCTTGGTGATCATCTTCGACTCGATCGGCACGTCTTCCTCCATGCCGAGACGTAGCCAAAGCTTTTGCATGCGCTCGCCGCCGAAGATGCGCATGAGGTCGTCCTGCATGGACAGGTAGAACCGCGAGCTTCCGGGGTCGCCTTGACGTCCGGCGCGTCCACGGAGCTGGTTATCGATACGCCGTGATTCATGGCGCTCGGTGCCGAGTACATGCAGGCCGCCGACCGCGATCACTTCATCGTGCTCAACGTCTGTTTCCTTCTTATACTTCTGGTAGACGGCGTCCCACTCGGTGCGTTCGGGCGTTCCGACCGCCGCGGTCTGCATCTGGTCGGGGTCGAGATTCCGTTTGCGGAACTCTTCCTTCGCCATGAACTCAGGATTGCCGCCGAGCAGAATGTCGGTACCGCGGCCGGCCATGTTGGTGGAGACGGTAACGGCACCCTTGCGGCCGGCTTGCGCGACGATGGACGCCTCACGCTCATGGTTCTTGGCGTTCAGAACTTCGTGCCGCACGCCCATTCGCTTCAGTATGCCGGCCAGTTTTTCGGACTTCTCAACTGAGATAGTGCCGACCAGCACGGGCTGGCCCTTCTCGTTCAAGGTCTTGATTTCCTTGGCGGCGTTGCGGAATTTTTCTTCGAGCGTGCGATAAACGATGTCACGGTTTTCGATGCGCCGCATTGGCCGGTTCGGGGGAATGACCACGACATCGAGTTTGTAGATCTTTTCGAACTCCGCGGCTTCCGTTTCGGCGGTACCCGTCATACCGGCGAGTTTTTTGTACATGCGGAAGTAGTTCTGAAAAGTGATGGTGGCGAGGGTCTGATTCTCGCGTTCCACCTTGACGCCTTCCTTGGCTTCCACCGCCTGGTGCAGACCGTCGCTCCAGCGGCGGCCCGGCATGACACGGCCGGTGAACTCGTCGACGATGATCACCTCGCCGTCCTGAACCAGGTAGTCCTTGTCGCGATGGAACAGGACATGGGCCTTGAGCGCCTGCTGGACGTGATGGTTGATCTCGATGTTCTGGGCATCGTACATGTTGCCGATGCCAAGGAGCCTTTCAACTTTGAGGACGCCTTCTTCGGTGAGGGCGGCCGAGCGGTGCTTTTCTTCGACGGTATAATCGCCGGTGGTGTATTTTTCGCCGGGTTCCTTGCCCTCAATCACCTCGCCGCGGATCAGCTTCGGGATGATGCGGTTGATCTTGTAGTATTTGTCGGTGGACTCCTCGCTGGGACCGGAAATGATCAGCGGGGTACGGGCTTCGTCAACGAGAATGGAGTCGACTTCGTCGACGATCGCGAAGTGATGCTCACGCTGCACGCAGTCCGAGAGACGGAATTTCATGTTGTCTCTCAGGTAGTCGAACCCGAGCTCGTTGTTGGTGCCGTAGGTGACGTCGCAGTTGTAGGCGGCCTTGCGCTGTTCGTCGTCGAGGTCGTGGACAATAACTCCGACGCTGAGGCCGAGGAACCTGTAAATGCGGCCCATCCAGTCGGAGTCGCGGCGGGCCAGGTAATCGTTGACCGTGACTACATGCACACCGTTGCCGGCGAGTGCGTTCAGGTAGACGGGGAGGGTGGCGACCAGCGTCTTACCTTCACCGGTTTTCATTTCGGCGATTTTGCCGTTGTGAAGAACCATTCCGCCGATCAACTGAACGTCGAAGTGCCGCATGTTGAGGACGCGGCGGCCCGCTTCGCGGCAGACGGCAAACGCTTCGATGAGGAGGTCGTCGAGAGACTCGCCTTTCGCAATGCGCTCTTTGAATTCGACCGTTTTGTTGGCCAAATCGGCATCGGAGAGCTGCTGCATCTGCGGCTCCAAATCGCTAATGGCCGAGACAACGGGACGCATGCGCTTGACTTCGCGCTCGTTCTTCGTCCCAAAAACCTTGGCAAGTGCTTTATCGAGGACCATACTGGTGCTAACTACCATTGTATCCTCGCGTCGCGCTTTTTAACGCTTCAGGGGATCATTTCTTCTTAAGTAGTTGAATCTGCCCGGCATGATAGGCGTTGTGCTGGACGATTCCGTGAAGCAGCGCATAGTAGGAGCGGTCACCTTCGCCGAGTTTTTCGGGAGGGAAGGAGTGGGTGGCTTCATGGAGGGCTCGTTGTGCGTCTTCGAGCGCAGCTAGCGTATGATCCCAGGCTTGAGGAGAGGTTTCGGTGACGGGCGGCCAATCGCGATCCCCCTGGAGGCTTTCGTAGCGTTTGCCACGGAGAGTGGCGTTGGCTTCGGCAATCCAGGCGTGGAGGTGGTTGACGAGTTCCCAGATGGAGTGCGCGGCCGGAATGGGCTTCGCCGCGGCGGTTTCGTGGGTAATGCCGGTTAGCACCTCTTTGAGAGCGGGGCCGTGCCAGGCTGTGCCGTGGTACGAGCGGTGGATCTGATCGGCGATTCGTTCGCTTTCGGTCATGCTTGCAGGCTAGCAAGCCGGCGAAAGGGGGGAGGAGGCATTCAGCCCATTGCCACCTGGTTTCGGGAACGGCGAGTTTGATTGAGCCTGTGATGCAGGCTGTTAGCCTCGGCGGGTTGTCAACCCGCGCGTAGCTCTGAACAAGCGCCGACCAGCGCCCGTTGGCAACCGGCAGCAGGATGGCATCCCTGTCCCACCTTACCTCGACACTGGTATCACGCCATTATGGTGCAGGGGCGAACGGGTTCTTACCCTCCAGTTCGACGCCCTTGGGCCACCGCGCTCCTTCCACGATCCACCTCCGTATAGTCTCGATCTCAGAGTCGGACAGCTTATAACCACCGGGGGGCATGTAGCCCGATTGCATGGCCGCGAACATGGGGCTATCGCTCGGGTGTTTCTTGACAATCGCCATCATGGCGCGCTCCTTGCGGTCGAGCCGCAAGCCCCGCATCGCACGATCGGGACCATGACACCGCACGCAACGAAGCTCCAGGATCGGCTTCACGTCGCGTACGAAGTTGACGCGAGCCCATCCTGGAGCGATGCTGATCAGCGCGAGGCATGCAAGCCCAAAAGGTCGCATCCTCTGATATTAAGCGTTAAGCCAGGCGTCATACGGGGCACGCCCCGATTGGCCGCTCACATTCCCCACAATCGAGCACCAGTTGAAAACCGGTGCTCGTGGCGGATTGAAAATCCGCCGCAGGTTTTAAACCTGCCTTACTGCAGCCACTATGGTGCAAAGTAGGCGTTGATGTCTAGAATCACATCGGTCAGATTCGTGACGAAAACGCTGACCGCTCCGCTTGTTCCCGACGGCACGATGGCAGCATTCGCCACCACCTTGCCCAGCGGTGAATTCAGCGTCGAAACCACCGGTTGCGCCTGGCCGGATGGCCAAGCCGTCAAATAGGAGAGCGGTCCACTCGGGACTACCGTGACGTTTAACGAGTACGCCTGCGCCGAAGCGGGGATTCCGGCGCACGGGCCGGCCGGAACCTGGAAGCTGCGCGACGCGCCCGCAGCCATGCTCGGCGAACCAAATCCCGGCGGGAAGCCGCCGCCACGCGTGTCCGCCACCCGGCAGGGCGATACCGTGTAGAGCGCCTGTGCGGCGGGAGATCCTGGAGCCGCGAAGTAACCGTTCACGTCGATGATGACGTCGGAGTCATCCGTGACGAAGAAGCTGACCGCGCCGCCTGTTCCAGCGGGCACAATGGCGGCGTTAGCCACTATGCTTCCATCACCGGAGTTCAACGTCGAGACCACCGGCTGCGTCTGTCCGGTCGGCCAGGTCGTCAGGTACCCAAGTGGACGGCGTGGCACCACCGTGACGTTGAAGGAATAAGCCAGGGCCGATCCCGGCACACCGCAGGAACTGGTGGGAATCGGGAAACTGCGGCTCGACCCGCCGCTCATCAGCGGACCACCGAGCGGTCCGGCCGGGTTTCGCGTATCGACGACGCGGCAAGGCGTCACGCTGTAGAACGACAGGCTGTTGGCTGTCGAAGACGGCGCGAAGTAACCGTTGATGTCGATGATCACGTCCGTTGTGTCGCTGACGAACACGCTGATCGCGCCACCGGTGCCGGCGGGCACAATCGCCGCATTCGCAACGATTCGCCCGTCGAAAGCGTTCAATGTCGACACCACCGGCTGCGCCTGACCGGATGGCCAGATAGAAAGATATTGCAAGCCCCCATGCGGAACAACGGTGATGTTGAGCGAATAAGCCCGCGCCGTGGCTGGAATATTGCACGAGCTCTGCGGGATCGGTACGGTCCGGCTCGTTTGGCCTAGCATGGCCGGACCCCCAAATGTGCCAGTCGGGTTCCTGGTGTCCATGACGCGGCATGGCGTTACGGCGACGAACTGCAACCCGCTGGTGCCGGTTTGGCTACCGGTAGTGAAGAACCAGGTTGCGGATGGCGTGGAGCCTGCAGCATTCCTCGCCGCAATTAACCAATAGTAGATTGTGCTTGCGCTCATGGTCGGACTGTATGTCGTACCCGTAGTATTGGTGACAAACGGGGGAGGATTGGTTGTGCCGAAGTAAACGTCGTAAGACGTGGCTCCGCTGACCGCGCCCCAGGTCAAAGGCGTATTCAGTGCAATTCCGGTTGCTCCCTGAGCCGGCGTGAACACCGTTACCGGAGGCGGTGGCTGAGCCGCGGCCGTGATGTTCGTCGGATCCCCAGCAGTAGCGGTCGTCGACCCGCCGCCGGATACGCTCGCGTGATTTGTGACTTGCGAGGGCGCGTTGGAATCGACGCTCACCGTCACCGTGATCGGCGGGTAGCTCGCGGAGGCCGACAGTGCGTCTGTGCGGGTGCAGGTATTGCTATTACAGGTCCAGCCGCTACCGCTCATCGAGACGAGCGCGAGCCCGGTTGGAACAGTTTCAGTCGCCGTCACGGTGCCATTGGTGGTGCCGGCTCCTGCCTGGTTCGAAACTGTGAGCGTGTAGGTTGCCGAGGCCTGTCCCTGCGTGAAATTGCCGGAATGCGACTTGGTGATGCCTAACTGCGGCGGATTAGCGCCGCCCGTGACGTTCAACGTCACGGGTACGGTCATGGCGAAGCCACCATTGTCAAAGACCAATTGTCCAGTGTACGTACCTCCGGCAACGCCGACAGATTTTGCGGAAATGGTGAATGTTCCGGGCGTCCCAAGATTACAGCAAGTGGGGCTCATTGTAAGCCAGGCACCGCCGTTTCCTGAGGTGGCCGCCACGGCATAACCGATGGCAGTGCCCTGGCTGGTTACCGTGATCGACTGCGTGAGAGGATTCGATCCTCCGAATGAAGCTGTGAAAGTCAACGGAGCCAGTTGGTTGAACACATTGTTCCCGACATCCACGCTGACGGGAATCGTGATGCTGTTTCCCGCGGTTTGGAACAGGAGTTGTCCGGTGAAAACTCCGGCGACCAGGCCCTGGCTGGGCAGATTCTGAGTCACGATATTGACCGTAACGGTGGACGGCGCCGTTCCGCTTGTAGACGAAACATTGAGCCAGTTGCCGCCGTCGCCGGTCGTCGCTATGAGCGTCCAATTTAGAATCCCGGCACCCACGTTGCGTATCGTCACGCTCTGGGCGGCGGGGGCCGCGGCCGCGGGCTTGAGTGAGAAGCTCATCTGCCCCGGAACGTTGTCGAAGAGCGCGGTGTCCGGTGTGCCGACGGTGAGCGTTACAGGTATTGTAAGAGCCTCATTGCCGGCATCCAGTACAATTTCTGCGGTATAGGTTCCAGCAGGCATCGTAGGGCTTGTATTGACCGTGATGATAAACGTCCGTGTAGTTCCCAAGTTGCAACACAGGGGAGTGACGGTCAACCAATTACCTCCAGTGGCCGTGTGCACCGATGGTGCAATGCCGATAGCTGTTCCTGTGCTGGCTATAGTCATTGTCTGCGGCAACGGGTCGTCACCGGCCACGGGCATCGTGAAGAACAGTGAATTCACCTGCGTGAAGACATTGGCCCCTACGTCGACACTGACAGGTATCGTCACACTACTGCCGCCTGGCTCGCGGAACAGGAGATTACCGGTGAAGGTACCGGCAACCAATCCCCCGCTCGGCAAGTTCGCCACCTGAATACCGACACTCACCTGCGAGGGAGCGGTTCCGGTTGTTGCGGAGACGGTTAACCAATGACCCCCGTCGGCAGTTGTGGGCGTGAGGGTCCAGTTCAATGTGCCCGAACCAGCATTGCGGATTTGCACGATTTGGTTCGGCGGAGCATTGGCGGCTTGTGTCTTGAGCGAGAAGGCCATCTGACCTTGAACGTTGTCGAAGAACGGGCGCGTCGGTGCGGCAACGGTCAGGACAACCGGCACAGTGAGCGATTCGCGGCCGCTATCGACGACCACTTGGCCCGTGTAGGTACCGGCCGCCATGGTCGGACTTGCCGTAACCGATACGAGAAGTGTTCTTGGCGTGCTGAGATTGCAACAGGTCGGAGAGACGGATAGCCAGCTGCCGCCGGTCCCCGTTGTTGCAGAGACGGAAATTCCGATTGCAGTGGCATTCGTCGTGCCGACTGTGATCATCTGGGGCAGCGGATTGGCGCCCCCGAAAGGCATGGTGAAACTGAGCGCGCTCATTTGGTTGAACACGTTGGTTCCCACAAATACGTTCACAGGCACCGTAATGCTCGTGCCAGGAGCCGTCAGCAGAAGGTTGCCCGTAAATGTGCCCGCTACAAGTCCACCGCCGGGTAAATTCGCCACCTGGATGCCGACGGACAGAATCGACGGAGCGGTCCCGCTGTTGGCAGAGACAGTCAACCAGTTCCCTCCATCGGATGTTGTCGGCGTGACCGACCAATTCAACGTTCCGGACCCGGCATTCCGGATCTCAACGTCCTGAGTGGGTGGCGCCACGCTGCTCCCAGTCTTGAGAGAAAACGTCATTTGACCCTGAAGATTGTCGAAAAATGCCTGCTGGGTTGGCGAAACCGTCAGCGTGACCGGCACATTCATCGTTTGCCCGGATGAGTTGAAGATGATTTCTCCGGTATAGGTTCCTGGCGCCATTGTAGGAGGCGTAGTGACCTTGACCGTGAATGTTCCGGGCGTCGAGAGATTGCAGCACGCTGGGGTTACGCTCAGCCAGCTGCCGCCTGTCGCAGTTACGGCTACCGGGGACAGCCCCAAACCCGCTGTCGTGCTGGCAACCACAATTGTCTGCGGGGGCGGGTCGGCGCCTTGTTGAGGTTTCGAGAAGCTTAGCGGGTTCACTTGCTGCAAAATGTTCGCAGCCACGACGACGGTGATCGGTACGGTAACGCTGGTTCCCGGCGCACGGAACAGCAACTGTCCGCTAAAGACTCCGGCCACCAGACCACCGCTGGGCAGGCTGGGAATCTGGATTCCCACAGACACGAAAGATGGAGCCGTACCGCTGTTTGCGGACACAGTGAGCCAGTTGCCGCCATCCGATGTGGTTGGCGTCAGGGTCCAATTGAGAGTCCCCGACCCGGCGTTCTGTATCTCGACGATCTGATTTGGAGGGGCAACGCTGGCCCTGGTGACCAGCGCGAAGCTCAATTGGCCGGGTACGTTGTCGAAGAACGCATTCGACGGGGGCGAGATGGTCAGAATCACCGGAACCGTCATCGCCAGTGCGCCGTAGTCGAATACGACCTGTCCGGTGTAACTTCCGGCGGCCATGTCCGGCGTTGTGGTTATGGAAATGTCAAAGAATCCGGGCGTGGACAGATTGCAACAAGCTGGGGATACCGAGAGCCAACTGGGACCTCCGTGAGGGACCTGGGCCACCGGAGCAATGCCAAGCGCCGTTCCGGTGCTCGAAAAGGCTACGACCTGGTCGAGAGGATCAAGGCCAGCAAAGGTCTTCGAAAAGCTCAATGGATTGATCTGCCTTGGAACGTTGGCTCCGATGGTGAACAGAACTGGAATCGTGACGCTGCTGGTCGCCGATTGGAGAAGGATCTGCCCCGTGTAGGAGCCCGCCGTCAAACCACCGCCTGGCAAATTCCCGGGTGTGACGCTGACATTAACAATCGAAGGCGCAGTCCCGCTTGTGGCGGAGACGTTTAGCCAGTTACCTCCATCGGAGGTACTCTTGCTCAGATTCCAGTTCAGTACGCCGGCTCCGCCATTGCGGATCTCCACACTCTGGCTGGGCGGCGCATTACCACCAGTGGGCATTAAGAAGCTCGCTTGGCCTTGAATGGTGTCGAATAACGGGTTGGTTGTCGCAACAACCGCCAGGGTGACGGGGATGGTTAATGTCGCGCCACTCGTCGTGACCACAACTTGCCCGGGGTAGGATCCGACCGCCATATCAGCAGGCGTAGTGACAGTGACCGTCACAGATTGCGGTGTGGACAGATTGCAACAGCCAGGAGCAATCGTCAGCCAGTTTCCCCCACTGCTCGTTGAAGCAGTGACGCCGATGCCGAAATTGGCGCCGACAGCAGCTACCGTTATTGTCTGTGGAAGTGGGTCCGCGCCCGCGAACGGCTTCGTAAAGAACAATTGCGGCGTTGGCTGAAAGGTAGCGGCTCGAAGCACGCTGCCCATCGGTGCCGTTAAGGCAGTAAAAAAAAGCAGAGCTCCGAAAAATTCCTTCTTCATTAGGATTCCCCTCTCCCTGTGCTCTTTAGACACACCATGTCCTTCCAATCCGGTTGCGCCATCAAGGCCGGTGATGATAGCATTTTTCAGCTACACAACGCATTACGCAAACGGCATCACAAAACCGTCATGCGCGACCGTGATTTCTGATGGTTAACGCATTTGAGCCCGGCGAGTTCGGAATTCCATTGCCGGACCGGACGATGGTGGACTACCTCTTCAGCGTGACTTATGAGGAGTTGCGGCGCCTCGCTTCCACCCTGACCCGCCGCGATCCGACCAGCACCCTGAATCCCACAGCCCTCGTCCACGAGGCCTGGTTGAAGCTGGCGAATTCCCCGAAATTCTCGTCGACTTCGCCGCTGCATTTCAAACGCATCGCCGCCCGCGCGATGCGGCAGCTCCTCGTGGAAGCGGCCCGCCGCCGGAGCGCCCGCAAGCGCGGTGGAACGGGTGAGACCAGCTTTGTCAGCTTTGACGAATCGACGGATCAACCGTCCGCGTGCGCCGACGACATCATCAAAATCGATACCGCCCTCGATGCGCTTGCCCGCCTCAATCCCCGTCACGCCGTTATGGTCGAAAGCCGGTTTTTCGGTGGTCTCGATGTCAGTGAGACCGCCGCCTTGCTGGAAGTTTCGGAAGCCACCATCCTCCGGGATTGGAGGGCGGCGAAGGCCTGGCTGGCGCTCGAACTTCGCCGGACAGGTTAGGTTTCATGGACAGCGAGCGCTGGAGCCGTGTTCAGGAACTGTTCCACGAGGCCGCCGACCGGCCCGCGGCGGAACAGCATGCCTTCCTCGCTGCCGCCTGCGGCGCTGACCACGAACTCCTCGCCGAAGTCCTTGCGCTCCTCGAAGAAGACTCCCAGAACGCCTCGCTTCTCGACCGCGATCTCGCCCACTTCGCGGAGAGCGTCCTCGATTCGCCCACGTCCGCCGCGAATCAGCAGATTGGACCCTACCGGCTGCGCGAGTTGTTAGGCGAGGGCGGCATGGGCGTCGTGTATCGCGCCGAGCGGCAGGACCTGGGCAACGACGTGGCGGTCAAGATTCTCCGCGACGCCTGGATGTCGCCGGCGCGCCGCGAGCGGTTCACTCACGAGCAGCGCACGCTGGCGCAAATGAATCATCCCTCGATCGCGCGACTCTACGATGCCGACACAATCGCGGGAGCGCCGTGGTTCGCCATGGAGTACGTGGAGGGTGTTCCGCTCACGGAGTACTGCACTCGCCATAACTGTTCCATCAGCGAGCGGCTGCAACTGTTTCGCTCCGTCTGCGAAGCGGTGCAGTATGCCCACAGCCGCGCTATCATCCATCGCGACCTGAAGCCCTCGAACATTCTCGTGAAGAGCGGCGGAGATGTCCGGTTGCTCGATTTCGGCATTGCCAAGCACCTCGACGATCTCGATACAGCCGCCAATCGGACTATGACAGGCCTGCGCTTGATGACCCCTGCGTACGCTGCGCCCGAGCAGGTCCGCGGCGAGGACGTGGGAATCCACACCGATGTTTATTCACTGGGCGTGGTGCTTTTTGAACTGCTGACCGGCCATCTTCCGGATTCGCAGGCGAAATTGTCTGCTTCGCCGGGCGGCATAACCACCACCAAATCCACGGCTAGTGAAGAAGGGGGCGCAGGAAGTTTTGCGCGTGCGGTCGAAAACCCCGCATCGGAAGCCTGTGGAAGGGTGAAGCAGGCGGTTTCGCCTGCCTCTGGATCTCACGCAAAAACGCGCAGGCGAAACCGCGTGCGCCACCATAGCGACAGGCCGAATCCTGCTATCGACACCGACCTCAATGTCCTCTGCCGCACGGCTATGCACCCCGATGCGCAGCGCCGGTACGCTTCCGTTGAAGCGCTGATCCGCGACATCGATCATTATCTGAAAGATGAGCCCCTGGAAGCCCGGCCCGATGATTGGCAGTACCGGCTGGGGAAATTCGTCACCCGCAATCGAAGCGCGGTGATCGCGGCGGCCGCCGTCCTGCTCACGATCGTAGGTCTCGTAACGTTTTTCACCGTGCGGCTGGCAAAGGCGAAAAATATCGCGCTGTCTGAATCCGCACAGGCCCTGCGCGTCAAGCAGTTCATGCTGAACCTGTTCGAAGGCGGCGACAAGGAAGCCGGACCCGCCGAGAACCTGCGTGTTCTATCGCTCCTCGACCGCGGCATCCAGGAAGCGCGCTCGCTCGATTCCGAACCCGCGATCCAAGCTGAGTTGTATGGCACCCTCGGCGGACTCTATCAGAGACTTGGCAAATTCGATCAAGCCGATGCCCTGATGCAGCTCGCGCGCGATCGGCGTATCCAACTCTTCGGAGCGAAGAGTCCTGAAGCCGGCGACAGCACCGTAGCGCTGGCGCTCCTGCGCGTCGACCAGTCGAAACTGGATGAAGCGGAGCATCTTGTTCGCGACGGCCTGGAGACCATCCGGGGAACCGCCGGTCCGTCCGACTCGCGAACATTCGAGGCCACCGTAGCTCTCGGCAAAGTGCTGCAGGCTCGCGGAGCTTACGACCAATCGATCGCCGTCCTCGACGATGCCATTAAGCGTCAAGCCTCCGAGCCTCCCCCAGCCGGGTTCGCCCACGCGCTGAACACACTTGCGGAGTCGCACTTCTTCGCAGGCCATTACGATATCTCCGAAGCTTTAAACCGGCGTGCCCTGGCGATTCACCGCCGCGTCAATGGCGACCGGCATCCGCTGGTTGCCGACGACCTGATGAGCCTCGGCGCCATCCAGTTCCAACGCGGCAAGTACGTCGAGGCCGAACAACTCGACCGCCAGGCATTCGAAATCAAGCGCTCGTTCTATGGTGAGGATCATCCGGAGACCGCGACTACATTGACCACCTTGGGACAGGCGCTGGTATTCGAAGACCGTTACGATGACGCCGAGCAGTTACTCGAGCGCGCGCTTTCGATTCGCGAGCGTATCTATGGTCCGGTGAGCCCGCTGGTGGCGTCCACACTCAACGAGCTCGGCAATATCGCCTCTATGCGCGAACATCTGAACGATGCGGAAGCCCGCTTCCGGCGCGTGCTCGATATCTATCGCAAGATCTACGGCGATAACCATTATTTAGTTGCGCTCGCAACTTCGAACCTGGCAAGCATCTATTTCGACCGCAAAGACTATGCGACCGCCGAAACCATGTTTCGCGACGTGGTGGCGCGATTCACCAAAACGCTGTCGCCTACTCACATGAACACGGGCATCGCGGAGATCAAGCTCGGACGCGCCATTCTGCGCCAGAAGCGCTACCGTGAAGCCGAGACTCACACGCTGGCGGGATACAACATCCTGCGCGGGCAGGCCAGCCCCTCCACAACGTTTCTTCGATCCGCTCGGAAGGATCTTGCGGCCATTTACGACGGGCTTCACGAGCCGGAAAAAGCCGATCATTACCGCGCGGAACAGGCCGCCCAGGAAGCAGCGGCGCATGCGGCTAAGTTAGCGCACGGTTCCTGAAACAGGATCTTCACCTGCCGTTTTATCCACAAACTTTCCAAAACCGCCCGCCTGCAGATGATTGATTCTAAGGCAAATAGAAGTAGAGGAAATCGAATCGTAACGCGATTTTAACCATTGACGAAAAGAGCGTTTAGAGCCATCATGGACATGGTTCCAAGAGGTTCTGAGAGCAGTAAGCCCGGCGGATGGTAGCGGGCCCGGAACGATGATCTGTCAGTGATAGGGTTAGTCAAATAATTCGAACTGGCGGGGAGCGAAGGGAAATCGGGCCGTTCGCAAGGGTAAGCGGATTCGAGTTTAGCCGTTCGTAGAGCACTATGAGCCGGAAGGACCAAAAGTCCTGAAGGGGAGTGAAAGTGGACGGACACTCGGGCGTTTCGGATCTGGAATCAGGTAACGGGTTTCGGGCGTTGAGCCTCCCCGGACGCGGCAGAGCAAACTGCAGCGAACCGAGGAGGGGAGTTCGGAGCCGAACGGACCTGAGAACAAGTTCGGAAATGCGCTGAAGGGATAGGCCGGGAGCGACGATCCCGCTGCGGTGGCTTTCGAAAGAGAGCAGTCGATGCGGGGGAGTGAAAGGCTGTTTCGAGGCGCAAGCTTCTAGCGAAGAGATCAGCGGGTGAGCCCCGGAGCACCGATCCGTGCAGGCCAAAAGCCAGTGCGGGGAGCAAAGGGACAAGGCGCCACGACTCTATCGCAAGCCAGGTTCAGGCCGTGCATGCCGGTCGGTGAACAGATTGCTGGAGGGGTCACTTGGAACCATTTTTGTTTTCCGTTCCCCCTATTGCTGCTGCCCTTCCTGGGCCCGCCGCTTCCTCCACGAGAACCTTTCCTTACACGACCTGAAACTCGCAAAATTGCAGCGGCAGAATTCACAGCGGTAGGGAGTCGCGCCAAACTTCAGCAGCATCAGCGTTTGTAGCGGAGGGTTGTAATACTGCCTCGACCAAGTGCTCAACTCCGTTCGGAGGCACTTGGGACATCGCGCGTACTTCCACAGCTTCAAATCCCACATCGACGATGAGAAGCGATGCCCGCACTCCCGGCAACGGAACTGAAAAACGCCGAAGATGCTCTTGAAGCGTTCCGACACTCCACGCTCCCGCGAACTGCGAATATTGCGCGCGCCGCATTCCGGGCAAGCACCGAACGCCATCTTAGATAGCGCCGCCTTCAGGCCGATAGCACTGGGATTTTGGAGTATTACACCGCTTCAGATTCTTCGCGCCTCGCGAGTATTCTGACATTGCGGAAGCAAGGCCAGCCGAAACCGCCCGCGCCACCTTTCGATTGCGGCGAGGAAGCTTGTTGGGGCTGGCAGCGCAACCTTCGAAGCGCCGCGAAACCCACATCCGGCATGCGCATGCGAAACCGCCAGCGCGTTCCGGGTGGAGTCCGACCCCCGGCGGGACCCCCTGCTTCACCGTTTCACAGTCTGCCCCAGCGCGACTAAGCAACATTGGGCCTTTAGGCGGTAGGAAGGCCGGTAGACACCGGTTCGCTCGAATGATTCCGCACGTATTCGTCTCGATAATGCCGAAGCGCTTTCTCCAACGGCTCCAGCAGCTTGCTTTCATGCCTGATCCGCAACCCCTCGATAAAACTGACCGGCAACAGGTCGCGCGTAGTCGAAGTAATCACCACCGAATCCGCTTGTTCCAGGTCCGCCGGCATTATCGTGCGCTCCGTGATGGAAACGCCCGGAATGGAAATCGACTCCAGCAGCAACTCGCGGGTGACCCCCGGCAAACATCCCGACGACAACGGTGGTGTAGTCACCTGGCTGCCCTCAATCGCGAAGATGTTCGCCGACGTGCATTCGCACACTTCGCCCCGCTCGTTCAGGAGCAGGTATTCATCGAATCCGCGCTGATGTGCTTCCTCGTACCAAGTCAGATTATGCGCCCAGGAAAGAATCTTGGCTCCGGCAAATTCGTTCTGCGCGTACCGGGCAAATGGTTTTATGCCCAGCCGGACACTGTCGCCCCAATCGGCGAGATTGGTCGTGAAGGCGACGATGTCGTAATCGCGTTCGATCCCGGGGCCTTCGAAGGGTCCACCGTGGTTGCGCACCACTACCACTCGTAAAGTCGCGTTTAGAGCCTTATTCGACTGGATCAGTTGTTGGAGCCGCCCTTCCAGTTCGTCTCTCTCGGATGGAAACGGCACATGCATGCGCTCCGCATCCCTTTTCATGCGCGCCCAATGCCGCTCGAAAGCAAACATCACGCCATCGGCAACACGTATGGTGCTGAAGACTCCCCAGCCGTTCAGCAGACCGGTTTGCCCGGGTGAGGCGTCGCGTACATGAGTGTCGTGCACATCGTCATTGTGCAGAAGGAACCGATGCATAGATCAATGTTAACCCGAACGATTTTCAGACCTGCTCTACTAGGACCATGGTGACGGTAATTGGCGGTGGAGTCATCGGCCTTTCCATCGCATGGAGGCTATCTCAGAAGGGAGTTCGTGTGGTGGTGGAGGACGCCGGAAATCTCGGCGGCGAGGCGAGTTCCGCGGGCGCCGGCATGCTGCACCCGAGCGGTGAGTTTACCAGCCCGTCGATCTGGACCGAGCTCGGCTCGGCAAGCTACGCCATGTATCCCGCCTTCATTTCCGAGTTGGCCGCCGACACAGGCATCGCAATTGATTACCAGGTCTGTGGAGCAATTGAGTACGGACCATCCGGCGAAGAACATCTCAGTTCCGACGCCGCCTATGTGGATCCTGGCGACCTGAACAAGGCGCTCCGAGCTGCATGCCTGGCGCGAGGCGTCGAGATTCGCAAAGGTCGTCTCACACTCGAAGTAGATGCCGGGTCTGCAGACGCCCTGGTGATTGCCGCCGGAGCCTGGTCGGGCCGCATTGCAGTTACGACCCACGGACGACGGCTGACGCTGCCCGCGGCGCTTCCGGTGAAAGGCCACCTGGTCGGGTACAACATGCCCCCGGGTTCGCTGGGCCGCATCCGCCGCCGCGGCCACACCTACGTTCTGCAACGTGCCTCGGGTTTCACCGTCGCAGGCTCCAACGAGGAGCGAATCGGCTTCGACAGCAGCGTCAACCGCGACACCTGCGATCACATCCACGCCGAAGCCGCGCAGCTCTGGCCCGAGTTGGCATCGCGAGCCCCCGACAAATGCTGGATCGGATTCCGGCCCGCCACGGAAGACCTGCTTCCACAGATCGGCCGCGTCGATGACACTAACGTCTGGCTGGCCTATGGCCACTACCGAAATGGGTTCCTGCTGGCACCCGTGACAGCGGATCGCATTTCGAAGAGCATCGAATCTGCCGCTAGCCGGACAAAAATAGGCAGTGGATCGATCTCTATGTCCAATTCGGAAAAGGATTGATTCTGCCGCGAATGCTGTCCTGAATGAGCTCCCGTACCCGCTTGCGCCGTGCCATCAGCCGCGTCAGCAGCCTTTCCAACTCCGATTCATCCCCATCCAGCCACTGCGGCGGGATCTGCTTCACCGCGTCGTCCACTACTTCCTCCGGAAAGTGCTCCACACGATCGAGCCACGGTTGGAAATCGTCAAACGATCTGACCTTCTGATAAACCACGGGCCGGAAATAGAGTCCCTGCAACGGCGAGTCTGCGAAGGTCCAATGTGGGCCGTCGAAAACGTAACCGTGATCCATCATGGCGGTCACGAATCCCGTTCGCGTGAGATACTCGTCCCCGCCGGGCGCGCATTGCCTTAGCCGGGCACGATGAAAGATCGACTGTCGCGAGTCGGCGTTTCCGGCCCATTTGTCGAATACCAGGACACCCAGGAAATCGGCAAGATTCACCACTTTGTCGAGCAGCAGGTCGGGAATGAAGTCATACACAGCCACCCGCGCCGGGTCACCCGGAAAGGCCGATCCGAAGTGCCATCCCGGCTCAATCGGCACTCGCCGCGATCCCAGTTGAATGTAAATATCCGGGTTCGCCTCCAGAAACGAACCACTCAGATTCACGATCGCGTTCTTCGGGGTGGCAATCTGCAAGAAGCGTAGAAACACCCCAGCAATCCACTCATTTACGAGTATGCGGCGGTGCTGGGGATTGTTGCGGAATTTGACAACATAGAAGCCGCCGTCCTCGCATTCAAGCAAGTGTGCCTGCGCGCCACCCCGTAATTTTCGAATCAGACGGACGGCGTTGACGGGCATGGCTTCGGCATAGTCTTAGCTTGTCACCCTGCCAAAAAGGTTACCCTAGAAGTTTACTATGGCCGACGAGAAACCGAGCGAGAACCACGGGGCCCACTGCAAAGATGAGGTTGCATTGGAGATGATGAAGTTCATTGCCGTGACAACGGGATACGGCAAAGGCACCGGAACAGCGGGCTTCACTGGCAAAGCCACAAAGACACCCGAAGAATACGCCGAGTCCCTGCTGCAACTGTTCGAACGTTGCCGCGCGGCGGTAGGCAAGCAGTAGCCGCTTTATTTATCGGGATGTGACCCGAAGATCTTCCCGAGCGCTCGCCGGAAGCCACCGTGCGGCTTGGTGGTTTTCGATGGTTCCGCTTGCGTTTTGGTTTCCGCCGGTGTCTCAGGCGCCGCCTTAGGCGTCGGGTCGGCCGCTGCCGGCACATTCTCCTTAACACCCGTAGCGTCCGGATTATACGGAGGAGCCGGGGGCGGGGTATCTGCGGCTTTTGTCGCCGGAGTTGATGCCGGTGGATTGGAACTGCCATCCCCCAACCCGAGAATTACCGGCTCCGGCTGCGGTCCCACTGCGGGCTTGGGCTTTCGGTGCGGCACGGGCACCGGCGCCACCGGATCAGGCTGCTCCTGGGTAGCCGTGGATGGCGCCACCAAAGGAGGCGCCGGCGGCAAAACGATATGCGGCGTGATTAACGGAGCCGCTGTTGTCTTTTGCATCGCTGCAGGCTGGCTCAAGCCCACCTTTAAATAAGCGAGTTCACTCACCACCGCTGCCGCCGACAAGCCAATCACGGCGTAAGCGACCAATTGCCAGCGCGGAATGGTTGCGCGCGGCGCCGGCTCGATGATCACGGCGGCAAGTGCCTCCCGAAACTCGTCCGCCGTTTGGAAGCGGTCGGCCGGATCCTTCGCAAGCGCCTTCAGGATCGCGTCGTTGAGCGACTGGGGAATGCAGGGATTGATTTCGCGCGGCGCATCCGGCGTTTCACTGGTCTGTGCCTGCATCAACGCAAACGCCGAATCCAACGGGAAGACCTTGCGGCCGGTAGCGATCTCATACAAAACAGCGCCCGTCGAGTAAATGTCCGAACGCGGGTCGGGATCCGCCGTCCCCCGTACCTGTTCGGGCGAAATGTAGTGCAGCGAGCCGGCAAACGCGCCGGTATTTGTGACGCGCACGTCGCCCGGCGCTCGCGCCAATCCGAAATCGGTCAATTTAATGACGCCGCCGGGTGTCACGATGATGTTCGCGGGCGATACATCGCGATGCACCACACCCTGTGTATGGGAGTAGGCCAGCGCAGCCAACACTTGCGAAACATAAAACAGCCCGGTTTCCAGCGGCACAGGCTCATGCGCCACTTTCCGTTCGAGCGATTGCCCAGAAACCAGCTCCATGACCAGCAGCAGCTCGTTATCCAGCCAGAATGCATTGTGCACGGCAGCAATATTGGGATGGCTGAGCCGTGCCTGAAGCTGTATCTCGCGCATGAAACGCTGCGCCTGCTCCCAGGATGTGATGGGATTGGCGAGCGTCTTCATGGCCTCGATTCGCTTGGTGATGTTGTGCTCGATCTTGTAGACGAGCCCCGTCGCGCCTCCGCCCACGACGGAAACGATCGTGTAATCGCCGACGACTTGTCCGGCATGAAAACTCATCGGATCACCGATAAACTTTGCTGAAGCCGAGCAAAAGAATCACGATGCCGAGCATGATCACCAGGGCGATCGCGGCACGACGAAAACGGAATGCGGAGATTTCCTCCTCGTCGATCGGCGGCAAAGACTGCACCGCCACCGGAACCACTGGCTCGAAGACCTCCGGCGCCGACTCTGGAGCGGGCGGCACCGGAACCGTGGGCAAGGGCCGAAGCGGAGCCGCCTGTGTCATCCGGTTCAAGAGGCGTTGCACGCTCTCCAGCCGCTCGCGAAAATTGCTCGCGCTCTGGAAGCGCTGGTCCGGCTGCTTCGCGAGTGCCTGTAAAACGATGTGGTTCAACTCGAACGACAGTTCCCGGTTCAACTGGATCGGCGGAACCGGCGTTTCGCTCACATGCGATGCCATGAGCTGGAATTGGCTCACTGAATCGAAGGGTTTTCGCCCCGTCACAAGCTCATATAGGACTACACCAACTGAATAAAGATCCGTGCGGGCGTCCAGGTTCGACAGCCCCTGGATTTGCTCGGGCGAGATGTAGTGTAAAGACCCTAGGACAGTACCCACCTGCGTGAGCCGCGCATCGTTGTTCGAGCGCGCCAGCGCGAACCCTGCCAGCTTAACGGTGCCGTCGCACGCAACCAGGATGTGTTCCGTTGTGATGTCGCGATGGATCACGCCGTGCCCGTGCGCGCACTCCAGTGCTGAGAGCAATTGGCAAATCCATTCCAGCGCCTGTTCGAGGGGCACGGGACCCGACCGAATCTGCTGCGCCAGCGTGACGCCGTCCACCAGCTCCGTCGTCATGACGAGCTGCCCATTCAGGCGTCCAGCGTTATAAAACGTGACGATATGGGGGTGCACCATGCCCGCGTGGATCTTGACCTCGCGCAGGAAGCGCTCCGCCATCTCCTCGTTCTCGCTCACGTTCGGGGACAAAACCTTCAGTGCCTCAACACGTTGGGCGATGAGGTTCCTAACCTTGAAGGTGACCCCGGACGCGGACCGGTCGACCACATCCAGAAACTCGTAATCTCCGACGGTAGTACCTAGCTCAAAGGCCATGCCGACAATTACCCCCCTTTTTATCGGCCGGTCCACGGTACTCCGATAGAGCGGGTTCTACGGCGTGGCTTTTTTATGCGATCATCGGAAGCGTTCGGAGGAGTCCCGATGGCACTGAGCGTAAGAACCGTTGAGTATTTCTACATGAAAGTCAAAGACGAGCCAGGGAAGGCATACGAATTCCTGGCGAAGCTGGCCTCTGAGGAAATCAACCTTCTGGCCTTCAGCGCCGTGCCCTTCGGCCCGAACCACGTGGAACTGACCATCTTCCCGGACCGCAGCGATAACCTGCTGCGAGTTGCGCAAAAGCTTGGATGGTCCTTGACGGGTCCCCAGCACGCCTGCCTGATCCAAGGCGACGACCAGCTCGGCGCGCTCGCCGACATCCAGCGGCGGCTCATCGATGCCGGTGTCCAGATCTATGCCTCCACCGGAATCACCGACGGCGAAGGCCACTATGGCTATGTCATTTATATGAAAGAAGGCGACTACCTGATGGCCGCCAAGACCCTGGCACCGTGATTGGTGTATTTACACAGCCTCTGACTTTTCGCGTCCCGCGAATATTCTAAGTTGTGGAAGTATGCGCAGGCGGTTTCCCCTGCGCGTTCCCCCTGAAGTCCAACGATAGGCCGCTTGCTCCACCCTTCCACGTTACTTAAAGAATCAGAGCTGTTTAATTCCCAATCAGCCTTCGTCGCGAAGCACCGTCATAGGATCCACTCTCGCCGCGCAACTCGCCGGAATCAAGGCCGATAGTAAACCGACAAGCGTCATTAGAAAACACGCAACTGCGAGGGCGGCCGGGTCCAACGCGGACACCTGGAATAGGAGGCTCTTCAGGACCCGAGTGAGCGCAAAGGCGCCACCCAGTCCTAACACAAGCCCTACGAGGAGCATCGAGAGAGCATCGCGCAAGGTGTGTGACACGACGTCGCCCGGCCGCGCGCCCACGGCCATGCGAATGCCAATCTCACGGCGCTGCTGGGTCACTGCGTGCGCCAAAACGCCATAGAGTCCGAGTGCAGCCAGCAGCGCGGCCACGCCGGCGAAGGCTCCCGCGACCCACGTAGGCTCCGTCGCCCAGAGCATGCTATGTTTCTTCACCTGTTCCATCGTCCTCACATCGCCCAGGGGCAGATGGGCATCGACCTGCCGCACTGCTTCCCGAATTCCGGACACGGCCGCCTGAGGATCGCTACGCGTGCGAACTACCAGGTTGATGTCCTGTCGCGGGAACTGGGCCAAAGGCACATAGATTACCGGCTCAATCGGCGCATGCAGTCCACTGGTACGCTCGTTACGAATCACGCCCACGATCCGCGGGCTAACCGGGGACTCCGGGATGGGACCGTAGCCGGGTAAGTAAATGCCTACAGCTCGTCCTACCGGATTCGACATGCCAAATGCGCTTGACAAATGCCGCGCCACTTCCTGATTGATCACCATCACGGGCGGGGCGCCCGTGCGATCGCGAACTTCAATTCCGCGCCCGGACTCCACTGGAATTTGGAGTGTCGGGAAGTACCAGGGATCGACCATTTTGACGCGAACGAGAAGTTCATCCTTTACTCCCGGCAAAGTGATGAACTCTCCCCAACGCACACCTTCAAGGGGCAAACCGATTGAGACGGAAGCCTGCTCGACTCCGGGCAGGGATCGCAGCCGTTCGACGACGGCTTCGTAGAATGCGATTGCGGTTTCGGGCGCCGGGTATGCCGCCGACGGAAGATCGGCCGACATCGTAATCACATGGTCGATTCTGACCCCGGCATCCACTTGCTGAAGTTTCGCCAGGCTCTTGAACAGGAGCGCCGCGCCGCAGATCAACACGACGGAAGCCGCGACTTCACCGATGACGATCGTGCGCCGCACCGCTGCACTTGACCCGGACGATCCTCGTGCGGCCTGATTCAGTGAGCCTGACAGCTTGCCGAAAGAGGTCTGCAGAGAAGGAAGCAGACCTGTGAGTATCAAGACCGTCATCACGGCGACGGCGGCAAAACCAAGGACGCTCAGATCCAGGCTGAGATCAGCCGTAAATGGCAGCGATGCCGCCACCAGGGGCGTCGCCGCATGGAGTAGCAGGTAGGCCACCGCAATCCCCGCGATGCCCCCCAGAAGGCACAGAACGAGGCTCTCGGTGAACAACTGCGCGATCAAACGGCCGCGGCCTGCCCCCAACGCGGTCCGTAGGGCCATTTCCTTCCGCCGGGTTGCTCCTTTGGCCAACACCAGGTTCGCCACGTTCGCGCAGGCGATCAGCAACACAAGGAGGACGGATGCGAACGCGAGGTAGATGGAGCGGCGCAGGGTATCTCCTACCAGCAACCGCGCGAACGGATCGACCGTGAAGCCCCAGTCTTTTTGCGCGATGACACCGGCAAGACTGGCTCTCAGCGCGCGCATCTTGGCCTGCGCCTGCTCTATGCTTACACCGGGGCGCAGACGTCCCACGACGTGCAGCCAGTGCTGGCCGCGATTCATCTGATCGGGCGCGAAGATCAACGGCTTCCAGACCCGCGCCTCGTGCCTGTCGAAACTACCCTTGGGCAATACCCCGATGATCCTGTGCGGCTGGCCATCGAGCAACAAATCGCGTTTCAGAATACCGGGGTCGCCGCCAAATTGCCTCTGCCACAATGAATGGCTCAGCACCACAACCAGGGCTGCACCCGGCTGGTCCTCTCCAGGTACGAACGTGCGCCCGATTTGGGCCTGCACGTGGAATACGTTGAAGTAATCGGCCGACACCATTTTCCCCGAGAGGCGAACCGGATCACCGTCAGTGGCCACCGCGGCTTTGAAAGATTCTTCCGCGGCCAATGCTTCGAAGACGTCGCCCTGCCGCTTCCAGTCGAGGAAAGTCAGGGTCGTGGTGGGATTGCGCTGGCTCGCCGCTGGAGTTTCCCACACCCTCACCATGCGCTCCGGCTCGGGAAAGGGAAGTGGTTTCAACAACACGGCATTCACGATACTGAACATGGCCGTGTTGGCCCCGATGCCGAGAGCCAGCAGACCGATGGTGACCGTAGTGAACCCCGGGTCACGCGCCAGCGAAGCCATCCCGTACCGCACGTCTCTCCAAAGGTTCTCTACCCAACGGACGCTCCGTTGATCGCGGTGATCTTCCTTCATTTGTTGGATTCCTCCAAAACCACGGCGAGCCACGCGGCGAGCTTCTTCGCGCGACAGCCCGCTGGCAATCGCATCGAGCTCAGCCATCTCGATGTGGGCGAGAATCTCACCGTCCAGTTCCCCATCGAGACGCCGCTTGCGAACAAGCGCCAGCAGGCGGCGCAACGCGAATCGAATCTTCACGACTCCGCCTCCAGGAATCGGGCCACCAGCGCTGTTGCCCTCTCCCAGTTCGCAACCGCGACACTGAGCTGCTTAGCTCCAGCCCTGGTCAGCGAATAGAACTTGACCTTGCGCTTTGTTTCCGAAATTCCCCACTGCGTGCGAATCCACCCTTGCTCTTCCAGGCGTATGAGGGCTGGGTAGATCGACCCCTGGTTGAGTCGGACGAGATTCTCCGCGACCTGCTCGATTCTCCTGGCGATGCGGTAGCCGTGCATCGGCCCCATCGTGTCGAGTGTTTTGAGGATCAGCAGATCGAGAGTTCCGTAGGGGACGTCCGTTTTTTGTTCAGACATGTTGACTGCCAACAGCTACATAGTACATCTTTCTACCGGTAGGCTGTCAACATATGCGCAAAGCGCGACGCGCAGTCTTCGACCGCGCCACGAGTTCATTCCTGGTATCACAGCCGATGACCCTTCTCGTCCCGCGACGATTTGGAAGATGTGGAAGGGTGGAGCAGGCCTTCAGCCTGCCTTTGGACTTCACCGGGAAAGGACAGGCGAAACCGCCTGTCCCACCTTTTCAAACCCGAGAGTTTCCGTTGGTTGCGGCTGTGCTGCTTTGCATTTTCCTAAAACGAAGTGACATTGAACCTGTGCTGTACTGGTGGTTCATGCCTGCACTTTCTCGAAGAGACTTCGTCGCGGGTTCGTCCTTTACCGCGCTCAGCTACGCCGCGATCGTCGGCGCGAACGACCGCCTTCGAATCGGCGTGATCGGCTGCGGAGGGCAGGCCATGGCTCATCTCCGCGCACTCACCGGCATGCGCGAGTCCGACAACTGCGCCATCACTAATGTCTGCGACGTGTTCGACAAGCGGGCCGCACAGGCCGCTCAAACCTCCGACGCCAAGGCCGTCAAGGACTACCGCGCCATTCTCAACGACCGGGACATCGACTACGTGCTGATCGCCACGCCCGAACACTGGCACTACCAGATGACCATGGATGCCGCCGACGCCGGCAAGCATATCTATTGCGAAAAGCCGATGACCCACACGGTGGAGCAATCGAAGCGGATCGTCGCGAAGATTAAACAGAGCAATCTGAAGATGCAGGTGGGCGTGCAGGGCATGTCAGACGACTCCTACGAAACCGCGCACAAATATGTGAAGGACGGCGCACTCGGCAAAGTCGTCCTCGCGCAAATCGACTACTCGCGCAACTATAAGGACGACTTCTGGGCCTATCCGATCGACGCAGACGCCCGGCCCGGCGAAAATCTCGACTGGAAAGCATGGCTCGGCCCTGCGCCGAAGCGTCCCTGGGATGCCGATCGTTGTTTCCGATGGCGCCGCTACTGGGATTACTCCAGCGGCATCGCCAGCGACCTGTTCGTCCACCGCGTATCCCGTATCATCAAAGCCCTGGGGCTCACTTTTCCCGAACGCGGCGTAGGAGCCGGCGGCAAATTCGAGTTCACCAACAGCCTCGCGGAAATCCCCGACACGTTGAACATCCTCCTCGATTATCCGGGTGGCCCCACCGTTCAACTGATCTCCTCGATGGCGAATGCAAACCCTGTCGATCATGTCCTGCGCGGACACAAAGCGACGCTGCGTTTTACGCGCACCGGCTTCACTATTACGCCGGAGCGCGGTTTTGAGGATCAGGCGAAGGAGATCGTCCACGAGAAGACCGGAGCCGAAGCGCTCGACCTGCATCATCGCAACCTGATGAACGCCATCCGCAAGAACGAGCCGCTCAAATGCGACGTAGACCTCGGCTACTACGGCGTCGTGGCCTGCGACATGGGCACCCAGAGTTATCGCAAGCGCAAATACATGAAGTGGGACGCCGCGAAAGAGCGTGTCGTAGCAGCCTGAGGATCGATGCTCGTGATCATGGCGGGACTGCCCGCCACCGGCAAGAGTACGCTGGCGCGTGCGTTGTCCGAGCGGTCAAACGGAGTGGTGTTGGACAAGGATCCGATCCGGCGCGCCCTGTTTCCGCCCCACGAAATCGAGTACTCGTCCGAGCAGGACGACTTCTGCATGGAGTTGATGCTCCAGACGGCGGCATACCTGTGGCGCAGGAATCCTGAGCGTGTGGTTTTCCTCGACGGACGGACATTCTCGCATGAGTATCAGATCCGCCGGGCGGTCGAGTTCGCCGGGAGTGCCGGCCAGCCATTTCGAATCATCGAGTGTGTATGTTCGGAAGCCACGGCCCGCCGGCGGCTCGAGCATGACATTGCGGAGCAGCGTCATCCCGCGGCGAACCGTGACTTCGCGTTATACCTTCGCGTGAAAGCAGCCTTCGAACCAATTACACTGCCCAAACTCATCGTAAACACCGACGGTCCGCTGGCGGAGGCCGTGGCGCAGGCAACAGGCTGATTGGCCCCTGTCCTACCTACGGCGCGAAGTACCCATTCACATCAATCACGAGGTCGGTCGTGTTGCTGACAAACACGCCGATCCCACCCGTCCCGCCCGCCGGAACGATCGCCGCATTCGCGATGACGCGCCCATCGAACGCATTGAGAGTTGAAACGATCGGCAGTTGCGCCGGAGTGCCTGGCCAGGTCGTCAGATAAATGAGCTGGCCTTGCGGCACAACCGTCATGTTGAGCGAGTACGCCTGGGCCGTCGCTGGTAATCCGCAAGAGCTCTGGCGCAGCGGGAAATCGCGCTCGGCGTTGAAAGGAACACTCGGGCCGCCAAACATTCCGGTGGCGCCTCGCGTATCGGCTACGCGGCACGGTGTAATGTTGTTGAAGAACAACGCGCCAGTTCCTCCCGGAGGAGCAAAGTAGCCGTTGATGTCGACAATCAGGTCTGTTGTGTCGCTGACGAAGAAACTCACCGCTCCGTTGAGGCCAGCGGCCACAATTGCGGCGTTCGCCTGCACTTTACCCAGGAATGAGTTCAGTGACGAAGCGACGGGCATCGGCATGCCGGTCGGCCAGGCGGTCACGAAGTTCAGTTTCCCGGCTGCCGGAAGCGCCGTGACGTTCAGAGAAAACGCCTGCGCGTTGGCAGGAATACCGCACCCGCTCGCCGGTACCGGAATATCTCGCGATTGATTGAACGGGATGGACGGCGCTCCATACACTCCGGTTTTGCCCTGCCCTGCGCGCGTGTCCGCAATACGGCAAGGCGTCACCGGATAAAACGCCATCGCGCCTCCGCCCGGCGGGATGAAATACCCGTTGATGTCGATAATCACATCCGCGGGATTGCTTACGAACACACTAATCGAGCCATTCGTCCCGGCCGGCAGAATGGCCTGGTTCGCGGTGGGGCTGCCATCCGTTGCGTTCAGCGTGGAAACAAGGGGCTGCGCCTGGCCCGCCGGCCAGGCAGTCAGGTAACCCAGAGCGCCGCTCGACGGCACTGCCGTGATGGTCATCGAGTAGGCGCGGACGTTGGCCGGAATGTTGCAGTTGCCCGACAGTATCGGGAAATCGCGGCTGCCGCCGGCGCCTAGCGACGGCGCGCCGAAAGCTCCCGATTTGCCACTGCCCGCGCGCGTGTCGACGATACGGCAGGAGTTCATAGGAATGAAGCCCAGTCCCGTAGTGTTCGACGCGACGAAGGTCGCGGTGACGGTATGAGCCCCGTTCATAGTCAGATTCTGCGGGTTGGTAAGCCCACTCAAGTCGCCCAACCATCCTGCGAACAGGTAACCCGAGTTTGCCGCGGCGGTGATCTGCACCACCGAACCTGCGTTGTACATTCCATTCGCCGAGGTCGGACTTACCGTGACGGCCCCCGCCCCGGCCGGTGAAACATTCGTCGTCAGCGAGTACTGCACGACAAAAGGAGCAAAGTTTGCGGTCTCCGCGATCGGCGAATTTGTAGTGAGGACCGCCGGATTGGCTGTACCCGTGTACGAACCGCTGCCCGATCCGGTCCAACCCGTAAATGCGTAGCCGGCCGCAGGCACCGCCGCGATCTGCACTGTCGTGCCGGAGTTGTAATAACCACTCGCAGGCGACACCGATCCGCCCGTCCCCGCGGTCACTGTCAAGTAGTACTCGGTGCCGTACACGGCCGTATAGTTCACAGGGGTCGATGGCGCGATCACCGTGTGCGATGAGGCGCCGCCATCGGTCCAATAGCTGAACACGTACTGAGTGCCGTTACTCGGGCTGGGCTGACCAGCCGCAATCGTGTGCGAGGTACCCGCTGTCCAAGTCACGGTCTGCGGGCTGCTTTGGTTCACTCCATCGATGATCACCGGCAGGCTGGGCGGAATAGTCGCCACCAGGTTATTTACCACCGGTTCAGTTGTAGGAGTACCCGATAAGCCGATCGGAGTGCCGTTGGTGGGCGTGTAGCTACCCGTGAAACCATTGCCATTGTTCGTGAACGTGAAGGTTCCCGGTCCGTTGGGTCCGGTGTAGGTGCCGGTCCACGTGTTCCCGGTCACGGTACCGGTGAACGTCGGCCCGTTCGGAATGGTGCCGGTGAGTGTGCTGCCTGTACCCGTAACCGTCATCGTTCCTAAAGGAGTGCTAAAGGTGCCGGTGAACGGACTGGGAGTCGCAGGGCAGAAATTCAGCCCGGCGATGCTGTCGCTCGTCCACGTGGCGGTCACCTGATTCACACCGTTGAAGTTGCCCCAGAACGCGAGTGGGTTCCCATCCAATACGCTGGCTCCTTTGTTCAACCAGCCGTATCCCGTCGTTGTAGCGGAACCGGGCGCCGTCCCTGGCCATGGAGTGCTCGAGGTGAAGATTGGATCGAAGCAACAACCGGAGCTTTCTCCAAGGTCGGTCCAAAGACCGCCGAGGAAGTTGATATTCGAAAACTGCGCAATCTGGTTCGAAGCCTGGCCGTATTGGCCGGTACTGCCGTTATTCAGGATCGTTGAATTGGTCTTCGCAATGACGAAGTTTCCTTGCGTCACCGCGCCACCGCCGCTGCCGTATGACGTGACGGTTGCCGCCCATGTACCCGCCCAGCTAAAGGAGCGGCCCGCCGCCCAGTAAGACGTGGTTCCTCCCGAGCTGGTGGTCGTGCCCTGGAAATACCCGCCCAACATCTTCCAGGCGATGGTTCCCGAAGAACCAAGAGCATCCGCGTAAGTGCCTGTCAAGGTGACTCCGTCGTCAGGGAAACTTGGCCCGCTGAATGGACCAGCCGCGGAGACCGTGCCGGTGATGACGCCACCGTTCGGATAACTGCCGGTAACCGTCCGGTCATTGAAATTGACCTTCAGCGTCACAATCCCGAATGGAGTATTCCAACGGCCATGGAATCCATACGAGGCTCCATTCGTGTAGCCGCCTCCTTCCCATTCCATGCCCAGTGTCATCTGGCCGTTTGAGATCGTCCCCGGAGGTTGGCGCGATCCGCTGAAAGTCGCACCCGCTCCCCCTGCCGGCGTGTAGCTGCCGGTGAAATTGGCGACGTCAGTGGTTGGAATGCTCACCGTGAACGTCCCTCCACCTCCACCAGGACTCGAATACGTTCCCGCCAGCGTATTGCCCGACGGTGTGCCAATAAACGTCCCGCCGGCAAACGTGCAACTCGGCGGCACCCACAGCGTCACGCTGCCATTCAGATTCATATAGCCCGCAATGCGGCCAAATGGCGTGGTAAACCAATCGCCAATCCAGAGAGCGGCGCCGTTGTTCGTATTGCATGCCACCGCCGGGGTGTACTGGGTACTCCGGGTTCCAACCCACGGTCCTAATACCCCGCTCGTGAATTGGTTGGGGACTCCAACGATGGTCATGCCGTCCGGAGAAACCTGGAAGCGCGCTGGATAACCGCCGTTCGTGCCACCGTAGTACAGACTGAGCACGTTTCCGCTCACAATTCCGTGCGTCACCGGGCCGACGAAATATCCGGTGATGAAGCCATCCGTGCCAAGTGTAAAGGTTGCGCCTCCATAGGCCGGGAAGTTCCATTGGCCCGCGAATGAAGTTGCGCATCCCGGACCGCCCGGGCCGAGAATCGTCGTGGGATCATTCACCGTAGCAGTCCCGCTCGTTCCGCCTCCGGTCACGGACGCAGAGTTTGTGAGCGCGGATGGAGCATTCGCAGCGACGTTCACGGTCAGCGTAATTGCCGGGTAGCTCGCCGCCGGCAATAGCGAATCGCCGCGCGTGCAGGTCAGGTTCGATAAGGTGCAACTCCAACCATTCCCCGAAATTACGGTGGCGTTCATCCCGATCGGAAGGGCGTCCGTTAGCGTCACCGTGCCCGAGGTCGCCACTGCGCCCGAATTTGTCACCGTGATGGTGTAGGTATCGCCGACATCGCCCTGCCGGAAGTTGCCAGTGTGAGTCTTGGCAATTGTGAATGCCGGAACGCCCGTGCCGGTGATCGTTGTCTGGTCGTTCGCCGAATCGTTCGAGGTGTTGCCTTCGCCGCCGCCCGATACTGTCGCGGTATTCGTAACACTGCTCGGGGCGGTGCTGGACACACTCACCGTGAGGGTGATCGGGGGGTAACTTGCAGCCGCGGCCAAGGCATCCGTACGGGTGCATGTCTTCGAACTCAGCGTGCAGGTCCATCCGAGCCCGGACATACCGGTAGCGGTCATCCCGCTGGGTAGCTGATCGGTTACCGTCACGGTACCTGTCGTTGTCGAGCCACCCGAGTTTGTTACGACGATCGTGTATGTATCGGCGGTATCGCCCGGGTGGAAGCTGCCCGAATGAGACTTAGTGATCGTCAAGTCCGGCGGACCGATGCCGGTTGGATCGTTGGCGGTTTTGTTGTTGGAAGTAACGCTGCCCCCGCCCGCAACGGTTGCGCTGTTGATGACCATCCCAGGCGCATTGCTGGCCACGCTGACCGTCAGTGTAATCGGGGGATAGCTCGCCAGTGCATTCAACGCGTCGGTACGTGTGCAGGTCAGGGTGCCCAGCGTGCACGACCAGCCGCTGCCGGCGATCGCTGTCGCCGCAAGACCGGTCGGCAAGGCGTCCGTCACCGTCGCGGTGCCCGTCGTCGGCGAGCCACCCGCGTTCGTAACCGTAATCGTATAGTTCTTACCCGTATCGCCGGGTTGGAAGCCTCCGGAGTGACGCTTGGCGATGGACAGGTCCGGGCCGCCTTGCGTGACCGTGTAATTCTGGGTCGCGACAACGATGGTCGCTTGCCGGATTGTACCCGTGTACGCCGCCACCTGAAGTGTAAGATCGGCCGTGCCGGTCCCATTGCCGCCCCCCGGCGACACAATCGTAATCCACGAAGGCAGACCAGTGACACCCCAGGTACAGGTCTGGTTGCTCGCCGTAACATGCACTACCAGTTGTCCGCCGTTATTGCCAACGCCGGCGGCAGCGGGGGTAACGCCAGTCGCGCACACTATGGTCCCCGCGCGCACCGGGTAGATGTACCGGCCCGGTATGCTGCTATTCACACTATTGGCAATCAGGCTGTTTGGACCACCGTCGAGAAATGCTCCATTGACACCGGAACCCGGTAGTTCAAAGTAGGTGCCGGTTGTATTGGTGCCATTCGTGAATCCCACGCGCACACTGGTCCCGCCCAAGCCGCCGCTTCCGCCACTCGCATCGCCGGTTTCCCATTGAATACTGGAGTAGTTCATCTCGATGTCAAAAAAACCGGCGCCCAGGTCGCTGCGGCCGATCAGTACAACCTGAAAGCTGTCCAACTTGTCCGTGTGCATGCTGTAATAGCCGACATTGATGGAATTCACCCCGAACGCCGGGTGGCCGTCAACGATGTCCTGCCCATACGTAACAACCGCGCCGGCGCGTGTATCCACGTCCGCCCAGAACGGCGCGATCATCACCGAGGAGATTTGCGGGATCGGAAGTGGCGAGAATGTGGAGTTGCTCGAGCCGAACGTGACGTTGCCGTTGTTGTTTACGTAAACCTGCGTGTAGGGATTTCCATAGAAATTGATCGAAAAGCCGAGCGCCACCGGGCCGCTATTGCAACTGTCGTCGCAGGCCGCAAGCGAACTCGTCCCGAAACCGGCATTCGTCCGAATCGGTCCGGAGAACCCGCCCGCTTGCGTGCGATAGATCGTCCCCTGCTGCATCACCAGGATCGTCCGCCCCACCACCGAGATGCTCGCGCCGCGAGGCGCGCCCGGGTTCGAGGTCACGGTGTAGTGCAGAGTCCCGTCGGCATTCGGAGTGTCGCTCACTTGAACCCACGACGCGCTGGAAGCCGCCGTCCACTTGCACTCGGGCGAAGTCTCCACCGCAATCGTTCCGCTTTCACCCAACTGCGGGATCTGCTTCAGCGCCTCCCCCACTTGATAGGTGCACGTCGCTACTCTCCCTAAGTACGGCCGGCCCGTGCTGCGTGTACCAGTAACCACAGCGGTGCCCGACGGATCAACTGCCAATCGTAGCGCTTCGGATATCGCGATCCCATCGAGCGAACTCGTTGCGAGCTGTTGTGTTCCATCCGCGGAAAGCTTCACCAGTCTGGGATGCGATCCGGAATCGGACGCTTCCACCGCGCCCGTCACGTACGCGCTGCCCCCGGCGTCGACTGCAATCGCGGGCGGCGTGCGGCCTGCCCCAGGCCCGGCCACGGTCCGATACTGCAGCGAACCGTCAATTCCGTATTTCGCCGCGAACACCTCGCGCGCGCCGGACGACTCGCTCCAGCCCGCGACGTAAGCCGCCCCGGCGGAATCGGTCGCTACGCCTGTGCCCGTGCCCCCAAGAAGTCTCGAAAACTCCTGCCGCGCGCCGTCCGCGGAAAGCCTGAGAATGAACCCGTCATCACCGGTCTCGCCCGCGACGTACACAGCGCTACGGTCGGCTGCGATGCCGTGTCCCGCGACGCCGGCGAGATAACTGGAATACAACAGCGCCGAGCCATCCGCTTTCAGCTTCGCGACAAACGCGCTGCGGCCACCAGCCTTCGCCGGCGCGAGCGCATGACGCAGCGGAAAATCCGGCGAACTCGTCCAGCCGGTCACATATGCATTGCCGTCCGGATCTACAGCAATGGCCTCCGCCGCGTCGTCGCCACTCCCGCCGAGGTATGTCGAATAGAGCCAGGTCGCACCCTTTGCGTCCAACTTCGCGACAAAAACATCGAGACCACCACCACTGGTCGCCTGCACGCCGCCGGTTACCGGAAAATCAGCCGACGACGTATATCCCGCCACGTACACTTCGCCCAGACTGCCAACCGCAATACCTCGTACCCACACCGCACCCGACCCTCCGAGGTGCGCTGTGTAGATACGATCCTTCCCGGACGCATCGATCTTCGCCACGTAAACAACGTGATCATCTTGACGCGTACCCGCGACGTACGTGAATCCCCGCTGGTCCACGGCTACCGCGGCTGGTATTTCCCCCGCTACCGACCCCGCCGCCGGATACTCAACCGCTTGCCGCACCGCCGCGCCGCCAAAAGCACTTGCTGAGCAAAGCAGGACAAGGGGAGCAAAACAGAATTCAAACTTGCGAGCCATAGTATCCTCCAACGCTAGCCGCAGGCCGACGCACCCCACGCCGACCACGTTGCGCTAACCGGAAACAGAGCTCAGCGCCGGCTTCGTTTGCCTAGGCCGCAGGCGCGGATGGCTGAAGACAGGCTGCTAGTGAAGCTGAATGGAACTGAAGACATTATAGGCAGAATCGCTTCCGATGGGAATGGGATCGGGCGGTGGCGCAGGCGGTTTCGCCTGCGCGTTTCTCGGCGCACTTCAGGGCCAGGCAAAACATCTGCCCGGCCCTTCCCGGCAAAAAGCGCCGTTGCAGCTTACAAGCCGCCCCAACCTCAAAAACTGAAGTGGCATCGGCTGCAGCCCGTCCTCACCTATGGCGCAAAGTACCCATTCACATCGATAATCAAATCCGTGTTGTTGCTCGCGTAAACCCCGATCCCACCCGTGCTCCCCGCCGGAACAATGGCCGCATTTGCAAGAACGCGCCCATCGAACGAATTCAGCGTCGAAACGATCGGCAAAGCTTGCGGAGTGCCCGCCCAGGTCGACAGGAAGATGAGTTGTCCCTGCGGCACCACGGTCATGTTGAGCGAATACGCCTGCGCCGTCGCCGGAAGCCCGCACGCGCTCTGCCTCAGCGGAAAATCGCGCTCCGAATTGAACTGCAGACTCGGTGTGCCGAACGGCGCCGGGAAACCGCCACGTGTATCCGCGACGCGGCAAGGCGACACCGCGTTGAAGAATAGCGCCCCCGGACCGCCCGGCGGAGCAAAGTAGCCGTTGATATCGACAATTAAATCCGTCGTATCGCTCACGAACAAACTGACCGACCCGTTCGCGCCCGCGCCTACGATCGCCGCATTCGCCTGCACCTTGCCCTGGAACGAGTTCAGCGACGAAGCCACCGGCATACTCATCCCGGTCGGCCAAACGGTAACGAAATTGAGCTTCCCGGCCGTAGGCAGCGCTGTAATGTTCAGCGAATACGCCTGCGCCGACGCCGGTATCCCGCAACCGCTTCCCGGAATCGGAAGATCCCGCGATTGCCCAAACGGAAGAGACGGAGGACCGTACACTCCCGACTTGCCCTGCCCCGCCCTCGAGTCCGATACGCGGCACGGCACCACCGGATAAAACGCCAGCGCGCCGCCTCCCGGCGGAACGAAGTAACCGTTGATGTCGATAATCACATCCGAGGGATCGCTCACGAAAATGCTGACCGAACCGTTGGTGCCCACCGGCATGATCGCTTCATTCGCCGTGGGACTGCCATCGGACGCGTTCAGCGTCGACACGGTGGGCTGCGGCCGTCCCGTCGGCCAGGCCGTCAGAAAACCGAGGGCGCCCGTCGGGACTGCCGTGATCGTCAACGAGTACGCTTGCGCGGTCGCCGGAATGTTGCACGAGCCCGACAGGATCGGGAAATCGCGGCTCACTCCGCGGCCCAGCGAAGGTGCGCCAAATGCCCCGCCCTTCCCGCTCCCCGCGCGAGTATCCACCACGCGGCAAGGATTCATCGGAACAAAACCCAGCCCGGTCGTGCTGGACGCCACGAACATTGCCGTAACACTATGATTGGCGTTCATGGTCAGTGATTGCGGGTTTGTGATGCCGCTCAGGTCGCCCGACCATCCTACAAACAGGAACCCGGAATTCGGCACCGCCGTCAACTGCACCGATGTGCCCGCGTTAAACGCCCCGTTCCCCGAAGTCGGACTGGTTCTCACCGTCCCCGCGTTCGAGGGCGATACGCTCGTCGTCAAGGTGAATTGCGCCGTGAACGGAGCGAACGCTGCCGTTTCCGTCATCGGCGCAGTCATGTTGACCGTCGTCGGATTGTTCGGACCGGTGTACGATCCAATCCCCGTTCCGGTCCAACCCGTGAACGCATTCCCCGCCGATGGCACTGCCGCAATCTGCACTACCGTGCCGGAATTGTAGTATCCGCTCGCCGGTGACACCGTGCCGCCAGCCCCCGCCGTCACCGTCAGGAAATACTGCGTCGTGAGCTGCGCGATAAGAACGGCCGGCGTTGACGGCGCAATCACAGTGTGAGTTTGCGCCCCGCCGTCGCTCCACGAACTGAACAGGTATTGCGTACCGTTGCTCCCCGCCGGTGAAACCACGCCGATCGTGTGACTCGAACCGGCCGTCCAACTGACCGTCTGTGGAGAGGTCAGCGTGATGCCGTCGATGACGATCTGCAGGCCCGGAGGATTCGTAATGACCGCTACGTTCACTGTTGGCTCCGAGCTCGGCGTCCCCGAGAAGCCCACGGGCGTGCCGCCGTTGGGCGTATAACTTCCCGTAAACCCGTTCCCGTTGTTCGTGACAGTGAAAGTCCCCGAGCCGCTGGGGCCGCTATATGTCCCCGACCACGTGTTGCCCGATACCGTCCCCGAGAACGTCGGACCTCCGGGTATCGTGCCGGTCAGTGTCCCGTTTCCGTTCTGCACCACTGTCATCGTTCCGAGCGGCGTGTTGAACGTGCCCGTGAACGGGCTCACCGTCGCCGGGCAGAAGTTCAACCCGGCGGTGCTGTCGCTGACCCAATTGGCCGTCACCTGGTTTATGCCGTTGAAACTGCCCCAGAATGCAAGAGGATTGCCATCCAACACGCTCGCACCCTTTTCGAACGATCCCGGCCCCGTATTCGAAGACGTGCCGGGACCCGTGCCCGGCCAGAGCGTTGTGGAACTGAACAGCGGTGCCCAGACTCCCCCCGAACTGCCGGGAGTGTATGTCACCAAGCCACCCAGGAACGTCACGGTCGAGAACGTCCCGATCTGGTTGGAAGCCGCCCCGTAGACGTTGACGCTGCCGTTGTTTGAGACGGTGGAGGAAGTTTTGGCGATCACGAAATTCCCCTGCGTCACCGCACCGCCGCCACTGCCGAACGAGGTGACCGTCGCATTCCAGGTCCCCGCCCAGCTATGCGAACGACCCGCCATCCAATAGGAAACCACGCCAGTGGCGCTGGTCGAAGTTCCTTTGATGTAGTCCGAAAGCATGGTCCACGAGATGCTTCCAGTGGCCCCCAACGCATCGGCGTACGACCCCGTGAACGTGATGCCGTCGGCAAAAAGCGGCGGCCCGAATGGACCTGCCGCCGATACGGTTCCGCTGATCGTCCCGCCGTTGGGATAGCTGCCCGTCACGCTGTTGTTGCTCGAATTCACCTTCAGCGTCATCAGTCCGAACGGACTGTTCCATCGTCCATGGAACCCGTAAGACTGGCCGTTCGTGAATCCGCCGCCTTCATCGAAATAGCCCAGTACAAATTCGGGCTGCAGCATCCCACTCCATGGCACGGCGGCGCCACCTGATGGTGTGTAGCTCCCCGTGAATGCACTGACGTCCGTCGTGCTGATGTTCAGCGTGAATGTGCCCCCGCCTCCGCCGGGACTCGAATAGACTCCGATTATCGTATTGGCCGAGGGAGTGCCGATAAACGTACCGCCCGCGAAGGTGCAGCTTGGCGGAACAAACAACGACACCGTGCCATTCAGATTCATCGCCCCGCTGATTCGTCCCAGCGGAGTCGTGAACCAATCGCCTACCCAAAGAGCCTCACCATTTGTGGAGGTGCAGGCCACCGCAGGTGTATTGATTGTGTTGCGGGTGGCACGCCACGGACCCGCCACGCCGCTCACAAATGCATACGGCACACCCACCAGGTTCATTCCATCCGGAGAAATCTGGAATCGCGCCGGATATCCGCCCACAATCATCGTTACCACGTTGCCCGCGACAAACCCGTTCGACACCGTCCCGGCATAACCCATCGATCCGGTGATGAATCCGTCCGCGCCCAGGTTGAACACCACAGTGCCCAGTGCCGGGAAGTTCCACTGACCGGCGAACGAGGCGGCACATGTTCCGGCCGCGGCACCCAGAATGGTCGTGGGGTCGGTTGCTGTCGACGAACCCGTGACGCCGCCGCCGCTCACTGTCACTGAGTTGGTGACCGAAGGCGGGGCGCTCAATGCGACACTTACCGTAACTATGATCGTGGGATAGCTCAGACCCGTCCCGAGCGAGTCAACCCGCGTACACGTCAATGTTGCAAGCGTACAGCTCCAGCCGGTACCGGAAATTGCCGTCGCCGTCAGGCCGGTTGGAAGCGTGTCCACAACCGTCACAGTGCCCGAAGTCGCCACGGCGCCGGAATTCGTCACCGTGATCGTGTACGTGTCTCCGGCATCGCCCTGGTGGAAGCTCCCTGCGTGCGTCTTGGTGATCGTAAACCCGGGTGAACCAGTTCCTACGATCGAGGTTAAGTCGCTTGCGGAGTCGTTGCTTGTGTTGCTCTCCCCGCCGCCCGAGACACTTACCGTATTCGTCACGCTCGCCGGCGCATTGCTCGCCACGCTGACGGTCAACGTGATCGGCGTATAACTAGCCCCCGCGCCCAGCGCGTCGGTGCGCGTACAAGTTCGTGTATTCAGCGTGCAATTCCAGCCCAGGCCGGACATACCGGTCGCGGTCAAGGAACCCGGCAGTTGATCGACTACCGTCACCGTCCCGGTTGTCGCGGCGCCACCGGAATTGCTCACCGTGATCGTGTAAGTATCGGCGGTGTCGCTCTGGTGGAAGCTACCCGAGTGCGTCTTCGTGATCGTCAGATCGGGCGGTCCGATTCCGGTCGGATCGCTGGCCGTTTTGTTGTTCGTCGTGACACTGCCGCCGCCCGAAACCGTCGCCGTGTTCACCAGAAGCCCGGAAGCACTTGCGGATACGTTCACGGTCAGCGTGATCGGCGGATAGCTGGCCAGCGGCGCCAGGGCGTCGCTGCGCGTGCAGCTCAGCGGCGCAACGGTGCAAGTCCATCCCGTCCCCGAAATCGCCGTCGCCGACAGTCCAACCGGCAGAATATCCGTCACGGTGACGGTTCCCGCGGTTGGCGAACCGCCGGCGTTAATCACGCCAATCGAATATGTCTTACCTGTATCGCCGGGCTGGAATCCGCCCGAATGCTGCTTCGAGATCGAAAGGTCCGGACCGCCTTGCGTGACCGTGTAATTCTGAGTCGCAACCACCATCGTTGCCGAACGAATCGTTCCGCTGGTCGCCGCCACTTGCAGCGTCAGATCCGCGGTGCCCGTTCCATTTCCACCGGCCGGCGACACCACTGTGATCCACGATGGTAGTCCCGTCACGTTCCACGTACAGGTCTGGTTGCTTGCCGTCACGTGAACTACGAGTTGTCCCCCGTTATTGGAGATACCCGCCGAAACCGGGGTAATACCCGTGGCGCAAACGACGCTTCCCGCGCGAACCGGGTAAACGTAGCGTCCCGCAACGCCGCTGTTCACGCTGTTGGCTACCAGGCTGTTCGGCCCTCCGTCGAGAAATGCGCCATTAATCCCAGAACCCGGCAGCTCGAAGTAGGTGCCGTTGGTATTCGAGCCGTTCGTGAATCCCACGCGCGCGCTCGTGCCGCCAAAGCCGTTGCTGCCCCCGCTCGCATCGCCCGTCTCCCACTGAATGCTCGAGTAATTCATCTCGATATCGAAGAAGCCGGCGCCGAGATCGCTGCGGCCGATCAGCACCACCTGGAAACTGTTCAGCTTGTCCACATGCTGGTTGTAGTAACCCACGTTGACGTAATTAACGCCGAACGCCGGGCGTCCGTTTACAGTGTCCTGACCGTAGGTCACCACCGCTCCCACCCGGGTATCGACGTCCGCCCAGAACGGTGCAATCATGACATTGGGAATCTGCGGAATCGGAAGCGGCGAGAATTCGCTCAGCGGCTGATCGAACGTGATGTTGCCGTTGTTATTCACGTATACGCCGCTATACGGATTGCCGTAAAAATTGATCGAAAACCCCAGGGCTACCTGTGGGCTCGAACAACTGTCATCGCACGCCGCAAGCTGGTTCGCCGTGAATCCCGCGTTGGTGCGAACCGCTCCCGTGAAACCGCCCGCCTGCGTCCGGAAGATCGAGCCCTGCTGCAGCACCAATATGGTCTGACCGCCGACCGCGATGCTCGCACCGCGAGGCCCGCCGGAATTCGCCGTCACCGTGTAGTGCAGCCTGCCATCGGCGTTTGGAGAAGAGCCAACCTGCAGCCACGAAGCGCTGGAACCCGCCCGCCATGAACACTCCGGCGACGTTTCGATGGCCAGCGAGCCGTTCTCGCCCTCCTGGCCGATCTGTTTAACCGCATCGGAAACCCGGAAACTGCACGTCGACACCTTACCCAGATAGGGTTCGCCATTCGCGCGTGCCCCCGCAATCATCGCCGTTCCAGAGGCATCGACTGCCAACCGCAAGCCTTCCGACACCCCTCCCGTCGAACTCGCGGCCACCTGCCGCGAACCGTCGGGGGACAGCTTGATCATTTGAGGAGCGGAGCCATCCATCGTGCCGGTCACATACGCGCTGCCCGCCGAATCGGCCGCAATGGACGGAACAATATCGCCGTTCCAACTTCCCACAACCGTGCGGTACCGCCGCGTGCCATCGGAAGCGTACTTGGCCGCAAATACCTCCCGGCCGCTCCGTCCAACGACGAACCCGTCCCCGGCAGCATCGACGGCGATCCCGGTACCTGGCCCTCCCAGAACATCCAGGAACTCCCGTTGCGATCCATCCGGGGTCAGTTTCAGGATGAATCCATCTTCTTTATGTCCGGAAAGGGTCCCGCGCGTCTCGCCGGCGACGAAAACAGCTCCATTGCCGTCAACGCCGATGCCGTGCCCGGCATTGTAGGCACCGTCTCCAAGGTAGGTGGAATAGACCAGGGCCGTGCCTCGAGCATTGATCTTGGCCACAAATCCGGCAGTCCCGCCGGTTTTCGCCGATTCCAAAGCGTTCCGGGTCGGGAAGTCCGAAGAGGTGGTCCAACCGGTCAGGTACGCGTTGCCGTCCGCATCAACAGCGATGTCCTCCGCGACATCATCCCCGCTTCCGCCCAGGTATGTTGAGTAAAGCCAGCTCTGACCTTTGGCGTCCAGTTTTGCCACAAACGCATCCAGCCCGCCCGCGACGCGGCTCTGAATGCCGCCGATGACCGGAAACTCAGATGACCCCGTGTACCCGGTCACGTAAACCTCGCCGGCGCCCGAGACCGCCAGACCTTTCACCCAAACTGCCCCCGACCCTCCCAGATGAGCCGTGTAGACGCGGTTCTTTCCTGAGGCATCGATCTTCGTGACGTACACCGATTGCCCACGCGTCCCCGCCACATACGTGAAGCCACGTTGGTCAACCGCCACGGCGTAAGGAGTTTCGCCCTGACCCGACCCGACCGCCGGGTATTCGAGTGCAGGGCGCACCGCTGGCCCGGCCAGCAAGAAATTGTTGCACAGCAGAAATAGGACAGAACCAGCTTTAAGGTTTACGGCCACGGCCCCTCCAAGAGCTCTAGCGGCAATCGATACAGCTAACTGCGCAGATCACCAATTATATGCGGATTCCTTCGAAATCCCCATGATCGAACAATGAAATTTGTATGAAAAGGAATTGCGAGTGTGGCGTGGCTTACTATTTTCTGGCCGCGAGCCGAAGTGCACGCTCGAACAGATCCGCCGACCCCATCGACCGGCACTGCTCCTCGAACCGAGGCTGCGGACCTTTCCAGCGAAGATCGTCAATTGTCTCGAAGACGGACACCTCGGTTCGCAGAGTCGCCAAGGTCCGAAACAGCAAAGCGTCGTTCCACGAACTGAACAGACTCGTCGAAAGCCGCCGCGCATTTGGAATCGAGGAGGGCCACTCATGCCAGTCTTTCGGAATGTCTTCCAGGTGGGGATAAACCCGCAAGGTCGCAGCCGCTCCCTTTTCGCCCCACCCGGCGACCCCTGGAAACCCGTCGGCGCTATCACCGACCACCGCCAGGTAATCCGGAATCGACTCCGGTTTCACACCGAACTTTTCCTCCACCCCGGCTGCGTCCCGAGTGATATTCCGCCGCCTGTCCAGTTGAACAACCCTCGTGCCGGCCACGCACTGCCCGAGATCCTTGTCGGGGGTGCAAATGATGACCTGCCGCACCTGTTCGTTGAGCGCGGCCTTGGCGGCTGCCGAAGCAAGCGCGTCATCGGCCTCGTACTCCACCATCGGCCAAACCACGACACCCATCCCGCTCAAGTACTCCTCGAGCAACGGAAACTGCGCAAGAAGTTGTGGGGCGACCCCCTCACTGGTCTTGTATCCGGGATAAAGCTGGTTCCGGAACGACTCGATGACATGATCGGTAGCCACGCCGACGTGGGTGGCTCCGTACTCGATCATCCATAAGACGGACCGCAGCACTCCCTGCACCGCTCCAATCTCCCGCCCCTGGACATCCTGTGACGCGGGAACCGCGAAAAAATGGCGAAACAGCTCATACGTTCCGTCGATCAGGTGCACGTCCATGGGTCCGAGTATACCTGTCACCCAGTCTTCCCGGCGTGCCTGTGATAGGACTCTTCGCATCCCGCAACGATTTGGGGGATGTGAAGACGGTGATGCAGGCAGTGAGCCAGCGGCAGGTTGCTAAACCGCCTGCCCGTAGCTGTGAAAATCGCCGGCCAGCGCCCGTTGGCAACAATGCACCACCTTGTTTTCATCCATTTCCGGACTTACCCCGCTGTAAAACCAGGAACCCGGCGGAACCCGAAAAACCCCACGAATTCAGCATCACCCGAAACAAACCGTTCGCTTACGACACACGGTTATCTGGACTATAATTCATTAGCATCCCCTAGGTAACAAACCCGTCGGGAGAACACGATGGACGAACGCATTATCATCCGGCACCTTAGCGCCAGCAAAGCCAACCAGGTGGAAGAATTCCCACTCAAGCAGTTCCAGGAGATCACGATCGGGCGCGAGGAAGGTTGTCAGGTCAAGTACGACGCCGATCGCGAGGACCTGGTGAGCCGCAAGCACACCAGGATCACGGTGGTCCCGGGACCTACGCCGGAATTCACAATCGCCGACCTGGGAAGCCGGAACGGAACTTTCGTCAACAAAAAGCGGATCTTCAGTCCCGTGAAGCTTTCGCCCGGAGACCTGGTGCAGTTCGGCGCCGGCGGCCCCGAGTTCCAGTTCGATATCGAACCGAAGCCACAACCGGCGATCCGTCCGACCCGGTTTGCCGCGGAAGTCGCGCCCGCTCCTGAAGTCATCCTCCCGCCTACACGCGAAGCGTCCATGGGTTATCAGCCCAGCTACGGTGGCACCCCGACGCCGCCCATCGGAAACTTCGCGCCACCGATGGGTGTCGGCAAAGCGACCGTCGAGCGCATGATCACGCAATCCAAGAAGCAGACCCGCACACAGATGTATGTCGTCTTCGGCGCGGTCCTGCTTGTGATTCTGTCGGCTGTCGGTTTCGCCCTGGCGCGCAAGGGCAAGAGCACCACCACCATCATCGAGCGGACCACGTCGTCAAACAGCGTCAGCCCCACGCAGGTCGCCCAGGCTGCCCTGGATTCCGTTGTGCTTTTCGAAGTGGGTTGGAAGCTCGTCGACGTCGAAAACGGGCGGCAGGTCTATCACGTCTATTCTCCCAATGTGAAACGGGAGAAGAACGGAAAGCTGTCGGAGCTGGTTCCCGGGGCAGGCAGCTATTTGCCCGTGTTCGTGCCGCTCGGCAACAATATGGAGCCGATGCTGACCACCGACGATGGCGGAGGCAAGTACAAACCAATCGGCGGCAGGCACACCGGCTCGGGTTTCGTAGTGAGCTCCGACGGGTTTCTGCTGACGAACCGGCACGTGGCCGCCTCTTGGTATACGCGCTACAACTGGGACCCCGACGATCATGTCGGCCTGGTGTTGGAATTCGACGAGAACATGCAACTGAAGCGGCGCCTGGCGATCAGCGCTCAGCAATTTCCGGCCTGGGTCCCTGCCAATGGACGCTTCATGATCGCCGGCACACTCGACCCGTCGAACGTCAAGATTCTCACGAAACCGATCTCCGGCAAAACGCTCGAAGGACGCAATGACTACATGGATGTGACCTTCGCCAAGAACCGCGTCCGCATCCCGGGCAAGCTGGCCCGCGTTTCCGACGAGATCGATGTCGCGATGGTAAAAATCGACCTCCCGCGTTCGCTAAAGAAATTGGATCTCAACGACAACTACGACTCCATTAAACCCGGCGACGCCGCCATCGTAATGGGCTACCCGGCCGTTTCTCCCGCCGTCGTCGCGGTCACCGGATCGAAAGATGTCTTCAATCCCCAAACCGAAGCCAAGGTGATTCCGGACCCGACCGTGAGCGTGGGCAACATCGGCCGTGTCATCCGCGGCTCGGACGCTAACTCCTCGGACGGGGTGGTCAGCACCATGGGCGACCTTTACCAGCTCACCGTCAATTCCACGGGCGGAGGAAACAGCGGCGGCCCGGTATTCGACGATCAAGGCCGCGTCATCGCGATCTATACCTCCGGCCGCGCTCTTGCCGGCGCCACCGTCTCATTCGCCGTCCCGATTCGCTACGGCATGGAACTGATGGGAGTGAACAAGGTCACGCGGTAAAACAAGCCTCAGCTTGTACAGCGGTTTGTAGCATGTCACGCTTTCTCAACGAAGTCGTCGGCGACTACCGGCTCATCGAGTTCGTCGGAGCGGGAGGCATGGGCGAGGTCTACCGCGCCCTGCATCAACCGACGGGCCGGCTGGTGGCGGTCAAGGTGCTCACGGATGGCACGCTCGATCCCAACACCGTTACGCGCTTTCGCAACGAGGCGCGTATCCAGGCGAGTCTGAATCATCCCGGCGTCGCCTCGCTGATCGAGTTTCACGAATGGAACGGCCGTCCAACCATCGTTATGGAGTTTGTGGATGGCGAGACGCTGAGCGAAGCCGTCGCCTCCCGCGGACATCTCTCGGTGCACCGCGCCGTGGCCATCACACGCGCACTCGCCCGAACTCTGGATTACGTCCACGCCAAGGGCATCATCCATCGCGACCTGAAATGCGGCAACGTGAAGATCACCAGCGGCGGCCAGGTGAAGCTTCTCGACTTCGGGATTGCCCGCGATCATGCCGCTTCCCACTTGACGCGAACCGGATTCTTCGTCGGTACCTTTGAGAGCCTGGCGCCCGAGCAGATCGAAGGCAAGGACGCGAGCGTGGCGTCCGACATCTGGGCGATGGGAATTATTCTCTATGAAGCGCTGGCAGGCCGCGGACCTTTTGACGGAGTCGGAGTGCCTGAGATCTTCGCCCGCATTGTCATGGCGGACCACACGCCGGCGTCCAAACTGAATCCTGAAGTTCCCCCGGATCTCGATCGCATTATTGCCAAATGTCTTCGAAAGCGCCCAGCCGAACGCTATCAGTCGATGATGGAGCTGGAACAGGACCTGGCGCGAATCAACGCCAAGAGCAGCTCGCAGACAGCCGTCCCAGCGCCCAAAATCAAGCCGCTTTACGTGGGCCTGCTGGCCTTCGTCGCCGTGATCGTCATTTTGGCGGTCTGGATCGTCCCGCGGCAGAACGGCAGCGAGGGAAAGACAACGAAACCGGCACCCGTCACCGGCCAGACCAACAAGGTCGTGACCGTGGATGTGGTCGGAGGTAGGGCCAGCGTCTACAAAGACGCAAAGCTCCTCGGAACGACACCCTATGCTGCTTCAGGACGCCCCGGTGAAACCATCGATTTGATCCTGCGCCGGGACGGCTATCGCGACCTGCCTGTCGAATTCGACGTGGGCGAAAGAAACTACTACAGCTACACAATGGACCCGGTGAAACACTGATGAGCATATTCGATTTGTGGCGTCGCAAATCCGGTGGGGCAGACCTCGAGCCAGCCGAAATCCTCGATCCGGAAATCGCCCTACTCTCGGACGTCGGGTGCCACCGGCCGGTCAATCAGGATACCGGACGCGTGACGTTGCCGGCCGATGAAGCACGCCGGCGCGCACGCGGCGTATTGATCGCCGTCGCGGATGGCATGGGCGGACAACAAGGTGGTGAACTCGCCAGCCAGTGGGCCATCGAAGTAATCAGCCGCGTATACTACGAAAGAAATGGCGACCTGACCTCCGACCTGGTCCACGCGTTTCAGGAGGCAAACCGCCATATTCACAAGAACTCTATCCAGGATGAGTCGTTGCACGGCATGGGAACTACATGCACGGCGCTGGTTCTTCACAACGGCCAGGCTCACAGCGGCCACGTCGGCGACAGCCGCCTGTATCTCGTTCGCGGCGGCGAGATATATCTGATGACCGAAGATCACTCCGCGGTTATGGAGCTGGTGAAGCAGGGTGTACTCACGCTAGAAGAAGCGCGCCATCACACCGACCGGAATGTCATCAACCGCGCTCTCGGCACCCGCTCGGAAGTGGAAGTGGATACCTGGAACGAGCCGCTGCCGCTCAAGCCCGGCGATCACTTCCTCATCTGTTCCGACGGCCTTTATGAGCGTGTGGAAGACGCCGAGATGAAGGATGCTATTCTTTCCCAGCCGCCCCCGGAAGCCTGCCAGGCGCTCATCGATCTGGCAAAGCAGCGGGGCGGCTACGATAATATAACGGTCGCAGTGGCAAGGGTTGAAGTGCGCGGCAACGGTGAGAAAAAGATTGCCCGCGAAACGCGAGAAGTAGAGGTGCAGGCATGATCGGCCAAACGGTTGGCCAATACAAGATTCTCGAAAAGCTTGGCGAGGGCGGCATGGGTACCGTCTACAAGGCCATCGACGTAATGATCGAGCGGCAGGTCGCCATAAAGATGCTGCGGGCGGAAATCGCACGGCAGCCCGAGCTCGTGGAGCGGTTCCGAGCCGAAGCGATTACGCTCGCCAAGCTCAACACGCCGGGCATCGCTACGCTCTACAACTTTTTCCGCGCCGGCGAAGATTACTTTATGGTGATGGAGTTCGTCTCCGGACGCACTCTCGAGTCGCTTCTGCGTCAGTACGGCGCAATGCCCTGGCGCGAAGCGGTGGCCATCTTCTGCAAAGCGCTGGATGGCATCGAACCGGCCCACCGCATGGGAATCATGCACCGCGACATCAAGCCTGCGAACATCATGCTGACCGAATCCGGCGACGTAAAGATCATGGACTTCGGAATCGCGCGGGTGCTGGGCGCGGCTCGCATGACCCGCGAGGGGCGCATGGTGGGCACCCTCGAATACGTTTCGCCGGAACGTGTGCGCGGTAAGGAAACGGATGTCCGCTCCGACATCTATTCTCTCGGCGTGGTGCTTTACGAGATGCTCAGCGGCCGGCTGCCGTTCGAAAGCGACAGCGAATACGAGCTGATGAAGGGCCACCTGGAGGTCGCACCGCCGCCGATGGCCAGCCTGGGACGTCAGGTACCGCCAATCATCGAGAGCCTCATGATGCGGGCCCTCGCGAAAGCACCCGAGGCGCGCTATCAGAGCTGTGCCGAATTCGCGGCGGCCATGCGCGCTTGTTTGCAGCAGCCGATGCCGGAGTACCCGCCTGCCGTCGAGCCGCACCAGGCGAAGGCGACTCGCTTCGAAGCGGCGGCCGTCCCCGTCGCCACCCCGCAATATGCGCCGCCCTCAGCCACTCCGCCGAAGAAAACCTGGGCCTATATTGTGGTGGGATCCGCGGCAGCGCTTCTCGTGATTGTGGTCGTGGTCGCGGTGTTCATGTTGATGCGTCCGAAGCCGGCGTCCTCTGCGACAAATCCACAAACTCCAGCGCCCGCGATCACTCAACCGGCTGTAGCAACTCCAACCGCTCAACCCGCCGCAGGCAGTGCCGACGAGATTCTCAAAAACGCAGTGCCCTTGCCAGACTCCGGAGTGTCGGCCGAACCGGCTGCCCGAACCGCGGCAAAGAAGCATGAGCCGACACCCGAAGAAGAGCAAGCCCGCAAGCGTGCAGCGGCATTGAAGGCTCTAGACCAGTGATGAAGATCCCGGAGTCGCATCCCGCGGGGATTGGGAGGATGTGGAAGGGTGAAGCAGGCGGTTTCGCCTGCCTTTGGACCGCGCCACAACGTACACGCGAAACCGCCTGTGCCGCCTTCTCCACCCTTCCAAAGCAGTTGCTGGCCTGCATAGCCATACTTCTATTTGCAGCAGCCGCACTGTTCGCCCAGTCCGGCGGCAAGCCGATCAGCAAGAAAGGCCTCCTCGACGCCATTCACATTGGAGGCCTTTCCAACGCCGAACTAGTCGAACTCGTGCGCACCCGCGGTGTCAGCTTTGCACTGACCCCGGATATCGAAACAGAGCTCCGCCAGGCCCACGCCAGCGCAGAGCTGATCGAAGCGGTCCGCACCAACAACCGGAGTGGCGCGCCGCCCGCAAAGCCCTCCGCCATGCCTCCGCCCGGAGGATCCGTACTTCCACCTCCGGCCCCCGTTTATCCGCAGACACCTGGAATCTACATCAGCAAAGCCGGCCGCTGGACTCCTTTAGTCGCCGAAGGGCTTTCCTGGAAGCATGAGGGCATACTCAAGAAATTCGGCACCGCCGGAATCGGCAAGGGAAGCCTGCGCGGAGAGGTGCCCGGCAATCGTAGCCCCGTCGCCGTGTCCGATCCCGCGACGTTCCTGATTTGTACCGAGCCCGGTGCCAATGTCTCTTCTTACGTTCTTCTGCGCATGCACCGCAAAAACGATAACCGCGAGTTCCGCGTGCCTGCCGAAACCCTGTTGCACCCCCGCGCCGACAAACAGGACGTTATCCCATTCTCTTCGCGGCGTGTAGCGGACCGCTTGTTTACCGTCACCTTCTCCGAAGGGACCGGCGACTACGGCTTTCTTCTACCCGGCGCAACCGAAGGTGAATCCCAAAGCGGCAAGGTTCTGAGCTTCCGCGTGGGAGAGTAATCAGTCGACGCCGAAATCGTAGCCCTTGCCCTGAATCCCCTTAATCGTATCCGCCGATCCGAGGATGTAGAACAGGTACTCGCCCTTGGCGAGCGCACTCGGCTCCAGACGATAAAGCTTGGGTCCGACTTCTTTGGAGTCATACGGCTTCATGGTCTCCATGCGAAGCCCCTGCTTGGACCCAACAAAGCCGCTCGTTGCCGCGACCTCGAGCTCGCGGCGATCCTGCTTGGTATAAAGCGTCGCCAGAACCAGCTCATCGATGCCGACACCTTCCGGCGGCCGGAAATAGAACACCGGGGCGGTTTCTTTTACCCGGGTCTTGGCCGAGCCGCCGAGCAGATATGCGTCGGTTTTCACGCTCTTCACCCCCAGCGTGACGACATGACCCAGGCGGCCGGCAGCTTTCGCTGAGGCCAGAGTCTTAATATCGACCTTCACAAGCTGGCCTTCGTTGAGATAATACAAGCCCGGCTCCGCGGGCACCTGGCTCGGATCTACCGTCGGAGCCACCGGAACTGGCGCTCCAGGAGACGCCGCGGTCGGCGTGGCGGCCATCGGAGGAGCGTCTGTTGCCGCCGGTGGCGCGGTCGGGCTGGCTGCCATGGGCGGTGGCGCCGGAACTGGCGCCGCAACTGGAGGAGCCTGGCTTGGATCCATCATGAACTTGATCACGGCATCCGACACGCCCGCCTTTTTGAGCTTCAGGATGTCATCCACTCCCAGGTCGAACGGCTTCTCGTTTTTTCTGATCTGGGCGATGATCAAATCGTCCGAGACCTGAGCTTGTGCCAGCCTACAGACATCGTCAACCGTGAGCCCTGCCGGCTTCGTCGCGGCGGCCGATTTCCGGGCCGGAGCCGGAGCCTTCTTAGGCTGCTGAGGCGCATCCAATGGCAGCGGCGTTTGCGCGAACGCCGCAACGCTACACACTGACAGAATTAAGAATTTCATTGCCAACCTACGACACCCTTTTCGTTTTACCTCAACTGCTGATGGAATGTTTGGGGGTCGCTGTCGCCCACACGATCGCCCGCCAATGGCAGACCGCCGCCTTCCGGCTCCATCCGCATGCCAACTGCCCGATTGTTCTGTAGGACAAAAGATATGCGGGTGCGCGCCGACGAAGGCATCGCAAATGTGCCGTCGTCCTGCTTGAGCAGGCGCTCCGGTCCCATGCCCAGTGGCTCAATCATCAAACGGCCGTTCTCATTGAAAACCCGGTACGTGCGGCGATACTGCGCAAAGGAGTCGTGCAATGTAGGAGGTAGTTTGCCCGCCTTCATCAGGAATGTACCGGTCAACTGGGAGACTTCAGCTGCGGCGACAGGTTTGTCAGCCAACACCTTCTCGGGTCTGGGCTCCGGCGGCTTCGGAAGATCGGGAAGACCGAGAGCGGATCGGGCAAGCGCCCTTGCGATCGCATACGCATTCTGCCCTTCCGTGTTCGTCAGCACCACAACCGTCAGTTGATCGTCAGAGAAATCGTACATCGCACCGCTATAACCGAGCAGCGACCCGTGCTGCCCCACGCTGCGGTGGTCGTCCTCATGGTTCAGCGTGAGCGCCAGCCCGTAGTGCATTTGCGGGTCCTGCGCGCTCATTCGCAGGGACGGCCCTTCGGCGGTGCTCATCAACTTCAGCGTCTCCGGCCGTACCAGCTTCTTGTCCTTCACCGCACGCCAGATCTGGTAAAGATCGCCGACCGTGCTGCAATAGCGCAGGTCGGAATTGTATGCCATCGCGTTCTCGTGCGCCTCGACATAGCTCGCCGCCACCTTCCGGTAGGAGTGCGACAGCCCGTGAACCAACCTGAAATCGTCGCAGTAGTTGGTCGATTTCACACCCGCGGGCGCCAGCAGATTCTGCTGCACGTAGTCCTCGAAGGTCTGCCCGCTGGCGCGTTCCAGAATAGTCACCAGCAGATTGAAACCGGAGATAGACCAATCCCACTTCGTGCCGGGATCGTTCACCCAGCGCTTGCCCGCGTAGAGCGCCATCACCTCGTCCATCGCTTTTGGCACGCGGCTGGTGGCTTCGATCGGATCGCCGAGATAGTGATAATCCACGATTCCGGAAGTGTGGTTCAGCAGTTGGCGAACCGTAACGCGATAGCCCTGCAGTGGGAATTCCGGAATAAACTTCGAGATCGGATCGTCGAGCGACAGTTTGCCGCGTTCAACCAGTTGCATGACTGCGACGCCCGTAAAGGGCATCATCGGGCCTACAACCCGGTAGACAGTCTCGTCGCGCGCGGGCGCATCGAGGCCGAAATCGGCGAGCCCATAGCCCTTGTGAAGCACGACCTGCCCGCTCTTTGCGACAAGCACCGAGGCGCCCACCACCCGCTGTTGGGCGACCGCCCGCCTGGCTACTTCATCGAGGTTCTGAGCGAACGCGGCCCCGCACAGAAGTGCAACCAAAGCGATGGATTTCCACATCAGGGCGGAGTATAGCAAACCTCATCAGCCGGCTACGCCCATGGCGCGCCGTAATCTGCCCCGCCGGGCCAGGTCCATTGCGATGCTGCCGGCGCGATCCGAATCGTGGCGTACCTTGGCGCCCTCGGCAAGCAGCCAGGCCTCCACCACCTCGATTCCCATGGCCTCCAACTTCGCAACGTCGTTAATCACAGGTTGGGCTTCCTGGGCGGCGTATTTCCGCCTCTGTGCCTGACGTATCGGGGCCGTGTTGAGCACCACCACATCGAGCAGTTTCCCGCCCGCGTGCTCGTGAATCGCTTTCACATGGTCCGAAGCCGCGAATCCAATCGTCTCGCCCGGCTGCCCCATGAGATTCATGAAGCCGGCCTTGATTGCCCGCGACCGCCGGATGGCACGCGGTATTCCTCGTACCAGCACATTGGGGATCACGCTGGTGAAGAGCGACCCGGGGCCGAAAGTGATCAGGTCCGCCCGCTCAATCGCGTCCAGCGTGTCAGCCAAAGGCTTACACGCCGACGGTACTAGACGTACGCGGCGAATCGGAGATCGGCTCTTGCTGACTCGAGTCTCGCCGGTCACGACTTCGCCATTTTCGAGTTCCGCTTCCAACCCAACGTCTTCTACTGTGGAGGGAAAAATCCGGCCGCGAATTGCCAGAACCTCCGATGACAAGCGCACCGCACCCGCGAAATCTCCCGTCAAATTCGTCAGGGCTGTGAGAAATAAATTGCCGAAGCTGTGGCCTTTCAGACCGCGGCCTTCTTCGAAGCGATACTGAAAGAGCTTCGAGAGCAGCGCCTCGTCCTCTGAGAGGGCCACCATGCAGTTGCGAATGTCGCCCGGAGGTAAGACGTCGAATTCCCGCCGCAGCCGGCCCGAGCTTCCGCCGTCGTCTGTAACGGTAACAATCGCCGTGATCTCTGCTTCGCGGGGCGCATACGCCTTCAGACCGTGGAGGATTGTGGACAGTCCTGTCCCTCCGCCGATTGCGACAATCCGCAGCGCATCGATTCCCAAGTGATTAGGTTAACTCAAGGCCCTAAATGTGTCAGATTTTTTTCACTGGATCGGCGCAAAAGACACGAACCGTACCGTGCCCGCAATGCGCGCCGGTTTTGGGGAATTGGGAAGAGCTCAGGCGGTTAGTTCGTCGTCCTCAAACGCTGGAACAGGTTCCAGGTCCTCGGACTCGAACACCTGATCGCAATCCAGGCAACGCACGTAATCCACCCCGTCACGCCTTGCCAGGATCTCGGTGTGGGAATGCATACAGATCTGCATAAAACAGAAAGAATATCCCTATTCTAAGCATGCGGAGTACGGTGTCAAGCCCCCTGAGTTCAAAAATTGCTTCTGTCCGGCCGGAACAGGTGATTTAATCCCGTAAAGCCCGTACCGGATCGATCCCTGCGGCGCGGAGGGCGGGGAGCAAACAGGCCGCTACCGAGACCACCGCCATGACCCCGAATGCCGAGCCGAAGGCGACGGGATCGTGCGGGCTCACCTTGTTTAGCAGGTCTCCCATCAGGCGCATCAGCCCAAGCGCCAGGGCCGCGCCCAATACGACGCCTCCTGCCGTCAGCCCGAGTCCGTACGACATTACCAGGCGCACCAGGTCGGGTGCCGCCGCGCCTAGCGCCATCCGCAGGCCCAACTCCCGGGTGCTCTGCGAGACTGTGTAGGCCATAACTCCGTATAGCCCGATCGCGGCGAGAACGAGAGCCATACCGCCAAAGATGCCGAGCAGTTTCACAGCCGCCCGCTGCGTCCACGTCGAACGCTCGACTTGAGATTCCATCGTCAGGACTTCCATGGGCGCGAGATTGTTATCCAACGCGTGCACCTGGGTCACAAATGCGTTTGCGAGTGTCTCCGGGCTGAGCTGGGTTCGGATGAAGAAGTTCGATCCGGGAGCGCTCTGCAGCGCGGGAACGTAAAAGAACGGCTTTGGCGTTTCAATCAGGCTGCGATACTTCGATGAGCGGGCCACACCGACGACTTGCAACCACCGATCCTTGAGTTTGAGGCGTTTTCCAACGGGATCCTGGCCGCGCCAGTATTGCTCCACCATGACGTCGGTTACGACGGCAACCGGCAGGGACGTTTCATTGTCCGCGCGAGTGAATTCGCGGCCCGAGAGAAGAGGAATGCCCACCGTCGTGAAATACCCCGGGCCAACCTCGTTGTATTCGATCGGCTGCCGCTCGTCGGGCGGCGCCTCGTATCCGTCGACATCGACCGGCGCCGACGAGTAACTGGTAAAGCTGAACGGCAAGACTCGCGCATAGCTAACCGACGTCACGCCGGGCAGCGCTTGTACGCGTTCCGCCAGGCGGTCCTCGAAGCTCCGGATGCGCGTGCGGTCGTATCCGGCGGCGGTGAAATCGATGGAAGTCGTCAGCACGCCGCGCGTCGCGAAGCCAGGATTGATGTCCTGGATTCCACGCAGGCTCTTCAGCAGGAGCCCCGTTCCAACCAGCAGGACAAAACTAAGCGCCACCTGCACCAGCACGAGGCCGGACCGCACGAACGATCGTCCACGGCCTCCGACGACGCTCGACGATTCCGATTTCATGGCGACGGCGATGTCGATCTTGCCCGCCTGCAGTGCCGGCATCAAGCCGATGAGCAAAGTGGAGAGCATGCAGATACCGGCGCTGATCGCGAGGACGCGCCAGTCGATTTCGGCCGGCAGATTAATCGTTATGCCGCGCGAACGCACCGGAAAGGCCAGGACGATCAGGTTGCGGCACCAGTAAGACAGAAGAAATCCGCAGCCCGCTGCGATAATCGTCAGAATGAATCCTTCTGTGAGAAGCTGTTTCAGCAGCCGCGCCCGGCCCGCGCCCATAGCAAGACGCACGGTCATTTCGTGACGTCGCGTGACAGACCTGGCGAGTAGGAGATTTCCTACGTTCGCGCAGGCGATCAGGAGCACAAAACAGACCACGACGAGGGCGATTCTGAGCGTCGGGAACAGCGTGCCCGCGTTGTTGAAGGGCGTTTCCCAAAGCGGGTACAGTCTGATGCCGCGGCCGCGATTCGTCGCGGGGTAGGCGTTTTCCAACCGCTTCGCGATGGCGGAGACCTCCGCTTGCGCCTGCGCCAGCGATACCCCGGGCTTCAATCGAGCATAGCCTTCGATCCATTCCGCCCCGCGATCCTCAAGCTTGTATCCGCCGCGATCGAAGGTCTCCTGCATCGAGACCGGGACCCAGAAATTAAACGAATAGCCGACGAAGGTTCCGTGGAATCCTTCCGGCATCACTCCGATGATGGTGTTCTGGACGCCGTTCATCATCTGCGTCTTGCCGATGATGGCCGGATCGCTTCCGTAGCGCTCCTTCCAGGTCAGATAGCTGATGACGGTCACGGGATGGGCATTGCGCCCGACGTCTTCGGCAGGTTCGAAGGTGCGTCCCATCATCGGCTGAACGCCGATACTTCGGAAATAGTTCGAAGTCACGATAGCGCCGACCGCGCGGTCGGCGCGGTCTCCGATTGCCAGCGTAGTGCCAAAAATGCGGTCGACGATGAAGCTGTCGAGGAGGGTCGAGTTCTTTTCCAGATCCTTGAAATCGGGCCACGATACGTCGTTCCTGGTGGTGCGGAACGTACCCGTCAACGCAACCATCCGTTCCTGACCTTTCACCAGCGGAAACGGGCGCAGCAGGATTCCTTCGATCCAACTGAACACCGACGTGGTAGCGCCGATGCCGAGCGTGAGGCACAGAATGGCCAAAAGAGAGAAGCCCAGGCTGCGCCGGAGCATGCGGAAACCGAAGCGAAGATCTTGAAGATTCATATCAATCGACCAAACCGGCGATCGCGCACACGCCAGTCAGGATTGTACGAACACCCCCGAGCAGTTCACGGTCGCTTTCGACGGCTATACCTTGTGTTGCAAGGTATCATGGCATCTGGCCGATGTCAAGGAGGATGTGTTTGATTCGCGGTGGCGCAGGCGGTTTCGCCTGCGCATCCTTCCACAATGTCAGGCGCTGAGTCCAACATCCTCCAAATCGCCGCTCGACTCGAAGAATCAGAGGCTGTGTAATACCTAATCCTGCCGCAATGCCCGAGTGGGATCGATCCGGCTGGCGCGAAGTGCCGGCACAAAACTCGCAAGAAGCGCCGCCGCGATCAAAACGGGCAACGTAATTGCCAACGACGAGAGCTCATTCGGCTGCATGCCTTCGACAACACGCACCAGGACACGGCCCGTCGCCGCGGCAGCTAACGCGCCCACCGCAACCCCCGCGAAGATCATTCCCAGGCTCTGCCGCAGCACCAGCCCGAGTACATCGTGAGACGTCGCGCCGAGGGCCATCCGCACCCCGATCTCCGGCACGCGTTGCCCGGTCAAATACGCCAGCACCCCGTAAATGCCGATACACGCCAGCAGCAGCGCCAAACCCGCGAACACGCCGAACAGCAGCATGAGGAAACGCTGCCGCGCAAGAGAAGCTTTGGCGTAGAGCTCCAATGTGAAAACCTGGTGCAGCACCTGGTCGTTCGTGGCGCCGGCCACCGCATGTTGCAGCGGCGCGACTACACTCAATGGATCAATGCTGGTCTTGACCGCGAGCGACATCAACTCCGACCAGCGGCGAACCCATGTGTCCGGAATCTGGGCGAACGAATAGTACATCTCGGCGCGGACGCGCGCCCCGTCGTCACCCGCAAGCCCCCACTGCCGCACGTGTCCCACGACACCTACCACGCGGTATTGCACCGGTTCCGCGGCCATCCCGACCCAAAGATATTTGCCAACCGGATCCTGCCCATGGAACGCCTGCTGCGCTAAAACCTCGTCGATGACGGCAACCCTCTCGCTCCCGGGGCCATCCCGATCCTCGATGAACCGGCCGCTGCGAAGCGGAATGTGCGTGACCTTCAGGTAGTCGGGCGTGACGCTATTAGCCAACATCAAAGGGCGCTGATCGGACGGCGCAAGATGCGGAGTCGTCCCATAACCCACCGTATTGCTTCCCAGCCGCATCGGCACCGTGTCGACCATCGCAATTCCCTGCACGCCCGGCACCTGGCGCGCGCGGTCCAGGATGTCCTGCCATGCCGCACGCGCTCGCGGAGGGTTCGACAAAGTCGCCGGTGGAAGGGCCATCCGCGCAACCAAAACGTTGTGAATGTCCAACCCGGGATTTAGCGAGGAAAGACGCAACAGCGTGCGCCCGAGCATGCCGGCGGCTACGAGCAACACCACCGCAAGCGCAATCTCGGCCATGACGAAACCGCTATGCAGGCGGCGCGCCCCGCCAGTCACGGCGCGTGCACCCGCGCGCAGGGTTCTGTCCAACTCACGTGCTGGAGCGCGCAGGGCCGGCGCAAGTCCGAACATAAAGCTGCTTGCCAGCGAGATAAGGAGCGCAAATAACAGTACGCGCCAATCGATGCGCACGTCCTGAGAGAGCGGCAGCCCCCCGGGCCAGAAAGCGGTCAATGGACGCACTCCCAGAGCGGCCAACACGATGCCCAGTCCTCCACCTGCCAGCCCAAGAACGGCGCTCTCCGTCAGACATTGGCGAATTAACCGTCCGCGGCCGGCGCCGAGAGCCACGCGCATAGCCAACTCGCGCTCACGCGACACCGCGCGCGCCAATAACAGGCTGCCGACGTTGGCGCACGCGATCAAAAGCACCAGACTTACAGCCGCCAACAGCATCCAGAGAGTTGATCGTATATCTCCAGCGACGTCTGCGCGCAACGGATCGGCTATGAAGGTGCGACCTCTATTCGTCGCGGGATATTGAGCCCTCAGTTGGCTCCCCATCACCTGCAGTTCCGCGCGTGCGCTCTCCAGCTTCGCGCCGGGCTTCAAACGCGCCACCACACTGAAGCCGAAGTGAGCATCGCGTTGGCTCAGAAACTGTCCTGAGTCCTGGCCGATGGGAACAAACAGGTCAACATCGTCCGTCATGAGCCGAAAGTCCGGCGGCATGACTCCGACAATTGTGTAGCTGGCGCCGTCGAAAACGACAGGCGTGCCAATCGCCGACTGGCTCCCGCCGAAACGGCGCTGCCACAGGCCATAGCCGATGATTGCGACCGGCGTTGCCCCCTGGCGGTCTTCTTCCGCCAGAAAGTTGCGCCCCCGAAATGGCGCGACACCGATCAGGGGAAAAAGGCCGGCTGAAATCTCGCGAGCTTCCACGTATTCGGGTTCGCCGGGCTTACTGACGGTGCCGCTATTATCGCGCCAAATCGCCATGTCGACGGAGCGGCTCCCGCGCTTGCAGTCCAGGTAGTTGGGATAAGAGAACGCCCAGAGATTGCCGAATTGGGTGCTCCAGTCGGTCTGTTCGCGCAGTTGGACCAATCGCTCGGGTTGCGCGTAGGGAAGCGGTTTCAGCAGCACGCTGTTAATCACCGTGAACATGACGGTGGTCGCCCCGGCGCCGAGCGCGAGCGTCAGCAGCGAGACCGCGGCGAATCCCGGTTTCTGCCGTAGCGTGCGCAGGGCGTAGCGAAAGTCCTGCCAGAGGTCTTCCAACCAGCGAGTGCCCCGCGCGTCGCGGCACTCCTCCTTCACTTGCTCGGGACCGCCGAGCGACAGCCGGGCCAGGCGCCGGGCTTCGCCAGGTTCGTGGCCGCGTTTAATCAAGTCCTTGGTGCACTGGTCCAGATAAAACGCGAGTTCTTTGCTGAGCTGTTGCTCCATTCGTCCGCGATGCAGTAATCGACCGAGCCAGCTCATTTGACACCTTGATTCGACAAACTCAGAATGAGGCCGACCGCCTCGGTGAGCCTCTGCCAGCTTGCCGCTTCAGCCTCCAGTTGGGCTTTTCCTTTTGTCGTCAGGCTATAGTACTTAGCCTCGCGGCCCGTCTCGGTCTCCTTCCAGTCGGCCGCAAGAAATCCGCGATTCTCGAGGCGATGCAGCGCCGGGTACAACGAGCCTTGCGGAACCTGCACGACGTCGTTTGACACCTGCTGCAGGCGCTGCGCGATAGCATAGCCGTGGTGCGGACCTAACGCCACAACTTTGAGGATCAGCAGATCCAAAGTGCCTTGCGGCAAGTCTGATTTGGTTCCCATGTTTCTACTCCATTCTCAATGTGATTGCGGGATCGACGCGCGCTGCGCGCCATGCCGGCAACCAGCAGGCCGCCGCGGACACAGCCATCAGCAGCGCAACAACTCCCAAATACGTCAACGGGTCGAGCCGCGATACCCCAAACAGCAATGTCATGAGAGCCCGCGTCGCTACCACCGCGCCGCCAAGGCCGATGAGAACGCCAAGAACGGTGAGCTTCATGGCCTGGCGAATCACGAGGCCGAGTATTTCGCCGCGCGAGGCGCCGAGCGCGGACCGTACTCCGATCTCTCGCGTACGCTCCGCGACATTTCCCGAGAGAACGCCATAAATTCCGGCCGCGGCCAATACCAGCGCCACAAGCCCGAACGCCTCAAACAGAGTCAGAGCGAAGCGTCGTTGCGCGGCCGACTTCGCCACCAGGTCGTCCATGGTTGCGGCTTCGGTTACCACCTGGTCCTTTTCCACCGACCAAACAGCGTGTCTAACCGCATCAACCATCGCGGACGCGTCGCCTTGCGTCCGAACCACGAATGTCATGACGTCGTCCGCAAACCAGCCTTGGAGAAACGACATGTAGAACGCGTCCTCCACCGCAACGGTGAGCGACGTCTGCTTCACATCGGCCACCACGCCGGCAACCGTCGCCCAAACGTCGCCAACACGAATGCGCTTTCCAATCGCATCACCGCCCTGGAACTTCCGCTTGGCGAAGGATTCGTTAATGAGCACCACCGCGGGCGAACCTGGCCGGTCATGATCGTCGAGCAAGCGCCCGGCCCGCAGTGGAATCCCCATGCACTCGATGTATCCAGGGCTGACCGCATACCGGAAGGCGGGCTCCTTATCGTTGACGCCGCCGATTGCGTCCGGCCCGAAGCTTACGCCGTAGATACCGAGGGTTTCGCCACTCAGCGGCAGCTGGCTTGTGAACGCCGCGGCCGTAACTCCGGGTATGCGTCGCACGGCATCCAGGGAATCCGAATAGAACCGGTACTTCGCGGCATCGGTCCGCAATCTTCGGCCGGTAGTCTGCACCTGCATCGTGAGCAGGTGGGACGCATTGAAACCGGGAGCGACGGCGAAGATCCGAGCCAAACTGCGGAGCAGCAGGCCCGAGCTGACGAGCAGAACCAGGGCCACCGCAACTTCAGCCACAACCAGCGCGCTACGCGTCTTGCGCCGGCCGCCTGTGGAACGGCGGGAGTTCTGTTGTAGAGATGTCTGCAGATCGTTACGCGAAGCCTGCAGCGCCGGGACCAGTCCGACCGCAAGCCCTGCCAAAGTTGTCACGCCAAGCGCGAAGAGAAATACAGCGCTGCTGATCTCAATCGCGCCAATGCGGGGCAGTTCGGGGGGACTCAGTGCGACCACGGCCCGTACACCGAAGCCTGCAAGGAGCAATCCCAGGCTGCCTCCGAACACCGCAAGCAGGATCGTCTCGGTCAACATTTGCCGCGTCATCCGCGGACGGCTGGCGCCCAGGGCGGCCCGCATCGCGAATTCTCCCGTGCGCTGGGCTCCGCGAGCCAGCAGCAGGTTCATGACGTTCACACAGGCAATCAACAAAACCAGTAACACCGCCCCGATAATGGCCAAAAGCGCCGGCCGTACGCGGCTGGTGAGTTCATCGCGCAAAGAGCTCACCAGCAGCCCGGCCCGCAGAGAATTCCACGGCGCCCGCGGGTACTCGTTCAACCTCGTGTTTGCGATCGCCGTGAGTTCCCGCTGCGCCTCGCCGACTCCGATGCCGGCCCGCAGGCGGGCGATCATGCGCAGGTGGTTGCCCCACTCACGCGTATCGAAATTCGAGAAATGCAGTGCATCGTACTGTAAGGCGGTCCAGATCTCCGCCTTCGGAGCCAGGACGTTTTCAAAAGTTCGCGGCATCACGGCCACGACGGTGTACAGCACATCATCCAGATTGATCTGCCGGCCAAGAATGGCAGGGTCGGCCTGGAAGCGTCGTCGCCAGAGGCCGTCGCTGAGAATAACCACTGGAGGACCATGTGGGCGGTCGTCGGACGGATCGAGATTACGTCCGAGAGCAGGCGCAACGCCCAGAACCCGGAAATATCCTGCGCTGACGCGTTGTCCCTCCAGCCGTTCGGGACTGGCGGGAACGGTTGTCGTCGGCTGCCACGTTTTGAAAGCTGCAGCCGAATCGAACGAGCGGCTCCGATCTGCGATTTCGTGAAACGTGCCGAATGCTACGTGGAAGTTGGCGTCAACCGCGCCGCCATTGCGGACCGTGGCGATTCGTCGGGACTGCGGGTACGGCAGCGGTTCAAACAGAATCGGGTTCACCGCGCTGAAGATCGCCGTCGTCGCGCCGATTCCAATCGCCAGTACGAGGATTGCAACCACCGCGAAACCGCGCTCGCGGATGAGCGAGCGTACCGCGTAACGGAGATCCTGCCAGAGATCCTCCAACCAGCGAGTACCTCGCGCGTCGCGGCAATCTTCTTTGACCTGTTCGGGTCCGCCAAGCGCAATCCGCGCCTGGCGGCACGCTTCACCGGGTTCGACGCCGCGGCTGATCAGGTCGTTCGTGAACAGATCGAGATGGAAGCGTAGTTCTTTGTCGAGTTGGGATTCCAGCCGCCTGCGGCGCAAGAGGCGATGCCACCATGTCATCGGATACCTCGCACTTCTGCATATTAAAACAGAACGTGTAGAAGGTCAAGGTGTATCTTCCCCGCGGGCTCGCCTGTCGTCTGGACCGCCCCGTGAACCTGTGATGCAGGCTGTTAGCCGGCGGCGGGTTGTTAACCCGCCTGTGGCAACCGGCGGCAGCATGGCATCCGTTTAGAAACTAAGTGGCATTGAGCCTTCAGGCTGCCCATGTGCCGGCTGAAGCCGGCTCGCTTGTGTTACACAGTGAAAGCAAGAGGAGCGCCGCGACCTCCTAACCCGTCCCATGAAGGGGCTCGTGAAATTTGAAATCGTCCTCGCAACGATTTCTTTTGTGTCGATTTTTCTAGCCGGAGTAGCCGGACACCTCGTTGTCCTGGCCGGCGGCGATCCAAAAACCGTAGACGTGATCGTGAAGGCCGCAATATTGGCCTTATTCTGTTTCTTTGGATTCTCCTGCATTGGCCTGATGCTGCACGTCTTTACCGTCCTCCAAACCGGCATCGGCAACGCAAACGCACCCCTGATCCGATTTCTGACACAGCACGAAACGGGCGTGACCTTCGCCGTTTGGGGCTTTCTCGGACTTGGGGCCTTGGTCGCTATGCCCTTCGCGCTGCAAGAGGCGGGATTTCACTTGCCGTTGCGGTCACAAGGGATTCTGGTGGCGGACATCGGTATGACCATCGACGATGTCAAAGCGCGCTCAACAATCAAAATGCCTGACCCGCGGCACATGGCGGACGGATCGCGTCTGGGTGTGCAGGATATGGTCTTTGAATTCCGCATCGGCGATTCCTCGGTCCGGTTTCCGCTCTCACGCTACTACTGGATCGAAGCCCCCAAGGAAGATTCGCGCGTTTCGATGCTGAACATCGGCATCACGCCGCGAAAAATGCCGAAACCCGATCTCGACGCCTTTCAGCACGCGGCACAGGCGCAACTCTTCGCCAACGGCTGGATGCCCGGACACTATGTAGCGGATTCTGAGGAGACCGTCCGCCTGTGGGGAGGAAAGCGCACCACCCAGGACGGTCGCTATTGGTTACGAGGCAATACCGTACTCAGTTTCGAGCGCAAGCGTATGGATGATGAAAAACCGGACGAGCCGCCCGATTCCGGCGAATTCATTGTGGATATCCACCTGGAACCCAAAGGCCGCAACCGGGACCTCGTCTTCGAACCCTCCGCGTGGACTCCCCGGCAGCAATGAAAACCGCGGTAGGGCTGTTGCGTTCACACCACCGCAAAAATCCACAAACCACTGAATCCGTAGCCACAAATCCAACGTCTCCAACAAAGCCCATTCCCGCGCACGTTACGATAATCACGTCCGCAGGCCGTAATCCTGCCTGCCAATCGCCAGTCGGCGCCCGCGACGCAAACGCGAAAACTTGCGCAACAATATACTTGACAAAATGGAGTATGCCTGCATACCCTGGACGCATGACAAAGAGGGAAGCCACCAAGCAACACTATTCACGCCACCAACTGAAGGTTCTCTCTATCGTCTACCTTCAGTGGTGCGCTGTCGAGGGTAAGGAATCCGAGATTCCAAGAAAAGAATGTATCAGGGTATTGGGAGCGCATCTCGGAATGACTTCGTGCCCTGACTATCTGAACAAGAACAGTTACAATCAGACCTTAAGGCGAGGGTTCTACCGGTTACCCATCAGGCAAATCGGCGAATACCTCCTACGCGTCAACAGCACGAATCTAGCTTGAAGGACGATTACTGGAAGTTTTCTTCTTGCCGTGCTCCCGCTTCCACTTCGCTTCGCGTTTAGCCAGCTCGTCTTTTGAGACGCTGAACATCTGCCGGACGGCATTATCCATACGTTCGGCTTCTGTGTTGCCGGGTACTTGTGGGGCTGGTTCAGGTTTCATTTCTATCTGCCTTTTTTAGCGGATACCCTGAGAGCTAAGCCAATTCCGAAACGATCCGAGGAAGTTAGCGACGGAATCAAAGCACTCGTGATTGAGTGGGATGATTCCCTTATCAGGCTTGAGCGCGTACCCAAGACTTATATTGGGATCATCTTTCCAAAAGCCCGCCACGATGCAACGTAGCTTCATTTTGTCGATTTTTGTGACGCTCCACCCGGCTGTGTTCAGGCACTGCAGATAAGCTTCCGCACAGGTGTGCACATTAGGCAAATGGTGGGTCACTGCTCTCAACAGGAGCGTTTCCAAACAACCCTTGGAGGAGAACCCTGTCTCGTTAATGGGTATCATCATGACCACCAGCACCATACCCGCTGATTGTCGCTTTACCTCCAACGGATTGTCGGGCGGAGCAAATCCTGCCTTCTTTATTTGCTTCTTTATCTCCTCGAAGTTCTTGTCAGGCTCATCATCACTGTCTGCTACGATCAACACTGCCTGCGGACTCCCCTTTCTGCTCTCGATCCCAGAGAGATAGCGCCTGAATCCTCCGTTACCACTCGGTTGCCCCTTCTCGTAGTTGGTTAAGTGCTCTATTTGAAATCCGCTTATGCCACGAACGTCACAGAGATGCCGAAAGAACTCTGCATCACCGAATCCCTCGCATACTAGGAGCCAAGGGTGCGTAATATCGGGAAGTGGTTTTGGATTAAGCAATGCTATGTGATCTAGTCTATCCTCTTACTTCGAAGTGTTCTTCTATAGCAGCACGGTACGAAGAACCACGGATCAACTTGATGTGTGAGTCGCGCCTTTCGCGTTCGGCTCTGAGTAACGTGAATCGTTCTTCCCGCGATTCATCTTCATCGAAGAGCGGAATGATTGATTGTAGAAGCTCGTAACTGTGCGTCGAAGCGATCAGTTGAACATTCTGTTCTTCGCAGAACGAGTAGATGCTGCGCATGAACGGGGTCAGGCTCTTATAATAGAACCCGTTTTCTATCTCGTCTATCAATACTACTCCGCCTGGACTAGACGCGATCGCAATGAGAATCCATAGGTATTTGTTCATACCGGCCGAGAGCAGCCCAATGGGAATCTTTTCGTCAAGCTGCTCTACCGAGACATAAAGCATCAATTCCCCGACTAGGCTTTCCAGCGTTACGTCCTTGATGTATGGAAACTGCAACTTAAGGGCATCGATGAGTGGCCGAGCTTTACCTTTCTTGCTCAAGTCCGAGAAGTGCTGCGCATAATTCTCCCCTCCGATAGCTGGAGATATTAGCCAAGCCGGATAAACGTCTCCGAACCCTGCTATATTAATCCCACCGTCTTTAATCTGAACTTTTGATTCAAAGCTCTTCTTGCCGGCGGTCCAGTGAAAGCGAATGGGGTCAACCAAGAAGACATTATCAATGGTCCGCCTCAACGGCACGTTGTACTGCTCTTGCCCACTGTACGAGATAACCAATGAGCGCGTGCCACTCACAGAATCCTGAATTTTCAAGCGTGCTTCAGCACTCTGATTCAAACTGTAAAAGAGATCACGGAATATGGACTCATAAGATCCGCGCGTCCCCGTAAGCCGTATCGTGTCCCCATAACCGCGCCATTTTCTAAGCCTGAGATAAACTTCAGGGCTTCCTCCCCCGACCAGGAAAAGAGCTTCTAATAAAGCGGTCTTGCCACTACCGCTCTCGCCAACGATGATGTTGAAGCGCCTTAGCCCGCCAAGCTTCAGTTCCTTGAAGCATCTGAAATTGCTGATCTCGCAAGAATTTATCATGAGGTAACCAGTACGCTCAAGTTGCGTGGACTTAATGTTATCAAGAGAGCTATGTATCGCGTGCATCGGTCCCTTCCTGTTGCGTGTTCTGATACACCACAAGCAGTGGAAGGGCAAGGCACTTTAGACTCGGCCAGAGTTGATGTGCGTTCCCTTAACTTACAACCATTCCGTTTTTGGAAAGGTCCCCTAATAATCAAACAGCCTTTTCCTTCGGTCCACGCTGAATTCCTTAGAACGCAGTTTCTCCCTCCTTCCCCGTGAGTTTATCCCAAGTAAGACGCCTTCCAACAATGCGCTCTACGGCCACGCTGAAGCGTTCCCCGTAGGTAATCTTTCGATTGTTGTAGCGATAGGTCTGTTCGCCCAGGTAGCGAAACAAGTGGTGAGGTTCAACGCTGACGTACGTGTCGATGATGCCGCGCTTCAGCAGGCTCCAGAAGTGTTCCAGCCCGTTGGTGTGGATCTTGCCATCGACGTACTGAACGGCGTGATCGAGAACCTGATGCTGAAACACATCCAGACCTTCGTATGATTTCAAAGCGTCCGTGTACAGCGCCGCGCCAGCTTCGACATGCGTGCTAACTTCAGTCTGGAGTGAGCGCTTCTTGGTGTTTGAAACGACCATGGTTCGAACCTCTCCGCCGCGCTCCAGCATTCCCAGGACGGCGGTCTTATCTTTTGGGCCGGAACCGGTGATCTTCCGACGGCGCTTCGACTCGTGCATGTTGCGCGCTTTACCGCCGACGATAGTCTCGTCCGCTTCGACTTCGCCGGTCAATTTCCGTTCCTCGGCGGACATGCCGAGTGCGAGGCGAATTCTGTGATCCATGAACCAAGCGGTTTTCTGAGTGACGCCGATGGCCCGGTGAATCTCGTAGCTGCTCACTCCGTTTTTACAATTCACGACTTGCCACATCGCAAGCATCCACTTGTCGAGACCGATAGGGGAATCTTCCATGATCGTTCCGGTCTTCAAAGTGAACTGCGGAGCCGGATGCCCTTCGCGGCAGTGCCAACGGTTGTACTTCTCCAGAAAGAGGACATCCTGCGATCCGCAGCGTGGGCAGGTGACACCATTCGGCCAACGACGAGCGACTAGATACTCTCGGCAGTTCGCCGGATCTTTGAAGTAGAGGATTGCTTTTTGTAAGGTCTTCGGCTCGTTGGCTTCCATTCTTCAAGTGTGCCGGAGGCCATTTATTTTGTCAAGTATATTATTACAAAAACTTGGCGTCGCGCCAGCCCGATTACAGCGTCGTATTTCGACCATTTCTCCCGAAAATCAATAACATCGACCGTGTGTGCAACACCACCCCACGTGTTCGCGCCGCACACCCGATAATGAATAGGAAGCCAGCTATGCCAACGGGACTCCGCCGCAAAACCGCCGACGAACTCCTCCTTGAAGTCCAGGCCGAAGAGGCCGCCGAAACCTGTGGCCGCCTCAAAATCTTCCTCGGCTATGCCTCCGGTGTCGGCAAATCCTTCCGCATGCTCGACGAGGCCCGGCGCCGCAGAGAGCGAGGACAGGACGTCGTGGTCGGCGCTATTCAGCCCGAAGTCCCCCACGACGTCGAGGCCACTCTGGACAAGCTCGAAGTTATCCCGCTACAAACGCTCGACGGGGGCTCCGTCATGGACACCGGAGCAATTCTGCGCCGTCATCCCGGCATCTGCATCATCGACGGCCTGGCGTACAACAATCCGCCTGGTTCGCGAAATCCCACTCGCTGGCAGGACGTCCGCGAACTGCTCGACGCGGGCATCTCGGTAATCGCTTCCATCAACATCCAATACGTCGAAGAACTCAGCGAACGCGTGGAGGCCATCTCCGGGAAGCATGTCACGCAAACCGTTCCCGTCAAATTCATCCAGTCCGCCGACGAAATCGTACTCGTCGACGCGCCCGCCGAAGAGCCCGTCGACGACTCGCGCGAAGCTGAAGCCGGCGCCACCACGCGATCCCAAAAGCTTTCCCGCCTCCGCGAGCTCGCGCTCGTCCTCGCCGCCGATGTCGTCGACCACCAGCTCATGGATTACCTGCGCCGCCACGGTATCCAACAGCAATTCGGCGCCAACGAGCGTGTCCTGGTCTGCATCACGCCGCGCACCAACATCGCCGAAATGCTCGAGACGGCCAGGGCCATCGCCGACCGCTTCCATGGCGAGTTGATCGTGGCCTATGTCAATCAGCCGGAGATCTCGCCGCAGGACCGCGCCGCCCTCGACGAGCGCCTCGCTTTGGCCCGCGCGGCCAATGCTAGGATCGAAATTCTCGACGGCGAAGACATCGTGACCACCATCCTCGATTTCGCAAAATCGCGCGGCGTCACACAGCTCTTCATCGGGCACACCCAACGCTCCAGTTTCTGGTCGCGCGTCGTTGGCAGCCCCGTCGACCGCCTCATCCGGCTCTCCGAAAGTATGGACGTCCGCGTCTTTCCGCAATGACCAGCCCCGATCGACAGCGCGGAAAGCTTAAGATCTTCCTGGGCTATGCCGCCGGCGTCGGCAAAACTTTCCAGATGCTCGACGAAGGCCAGGAGCTCAGAGCCCGTGGCATAGACGTCATCGTCGGTTACTTCGAGCCGCACGGCCGCAAAGACACGATTGCGAAGATTGAAGGCCTGGAAATGATCCCCCGCAAGCAGCTCGAATATCGCGGCTCACTCTTCGAAGAGATGGACACCGATGCCATTCTAAAGCGCCACCCCCAGGTTGCCCTCGTCGATGAATACCCGCACACGAACATTCCCGGGTCGACCCGTTTGAAACGCTGGGAAGACGTCGAGGATCTACTCGAAGCCGGCATCGACGTCTACACCACCATGAACATCCAGCACCTGGAAAGTCTCAACGACCAGGTCTGGCAGATTACAGGAATCCGTGTTCGCGAAACGATCCCGGATTGGGTCGTCCAGCGCGCCGACGAAGTAGTCATGGTCGACGTGACGCCGCGCGCTCTACTGAACCGCCTGGAGCGGGGAGTCGTGTACGGCCGTGAGAAAGCCCAGCGCGCGCTCGAAAATTTCTTCCGCGAATCCACGTTGGTTGGTCTCCGCGAACTGGCCCTCCGCCAGACCGCGCACGAAGTCGAACAGCGCCAACCCGCGCTCTCCGCACCCCACAGGCACCATCGCATCCTCATCCACCTGACGGCTGAGCCCGCGACAGCCATGTTGATCCGCCGCGCCAAACGCGTCGCCGACTTTCTCGATGCCGACTGTTTCGCGGTCGCCGTGGAAAAGCACCGCGGCCAGGCGCAACCCGACGCCATCGAGCGCCATCTCAACTTCGCTCGCAACATGCACATCGAAACCCGCGTCCTCGATAGCGACGACCCGGCCGCCGCCCTCGTCGAATTTGCGAGGCTCAATCAAGTGACTCAGATCTTCCTCCTGCGCCCCAAAGAACGGCCCGTCCTGTCATTCCTGAACCGCGACGTGGTCCAGAACGTCGTCCGCCTCGCCAACGAAATGCAGGTTGTCATCGTCGCCGAACGCAAACTCGTGGAGCAACTGTGATGGGGTGTGAAGGGCCATCGGTTTCGCCTGCCTTTGGAAAACAGACCAGAACTCCACGCTTCGCTCGCTTCAGCCTGCCTTGGAGGAGACATCATGTAATGCAGGCTGTCAGACTGCGCGCCGATCGCCAATCGTCGCCAAATAAACAATATCCATGTCCACCAACCGACTAGAAGAACTCCGCCGCCGACACGCTGCCGCCGAAGCCGGTGGCGGCCCCGAACGCCGCGAGCGTCAGCATCGCGACGGCAAACTCGCCGCCCGCGAAAGAATCGACCTGCTCCTCGATGAAGGCACCTTCGACGAAATGGACAAACTCGTCCGCCACCGCTGCCGCGACTTCGGCATGGACGAGCAGGTCATCGACGGCGACGGCTTCGTAACCGGACACGGCCGCATCCACGGCCGCCCCGTCTTCGTCTTTGCCCAGGATTTCACGGTCTTCGGAGGCTCCCTTTCCGAAACCAACGCCCAGAAAATCTGCAAGATCATGGACCTTGCCCTGAAAATCGGAGCACCCGTCATCGGCCTCAACGATTCCGGAGGCGCCCGCATTCAGGAAGGCGTGCTTTCCCTCGGCGGCTACGCCGATATCTTTCTCCGCAACACGCTGGCCAGCGGTGTGGTCCCGCAAATCTCCGCCATCATGGGGCCCTGCGCTGGAGGCGCTGTCTACTCCCCCGCCCTGACCGACTTCATCTTCATGGTCGACCACACCAGTCACATGTTCATCACGGGGCCCGACGTCATTAGAACGGTGACCCACGAAGAGGTCTCAAAGGAAGAACTCGGAGGAGCCGAAACCCACAACTCCAAAAGCGGAGTCGCGCACTTCATCGCCCCCGACGACCGCGAGTGCCTGCGGATGATCCGCCGGCTCATCACCTACCTGCCTCAGAACAACCGCGAAGATCCGCCTGCGCAGCCAACCACCGATCCGGACGACCGCGCCGACCCCAAGCTCGATTCCATCGTTCCTTCGGAATCCACGATGCCCTACGACATCAAGGACATCATTCACAATGTGGTCGACGACAACGATTTCTTCGAGGTCCACGAGCACTACGCCAAGAACATTGTGGTGGGTTTCGCCCGCCTGGGCGGCCAGAGCGTAGGCATCGTCGCGAACCAACCCGCATTCCTCGCCGGCTGCCTCGACATCAATTCATCCGTGAAAGGCGCCCGCTTTGTCCGCTTTTGCGACGCCTTTAACATCCCGATCATCACCTTCGAAGACGTACCCGGTTTTCTTCCCGGAACCGACCAGGAATTCGGAGGCATCATTCGTCACGGAGCGAAACTGCTCTATGCCTACGCCGAGGCGACCGTCCCAAAAATCACCATCATCACCCGCAAAGCCTACGGCGGCGCATACTGCGTCATGGGCTCCAAGCACCTGCGCACCGACGTGAACTTCGCCTATCCCACAGCCGAAATCGCAGTGATGGGAGCCGAAGGAGCCGTCAAGATCCTCTATCGCCGGTCCACCGACCTGCGCGAGAAAGCCGATGAACTCCGCGACCGTTTCGCCAGCCCCTTTGTGGCCGCCGAGCGAGGCTTCATCGACGATGTCATCGAACCCCACGAAACACGCCCCAAAGTCATCCGGGCCCTGCGCATGCTAGCCAACAAAGTCGACACCAGTCCCCGCAAGAAACACGGGAGCATCCCCCTATGAAACCGGTAGCGCAGCCTTTGGGTTGTATTCTGGTATTCGCCTTTACCTTATCGGCCCAAACCCCGGTCTTCACCTACCGCATCGTCCACACCTATCATCACGACCCCGCCGCCTTCACCCAAGGCCTGGAATATCGCGACGGCTACCTCTACGAAGGCACCGGCCTGGTAGGCAAATCCCAAGTCCGCAAAGTGAAATTGGAAACCGGCCAGGTTCTCGAAAAAATCGACATCCCGTCCAACATGTTTGGAGAAGGCATCACCGTCCTGGGAAACAGAATCCTGGAGCTAACCTGGCAGCATCACATCGGGTTTGTCCGCGACCGTGCGACCTTCCGCGAAGAAAAGCGCTTCAACTACCCTGGCGAAGGCTGGGGCCTCGCGAACGACGGTAAGCGCGTCTTCATGAGCGACGGAAGCGCTCAAATTCGAATCTGGGACCCCGAAACCCTGGCCGAAAAGGAACGCATCACGGTCCGCGACCAAGGCCGCCCCATCGACAATCTCAACGAACTCGAATGGGTTCGTGACGAGCTCTACGCCAACATCTGGCAAACCGATCGAATCGCCCGCATTTCACCCAATGACGGCCGCGTCATCGCCTGGATCGACTGCTCCGGCCTGCTGACCGAAGCCGAGCGTGAAAACACCGACGTCCTGAACGGCATCGCCTACGACGCCGCGCACAACCGCCTGTTCGTGACAGGTAAGCAATGGCCCAAGCTCTTCGAAATCGAGCTCGTTCCCCGCATGAAACTGCGGTAATTGAGGACGTGGAAGGGCAGCCCTGGCTTGGTATACACAGCTTCAGATTTCTTCGCGCTTGGCGGTTTCGCCTGCCCTTTTACGCCGTAATCAACATCTGCGTACACCGAAACAAAGCCAACACGCGCCCGCTCGCCTCGTCCTTGACGACAGCGTCCCAGACCTGAGTTTTCTTGCCCCGATGAAGGCAAGTCGCATCGCATCGAATTGCCCCGTCGGTCACAGTCCCGACAAAATTGCTCTTCAGCTCGATCGTGGTGAAATTCGCAGCCCCCTCGGGCAACGTCGCAATAGTCCCAAACCCGCAAGCCGTATCCGCCAGCGCGACCACGCTTGCCGCATGCAAATACCCGTTCGGAGCAAGCAGTTCCCGCCGGATCGGCAGCCGAGCCTCGGTTCGGCCCGGCTCAATCGTCAGAAATTCGATTCCAATGAGTCCGGGGAGGAAGCCGGCGCCGCGGTTGAGAAAATCCTCCACGAGATTTTTCGGCACGCGGTTAACTGCCCGCCGTGCCAATCACGATAATGGCGATCGGAGTATCGCCCAGCTTGTTCTGCAACACCCAGTCCATCCCGTCCTGGCTGAGACCGGGTTTGCCGTCGTCGGCTTTCCAGAGGCTCATCACCGCCGGATGCGGTGTGCCGGATGCCTTCTTGCTCCACTCCACGAGCGTGTCAAAATTCGGCGCGGCGCTGAGGTCTTTGTCGTTGGCGGCCGGCGTCATCAGCAGGAAATCCCGCTGGGGAGCCGCACCCTGGTGGTCGCCGTTCACGGGCATCAGGCTGTAGCGCAGCGTATAGGTTCCGGGCTTGATGGTCTGGCCGCGCCGGTCCGCGCCGTTGCCATCGAAATGAATCACCCCGACCAGGGCCCCCTGGGGTACGGTCGACAGTGTAACGGAATCTTCGCCGCTCTTCGGTCCCGTCGGTTTATCGGTCCGGAACCAGAGTTCGCAGTACGGCTTGCCCCCGTTGACGATTCGGGTGCCGTCTTTTTGCAGGGCCTGTGCGATGGGTCCGGCCAGGTCAGATGGTGGTGGGCCGGCAGGCTCTGCCTTTTGCGCAAACGCGGCAGCCGAAACCGCCGCGATGAGCGCGGACACTCGCAAGGTATGGAAAGGTCTCATCAACTTTAATGATAATTCGCCAACAGCGGAAGCAGCACCCGATCGAGGTCGGCATCGCTCCACGACGGGATGCGCACGTTCTTGTGCAGCGACCAGCGTTCAATATGTTCCACCATCGCGCCGGGCTTCAGGTCCGTCAGCGCACCCAGAGTTTCCTGCTCCAAAAAGTCGGCGCTGCTGAACGTCTCGTACGAACAGCCGAAATCCGGCTGCTGCGCCGGGTCGGTGGCCTGCGTGCGCTTGATGAAAAGATCGGTCCCCAACAGATACGCCCCGAAGGTGTTCTTGTTAAACGTGCCAGTCTTTTGCGGGCTTGCCGCCTTCGGGTCCTGGCGCAGAATCAGGTACTTCTTCGTGAAGCGCCACCGCGGATCGCTGAAATCCGTGTACGCCCACATCACCAGTGGGTTCGTCGGCTGCAGATCCTTGGGATGCGTTCCACGGGGCGGGAATCCGGTAATCCCGACGCCGCCCTGGGCCATCTGTGTCAGCGCCCACGCCGCCAGCCGACGCGCTGGAGCGTTCTTATTCGTGATCCGGTGCACGACCTCGACGGCCGACCCGGTCGCAGCCAACTTCACGATAATCTGCTTCTGCATCCCGGTCTCTTTCTCGACATTCCCGGTCAGGATCAGCGTCCCGTCCTTCACCTCCGCCTGAATCGCCGAGTTGTCGAGCGCATAGCTACCCACTGGGTCTTCCGGCGCAATCCACAACCGATGGCCCCCGCGCGCCATCCACTGGCTTTCGCCGCTCTTGCCCATCTGCTCGTCGTACTGCTTAAACAGGTTCTGGCCGCCCACAAACCCGTAGCGGATAATCCTCGGACCGACGTCCGTCGTGGCGATCAGTTCCACCTCGCCATTCGTAATGCGATAGCAATGGCTCCAACCGCCATAGGCCGTTTTTTCGATTTTCACGGCCGCGTTGAGCGCCAGCGCGGCGCTAAGGAAGATGGCAATCACTCGGCTCATCGAGTTGTATTATAGAGCCAGAGTCCACAGCCCGTGGTAAAGGTCGGTTTCGAAGTCGAACGAGGGCAAGCTGAAGCATGTTCTTACCAAGCGGATCAATACTTTGCGAAACCTGGTAGCGCATGCTCCCTGGGGCTGTTAAGCGAACTTCACATTCAGGTTATTTAATCTCGGGAACCCAAGACGTCCGCCGGGAATCATGTGTTCTTGAAGATTGGAGAGTGGACATGAAGAATGTCAGCCAAATTCTGCTAGCCTTGGTCGCCGCGATCGGTATTGCGGCCGCGCAGAACGATCCGCCGGGACGTGTTGGCAGACTGAACTATATCAACGGGCCCGTATCCTTACAACCCGCTGGTGTTGACGACTGGGTGGAAGCGACGTTGACCCGCCCCATTACGACTGGAGACCACGTCTGGGCGGATGCCGGCGCGCGCGCGGAAATGCACATCGGCTCCGCTACGCTGCGCCTGGGATCGCGCACCGCGTTCCAGTTTCTGAATCTCGATGACGCCAATACCCAAATCCGGCTGGGCGAGGGCTCGCTCAATGTTCACCTGCGGGCTCTCAATGAAAATGAGACTTTCGAAGTCGATACACCCAACCTTGCGTTCTCTTTGCTGCGGCCCGGTGATTACCGCATCATTGTCGACCCCGACAACATGATGAGCGTTGTCACCGTTCGAGGCGGCCAGGGGGAAGTGACCAGCGGTAACCAGGCTTTCACCGTTCGCCCCGGTCAGGAAGCCCACGTGACAGGAGACCAGACCACTACTTATGAACTGGCCGCCGCGGCGCCTCCCGATGACATGGACAACTGGTGTTACGAGCGCGACCAGCGCGAAGACCGCTTGCCGGCTGCTCGTTACGTTCCGCGCGACATGGTTGGATATGAGGACCTGGATGACCACGGCGTTTGGACCGAGAACGCCGACTATGGCGCGGTATGGATGCCGCGTGGCGTGCCCGTCGGATGGTCGCCGTACCATTACGGACATTGGGCCTGGATCGATCCTTGGGGTTGGACCTGGATAGACGATCAGCCTTGGGGATTTGCTCCCTTCCATTACGGTCGTTGGGCGTTTATCAGAGGCGGCTGGGGATGGGTCCCCGGACCGGTTGCCGTCCGTCCTGTCTACGCGCCGGCGCTGGTCGCGTGGGTCGGCGGCTCCCGCTTCAGTCTCTCGGTCGGAGTCGGCGCCGGCGTGGCCTGGTTCCCGCTGGGACCGCGCGAGGTGTTCGTGCCAGCCTATCGCGTCAGCCCCGTCTATGTGAACCGCATTAATAACGTGACGGTTGTGAATAACATCAACATCACGAACGTGCGCTACATGAATCGCTCCGTGCCCGGAGCCATTACCGCTGTGCCGCAGGGCGTGCTGGTGCGAGGCGAGAGCGTCGGGCGTTCCGCGGTCGTCATGAACGAAGCGCAGATCCGCAATGCGGAAGTGATCCATACCGCGCCGTTTGCGCCCGATCGCCGTGCCGTCTACGGCGGCGCGAATGCTGCGTCGTTCCGGCCTCCGGCCGCGGTGCTCAACCGTGAAGTCGTCGTGCGTCATGCGCCGCCACCGCCGCCCGTCTCGTTCGCACAGAGGCAGCAGGCGTATTCAGCCAATCCGGGCCATCCGCTGGATTATGGCGCCATGCAAAACATCCGCCAGCAGCAGGGAGCGGCCTCGCCGCGGCCAATGGTTCGCCAGGCGATGACGCCGGGGAGCGGCGGACGTCCGCAGTTCAATTCGCCGCAGCAATCGAATCCTACGCCAACACCCAACCGCACGTGGCAGCGCGAGGGAGACCGGCCGCCCAATCGCCAACCGCAGCTACAACAGCAGCAGAATCGCCAGGAGTCCACACCGGTTCAGCAGCCCCGCTACGAACGGCAGCAGCAGACGCAAACGCCGATTCCGACTCAAACCCCGGCTCAGACGCCGACTCAGACCCAGCAGCCTCGTTACGAACGGCCGCAGCAACAACAGCAGCAGCAACAGCAGACCCAGACGCCGACACAGCAGCCGCGTTACGAACGTCCGCAGCAACAACAACAGCCGCAGACGCAACCCCCCGCGCAGCAGCCGCACTACGAGCGTCCGCAGCAACAGCAACAGCAACAGGCGGCGCCGCAGCACCAGGCCCCGCCGGAGCGCCACGAGGCTTCCCGGCCCGCCGAGAAGCCGAAAGAGAACAAAGAAACCAAGGAAGAAAAGAAGAAGGACCGCTAACGCCGTTTCAGCCCGCACGGTTTGGCTGAAAGCTGATCGCTGAAAGCTATTCGCTGCCAGCTACACCATCATCGCCTTAAGCTGCTGGTACATCATCAGGCAGGCCGGCCCAAGGGTGACCAGCAGCACCGAAGGAAAGATCAGGAAGAAGATTGGGAATATCAGCTTGACCCCAACCTTCCGCGCCGTTTCCTGGGCCTGCTGCCGAAATCGCGTCCGCAGATACTTGGTGTGGGTGCGAAGCGTGGGCCCCAATGGCGCCCCAAAACGGTCGCTGTCAATCAACAAACTGACCAGCTTTCGAAGCTCCGGCTCCCGATTTCGCTCCGCCAGGTTGCGGAATGCCTCGGCGCGACTGGTGCCCGCCCGTAGTTCCAGGTAGAGCTGGCCGAATTCCGTACTCAAGTCCGGATGCGTTATGCGAAGTCCGCGGCTGGCATCGGCAACGGTGTAATCGAGCGACTGCCCTGCTTCAATGCCCATTACCATGAGGTCGAGGGCCGCCGGAAGCGCTGTTCGAAGCCGCAGGCCGCGTTCCTTGGCGCGCCATTTCAGAATGCGGTCGGGTAAAAGAAACCCAAACCCCATGCCGCAGGCCATCGCAATCAAGGGCATCTCGGCAGAGCCGGCGATTACGCTGAGAGTGCCGGCGAGCGCCGCTCCCAGCAGCGAGCTGGCGCATTTGATGCCGTAAAACACGGGTAGAGCCGACGGCAGGCGGTATCCAGCGGTCACGAGGTGCCGGCGGTAGGGATTCTCCTCCTTCCGCGATCCCGGGAAATTGGTCCCTATGGAGTGAAAGAAGTCGAGCAGCGCCGTGCCGGGGCTTTCGTTAGCGGACGGCGTGAGGACCCCGGATGCGGCTGCGTCCATCCGTCCCGTCTCCCGCGGTTTCAGGAAGAACAGGTACCCGGCAACGGTAACCGAGACCAGAACGAAAGCAAAGAACGCGATGCCGATCCAGATGTCGCTCATAACCTGATGTCCACGATGCGCCGAATCACGAAATGTGCAGCGATCAGCGATGCGATCGCTCCACCAAACATGTACTTGCCGTATGGATTGTTGATCAAGATTGCCAGATAGGAGGGATTCACCAGCGTCATCGCGATCGCGATGAAGATGGGCAGCACCGTAAGAACGATGCCCGTCATCCGTCCGTGAGCTGCCAGCGCCCGGACTTCACCCTTTAGCGAGGCGCCTTCACGCATGCTTTCGGCCAAAGTTCCCAGGACTTCGCTCAGTTTTCCGCCCGTCCGGCCCTGGAGTTGTACCGCGGCGGCAAACATGTTCACTTCGAGCAGCGGCACACGCGCCGAGAGATTCTCGAGGGCCTGCGCCCAGCTTGTGCCGAAATTGCCTTCCGCCGCCGCCCGCCGCAGTTCGGTGGAGAGAGGAGGATCACATTCGGACGACACGATTTCAATAGCCGCCGCGAACGGATGTCCGGCACGCAGTGCTCGCGCCAGTGAATCCAGCACCTCCGGGAACTGCGCTTCGATGCGTGCAAACCGGCGGGAGCGGCGCCGCAGAATGTACATGTACGGCAGCAGCGAGCAGCCGTACGCCAGGGCGGCGTCCACCCATCCCGGGAACCAGCCCCCCTTTACGACTATGGCCAGGGCGATCGTTCCCGACAAAAGCATGGCGAGCGTCACACGCCCCACCGACCAGTTCAGATCGGCCTGCGCGATCTGGCGCGTCATGATGTCGATGAAATCGTAGCGCTCCAGGATTCTGGCCCAGATCGAGATGCTGCTGAGTTGCTCCTCGCGGAGCAGGCGCGGCACATCTTCGGCGGAAGGTTCCGCCGGAAGCGTCTTCGGCTGGACCTTCTGCAACGCAAACCAGGCGACCAGGACGATGAGCCCGGCCGCCAGAAAAGTTGTCAGGAAAAACAGGATCGTGGAGAGGACGAGCACTTAGCGACTCCCGTCTGGTCTCCGGCTCAACAGAATCACCATCTCGCGGCTGTTCCAGTTTCGGCCCGGGAAAAGCTGTTCGAGCGACGCACCGTCACGCTTGCCGTCGAGCAGGCCGCTGACCACCACGTCGGAACCGTCGGCGAGAGCAATGTCGCGTTCGAAGCCGCGCTTTTCGAGGCCGCTGTTTCGCGTCCAGAGCACTTCGGGCGTGAGGCGCAGGCTTCCGGAAGTCTCCGAAGCCACTTTCAGGCGGAGCCGGCACGAGCCGTCACCGGCATTGAAAACGGCAGCATGCCCGGGAGCAATGGTAAGCCGTCCCGACTGAACCACCTCGCCGTGGAGCGCGCTCAGATCGGCCGGGGCCAGGTTTCGGACCTGGATCGAATCGTCACTACCCGATTGGGCCACTCCCAGGACGCTGACCGCCAATTCGAGCGATTTTCCCGGTGGCAGCGGCGTGACCGGCCTGGTAAACAATGCGGATACCGGCAACACGCGCCGGGGACCCGCATCGCTGTCGCTCGGATTTCGCAGTGCGACGCGGAGCCGGGCGGCGGAATCGGCCACGGCCAGCAAATCGGCGTCGAGCGGCCGGGTCAGAACGGTCACATAGATTCCCGGGTTGCGGCTATTTTCCGGTTGGGTCGTTACACCCAGCACTTCGATGTTCTGGAGGATGGTATGGAATTGAAACAGATTGTTGCTAACGAGATAAGCCTGAAGATCCACACGGCTGCCGGGATGCAGGAGTGGCGCCAGCGCGTCGGATTCATAAACGTGAACCGAAACCGCGCGCATTCCCGTGGGTACGGTTGACGGAGCGCTTTCCCCCCGCGAGTTTTTGACGCCGACATGGCTTGCCGTGATCGGCTCGCCCATCATCACCGCTGACGAGAGCGTCGCGCCGGCCAGCTTCTCGGGGCTGTCGAAATACCCCTTGAGTGGTTCTCCGCCATGGATTTCGGACACGCGAACGTCGGTAGTCTTGAGCACCGTCCCCGGTTGGAGGTCTTTCGCGGCGACCACCAGCGCTTGTCGCGGCAGTTCCGCGTTTGCGTGCAGCCTTCCGGCAAACAATCCGTAGAAAACGCCCGTGGAGATGGCCGCTACCACAAACGCTATCGCGATGAGCGGAACCAGGTTTCTCTTCATCACTCGTTCTCAACGGACGAACGGATGGCACGCCATATCGAGTGATGCCCTAATGGGCTTACCTTAATTGCCTTAGCTCAAAGGGTTTGCGGGATCGAGGGTTATGCTGTAATATATAAGTTTCGGCCCCACGCTAGTTTCCACCGAGGCGCCGCCCACTAATTTTCGAGGCCAATACAGAGGTTAAGCTATGTACGCAGTTATCGAAGCCGGAGGGAAGCAGTACCGTGTTGCTCCGGGCGACACGATCAAGATTGACACCGTCGACGGCGATATCGGTTCGCAGGTTGAGGTGGGCCGCGTAATTGCCGTAATGCGCGATTCCAACGAGTTCGTCACGGGGCCGGATCTGGCCCAGGCCAAGGTCACGGCCACCATCGCCGGGCACGGACGCGGCGACAAGGTGCTGGTCTTCAAGTTCAAGCGCAAGAAGCAGTACAAGCGGACGATCGGCCACCGGCAGAATTTTACTCAGCTCACCATTAACGAGATCCAGGCGTAGGTACTTATGGCACATAAGAAGGGTTTAGGCAGCTCTAAGAACGGCCGCGATTCGAATGCGCAGCGGCTCGGCGTGAAGGCGTTTGGCGGAGAGACGGTGACGGGCGGCTCCATTCTGGTGCGCCAGCGCGGGACGCGTTATAAACCCGGCGACAACGTCGGCCGCGCCAAGGACGACAGCTTGTTTGCCAAGGTTCCGGGGATCGTGGAATTCCGCGATCGCGGGCGCATGGGTAAGTTCATCAGCATTCGTACGGAAGCGTAAACGCAGGCGAGACCGCCTGCGCGTTCTTGGTGAGGTCCAGAGGCAGGCTGAATGCCTGCTCACCCTTCCACATCCTCAATCTTCGCGGGGCGCAAAGAATCAGAGGCTGTGTAAAACCTTTGTTTATTGACGAAGTCACGATTACGGTAAAAGCCGGCGACGGCGGCAACGGGTGTCTTGCGTTCCGGCGCGAGAAGTTCGTGCCGCGCGGCGGACCGAGCGGCGGCGACGGCGGCCGCGGCGGGGACGTCGTCATGGTCTCCAGCAACCACCACAACACCCTGCTGCATTTCCGGTTTAATCCCGAGCACAAGGGCGAGCGGGGGCGTCACGGCGAAGGCAGCAACCGTACCGGCCGCGATGGGCACTCCGTAGATCTACCCGTTCCCGTGGGAACCATCGTTTACGATGCGGAGACCGGGGAGTTGCTTCACGATTTCACGTCCGCCGAGGAGCGTTTTGTTGTAGCTCATGGAGGCCGCGGCGGCCGGGGCAACCAGCACTTCGCCACGCCGACCCATCAGGCCCCGACCGAGCATGAGCCGGGAAGGCCGGGCGAATTCAAACGCTTGCGGCTGGAGCTGAAGCTACTGGCCGACGTCGGCCTGGTCGGATTTCCGAATGCCGGCAAGTCGACCCTGATTTCCCGGATCTCGGCCGCCCGTCCCAAAATCGCGGACTACCCGTTTACGACCTTAGAACCTAACCTCGGCGTGGTAAGTGTGGAGGATCGGACGTTCGTGGTCGCCGACATCCCGGGTTTGATCGAGGGGGCGCATCTGGGAGCCGGGCTGGGGGTGCAGTTCCTGCGGCATATTGAGCGGACCCAACTACTTGTTCACCTGGTTGATGTCTCGGAGACGACCGGGCGCGATCCGGCGAACGATTTCGAGGTCATTCTCAGCGAGCTGGCCGGTTTTGACGAAGGCTTGGCGCAGAAGCCGATGCTGGTGGTGGCTTCAAAGATCGACGTGGCCCAGGACGAATCGCGGGTGGAACGGGTCCGGGAGCTGGCCGAAGCGCGGGATCTGCCGTTTTACGAGATTTCGAGCGTGACCGGCCAGGGAATCGAAGCCCTGAAATTCGCGATTGCGGAGCGACTCGCAAAAAAAGATTAAAACTCGGCTCGACCGGCTCGAAGAGAACAGGTGGAGGAATACGCATGATTCCCGCCTTCTCGTCCGCCTTGCAGGGGCTTAGCAGTGCCGAAACGCAGTTGAACACCGCCGCGGAACACATCGCGCGGGCACCCGTAAGCGTGACCTCCGCCCCGTCGCCCGGCGATAGCGTCGATCTCAGCGCAGAGATGGTGGCGCTCATGGAATCCCGCCAGAATTTCGACGCCAATCTCGCCACGCTCCGTACCGGCGACGAGATGCAGCGGACGCTGCTCAATATGATTGGATAGCGGTCAGCTAAAACCGCGCCGGCGCGGGCGCTGGGCTGATAGCCGATAGGTGCACGATAGCTCCGCGCTTAAACGCGTCGCACATCTCTACACTGAGGAAAGAAATGGCCGGATTTCGCCGGCCGGCAATTCGCGGTATTCGCCGGGCCCGAGGCCGTCAAGCCGCAGGTGGCCTATCGAGACCCGGACCAGCCGGAGGGTGGGGTAGCCAACCGCTGCCGTCATGCGGCGGACCTGGCGGTTGCGGCCTTCGGTCAGCGTGATCGCCAGCCAGGATGTGGGTATCTTCTTACGGAAGCGGATCGGGGGATTTCGCGGCCAGATTTCCGGCTCGGGCACGAGCCGCTCCGCCTGCGCCGGGCGGGTTCGATAGCCCTGGATCAGGACACCTTTGGCCAGGCGATTCAAGGCTTCGAAGTCGGGGATGCCCTCGACCTGGACCCAGTAGGTCCTGGGGTGGCTGTAACGGGGTTCCGCCAGGCGGTGCTGCAGGTGGCCGTCGTCGGTCAGGAGCAGGAGACCTTCACTGTCGCGATCGAGTCTGCCTGCCGGGTAAATGTTCGGAATGGTCAGGTAATCTTTGAGGGTCCGCTGGCCGGGATGGTCGACCGTAAACTGGCTCAGCACGTCGAAGGGTTTGTTGAAGAGGAAGTACCGGCCGGGCAGGCTAAATCACCTTCTCCTGGCTCATCGCCCGGACCTGTTTTTCGAGCTGTTCGATGCGGCGCGAGAGTTCGTCGATGAGTTGGCCTTCGGGGTCGGGGAGGCGGCCGTGTTCGAGGTCGAGGGGGACCGCACCTCGAACGACACGCCCGGGTACTCCGACCACCGTGGAGTTGTCGGGGACGGACCGGATGACGACCGATCCCGCTCCGATTTTCACGTTATCGCCGACCTGGATGTTGCCGAGAACCTTGGCGCCGGTTCCGATGACGACGCGGTTGCCGATGGTGGGGTGGCGCTTGCCGCGTTCATTTCCGGTGCCGCCGAGGGTGACGCCCTGGTAGAGGAGGACATCGTCGCCGATTTCGGTTGTCTCGCCGATGACGACGCCCATGCCGTGATCAATGAAGAAGCGGCGGCCGATGGTCGCCCCAGGGTGGATTTCAATGCCGGTGAAGGCGCGCGAGACCTGAGAAAGGATGCGGGCGACCAGCCGGAAACCGCCGCGGTGGAATTTATGGGCGGCGCGGTGCAGGAGAACGGCGTGAAAGCCGGGGTAACACAACAGGATTTCGAGGACGCTCTGAGCCGCGGGGTCTTCGCGGAAGATGGTTTGAACCTGCTCTTTGATGGCCCGAAACACTGTTTTCACCATTATCGCGCGGCAATTCCCCTCAGGCGCGCTCTAAGGAGTTTGACCGATGTTCCTAGGGACAATTTGTTCCGATATAGGTTTTGAAGCTGAGAGGGACTCTCTTGAGGACAAACGAAGAAAAGCAGGAACTCTGCCAGGTTGCTTTGGATTGTTACTACTCCGCGATTCTCGCGATAGCGTCGTGTCTCGAAGTCGCGTGCCCGCCTGCCGGGGCGCATCACCGCGACCAGTTGATGCGGATTCGCCAACGGCTGGTTTTCAGCGTTTCACCGGAGACGCTGAGGGAAGCTCAGGACGCGCTGGAGCGAGAGCTGTCCTCGTTTGCGGAACGGTCGCACCGGTATTGCGAGTTGAAGGTACGGGATGTCGAGACGGTGCTGCAGTTGCTTGGCGAGGCGATGGCCTATGATCCGGAAGGGCGGCTGCACGACCGCATTCAGAACGTCTACGACCGTGTGCTGGAGACCGAGCAGGTACTGATTGTAGATCCCCTCACTGGTTTGCCAACGCGGCGGGAACTGGGCCAGGAGCTGGCAACGCGCATCACCGGGCGGCGGCAGTTCTGCCTGATGTTCTTCGACATTGACGATTTCAAGCGGCTCAACCACACGTTGGGCGCCGACGCCGGCGACCAGGTTCTGAAGCAGGCGGCGAAAGGGCTGAAGCAGCAGGTTCGGACGCGGGATTTCGTGTGCCGGTGGAAGGATGACGAGTTTCTGATCATCATCGAATCCGGGCTGGGGAACGCCAGCGCCCGCACGAACCAGATTATGCAGTTCCTGCGCGGTCCATACACTCTTACCGATGAAGGGCGGGAATACAAGCTCGAGATCACGGTGACCGGAGGGGTGGTGGAGTACGTTCCCGGCGAAACCGGAGACCAGGTTTTGGCTCGAGTGCTGGCCCAGGTCGCCGATCAGCGGCATCCGGCCGTTGCCTGAGCCGAGTTAGCGGCCGGTCGTTCCAGCCGACCAGAATCTCTTCGTCGGCCAGCCAATTGAGGGTTTGCTGACGGCCCAGCCGTAGCTCGCTTCTCCCTGAACCGGGCTGCCTGAGAATTCGCATTCATACTCAGCCTTGAATGGCCCTCGGCATCGACGAGATCCACAATGCCGTCGGGCCATGCTTTTGCGACGGCATCCTTTACATCCGGGCGGCCAGTCTTTTCACGTCCTTTCGTCGTGAGTTCTTTTTCGTCCGATCTTCGGGTCCGCGCTTTGTACTACCTTAGATGGGAGGGAAGAAATGCGCCCATGTCGGCGCATTCGAGAGCCGAGACTTGCAAAATCTCAAAGACGTGACGGTGCTCGTGACCGGGGCGGGCCGGGGTGTTGGGAAGCGGCTGGCGCTGGGTTTTGCGGCTGCGGGCGCCCGAGTAGGCCTGCTGGCCCGCAGCAAGGCGGAACTGGATCTTGCGGATCTTGAAATTGAACATGCCGGCGGGGCGGCGCTGCGGCTTCGCGCGGATGTTACCGATTTCGAGCAGGTAATGGCGGCTGTCGATCGGATGCGCGGGCATTATGGGAGCGTGCAGGTCCTGGTTTGCGCCGCGGCAGTGCAGGGACCGCTCGGTCCGTTGTGGGAAAGTAACCCCAAGGCTTGGGCGGAAACGATTCAGACAAACCTCGTAGGAGTCATGCATTGCTGCCGGGCGGTGCTTCCCGGGATGATCGAGAAGCGCGCCGGCAAGATCATCGCACTCAGCGGCGGCGGGGCGGCCAAGCCGCGGCCTTTTTTCTCGGCTTATGCCACTGCAAAAGCGGCGATGGCGCGCCTGGTGGAGACGATCGCGGAAGAGGTCCGCGATCACAATATCCAGATCAACTGCATGAGTCCGGGCGGGGCTTATACCAGCATGACGGACGAGATTCTGCGCGCCGGCGACAAGGTCGGGGCTCAGGAGATCGAGGACGCCGTGCAGGTCCGCCAGACAGGCGGAATCTCCCCGGAAAAACAGATTCAGCTTGCGTTATTTCTCGCGTCGGAAGAATCAAACCACATCAGCGGCAAGTTGATTAATGTCAATGATGACTGGAAGAAATTGAAATCCGGGAATATTCACTCGGAAATATTCACTTTGCGGCGGGTTCAGAAGGTTTAGCCAACTGGCGCAAACGCCTGTCCCACCAGGACCACAGCAGGGCGGCGGCGAGGAAGGTGATTGTTGTGACGCCTCCGGCGAGCACGGAGGCGGGGCGGAATTTCACTTCGACTTTGTGAGAGCCGGCCGGCACGAGAATGCCCTGGAGCGCTCCATCGACCTCGTAAACGCGGGTTGACTTTCCGTCGACGGCGGCACGCCAACCCGGGTACCAGGTATCAGAGATCATCAGCATTCCCCGACACGGCGTGTTTACCTGCAAGCTACTGTCGCCGGCGGTGCGCCCGGAGAATTGCACTGTGTCGTTGCCCTCACAGGGGGCGAGTTGGGGTGGTGTGTCGGGTGTGAATACGGTGGTCCTCAGGAGCTCGTCGTTCAGGGCCGGCAGCGGAGCGGATTGATGCACGATCCAGGCGCGTGGAAATGCCGCGTCGTCGCGAAATACATGTAAACCGCCGGCTCCCTGGAACACCTCTACGGCGGGAACGGCCGGCGCCGTCTTGCCGATGCGATACCGTGCTCCGAGTAGTTGCTGACGGTGGGGATTGGTGGCGTCGAGTTTCAGGATGTCGTTGGTAATGCCGCCGAGGTACCCGGTCAGCGTCTCGAAGCCGTAAGTTCCGGCCCAGTTTGCCGGCAGGTCGCTGCCCTCGGTGTAAATGCGAAACGGGCCGGGTTGTTGCTTCAGGAATGCCGCGATGTCATCGTTCGAGCTCATCTGGTCGAGGAAGGACATGCGGTTGTGCTCGGCTTTGTCTGCAATGTAGTAACGGAGAGGGCCTCCGAGTTCGATGACGAGCAGCGTGCCGATGCAAGCGAGCACCGCCGTGAACCCAAGGCCGCGCGATGAGGCCCACAGCACGGCCGCGAGCAGCAGGGCCATGAGAGGGGCCAGGGCAACCGCATTATCGGCTTTCAGGGCGTCCGCCAAACTGAGACCGGCCACTGCACAATACGCGAGAACGCCGAATATTACGAGCGACCGGATGAGCCGGGACGGCGCCGGTGCGGTTCGGAGCATATCGACGCCATAAGCGAGAAGGACGGCGAGGCAGATATCGAAAATGACGATTGCAAAATGCGGATGGCGGGCCCGGTTCAGTTGGGGAACGACGGCGTACAGGACACCCTGAATGACGTTACTGCCTCCAAGCGCATAAAGGACGGCTGCGACTCCGAGCACGGCGCCGGTTCGAATAATGGGCTGCGACCAGTTGAGGATCGCGCCATAGATTCCGAGGGAGAGGGCAACTACTCCCACAAACACGATGAGTTCAGAGTGAACAAGCGGTAGTATCAGGCCGAGCAAGCCGGCAGGTTCGAGGGAGTAGGTGGCGTGGACTGCGTAAGGGACATACTGATTCCACTGAAATCCTCCCGGCGCGCCGAACCGCATGGCGAGTTTGCCGTACTCATAGCCAGGAATGATCTGGAGCGCGCCGACGCCGAATGCGAAGGCGCAAAAGACCGCTGTCCAGCGGATCATTTTCCAGCGCTCGGCTCCGCGCCGGAATGTGGCCCAGAAACAGACGAACAAGACGGAGTAGGTGGAATAGAGCGGGACTTCATGATGGCCGCTCAACCAGGCACAGCCCTGGAACACGCCGGCCCAGATTGCGGTGCGTGTCGACGGGTTGCCGCGCAGCATCCGGAAGACGAATAGAAATATCAGAGGCAGCCACAGCGCTCCGTTGAGCATCTGGGGCCAGATGGTGTGCCCCATGTAGCCTCCCAGCGCGAAGAACAGGCCGCCGATGATACATGCGCCAGGCGAGCGTCCCAGATCGCGGCAGAGGAGAAACGCGAACAGGCCGGCCAGGACGTGCATCGTCACGAAGTACCATTCGAGAGCGACTCTTGGGATATGGCCGGCATGGTCGAGCGGGATGGCAAACAGAATCCAGTTCAGCGGGAAAGCGGCGCCGGGCTGCATCTGGCCGATGAGCGGTTGTCCGCACCAAAAAGAAGGGTCCCAGAGCGGGAAATGGCCGGCCTGGACCTGGCGGGCTTCGATTTCCAACCAGGGCAGCACCTGCTGAGCGATGTCGGGCGACCAAAGCCACTCGTGCTGATGCGTGAAGACGAGCTGCCAGAAGAAAAGAATGATGGCCGCGGCCAGGATAGCCATGGCGAGAGGCGCCGGGGCTGCAAGCTTATATCGCGCGGCGGCATGACTCGACATCATCGACTAAACGATATCAGGTCGTGTGTCGGCGGTTGTACTCTGAGGTATGCGCATCTTTCGATTTCTAATCGCTTCCGCGCTGGCGGTATCGCTCTTTTCGCAAAATCCCAAGGCATTTAAAAAGCACCTGCTCGCGATCGGAGAGGTGAAGGGATTTGAACACGACTCGGTGTCCCACGCGTTCGCGACGATCGAACGGCTGGGCCGCGAGTCGGGCTTATACGATACTTACATCCGCACTGACTGCGAACTGATTACGAAGCAGAAGCTGGCGGCTGGGAACGCCAAGAACCTGGATCACTTCGATGCAGTCGTGTTTTATACGACCGGCGAACTGAATATGGACGAGCAGCAGAAGAAGGATCTGCTGTCGTTTATTCACGAGGACGGCAAGGGATTTATCGGGGTGCACAGCGCGCTCGATACGTTCTACAAGTGGCCGGAATATGGCGAGATGATCGGTGGGTACTTCAACGAGCATCCCTGGGGGACTTTCAAGGCGCCGGTGATTGTGGAGCGGCCGGATTTCCCGGCGATGAAGGCGTTTCCAAAAGAGTTCGTCATCGATGACGAGATTTACCAGGCGAAGGATTGGTCGCGCGACAAGGTTGACGTTCTGGCGCGGCTGGATGCTTCGAAGCTTGACTTGAAGAACCCCAGGGTGCACCGCACCGACAAAGACTTCGCGGTGGCGTGGGCTAAGACGTATGGGAACGGGCGGGTTTTCTATTCTACGTTCGGGCATCGCGATGAGGTTTGGGACCAGCCTGAGATTCAGAAGATGTATCTAGAGGCGATTAAGTGGGCCATGAAGCTTACGGACGCTAAGATCGGGCCTCACGCGATCGGTACGGAATAAGCTTCGGAGGCGGATTGGAAATCCGCCGCAGGATGCAATCCTGCCTTACTTGTGGCGTTTGGCGCGGGGGGCTGCAGCGCAGGGTGTGAGTTTCACCCATTGGGCCGGGTTCACGGGAACTCCGTTGGCGTAAATGCTCCAGTGCAGGTGCGGGGCAGTGGAGCGGCCGGTGGAACCGACGTAACCGATTACGTCGCCCTGTTTCACCTGCGCGCCTTCGGTGACGGCAAATCTGGACATGTGCAGATACATCGAGAGCAGACCTTGGCCGTGATCCACGGCGACCATGTTGCCGTGTAAGGTAAAGTGGCCCACGAGACCCACTACGCCGGCGGCGATCGCGTGAATGGGACGGTCTGCCGGAGAGCGCTGATCGATGCCGGCGTGATAGTCGCCGGTGGCTTTGCTGTTCAGCAGGCGCCGGACTCCGTAGGGAGAGGTCATGCAGCCGTTGACGGGGAGTGCCAGGGGTTCGGCCCAGTAGCGGGTGTCCGATACGGTTTTGCGAAAGGCGGCTACCTTCTCGATTTCATCGGGCGTTGCTTTGAGCGCGGCGATGTTTTTGTCGATGACGACGTTTTGCGAGGCGAAGTGGGCATCGCGGACGGTCACGGGAATGGTCTGGACGGAGGTTCCGGATTGATTCAGGAATTCGAGTTTGTAGGGACCAGGGGTTTCCGTTGCGGTTATCGGCATGAGACCCAGAGTGCCGCCGTCCGGTTGGGGGAAGAGGCGGATGGTTCGGCCGTTCATTCGTGCGGTGACGGCGGTGGCGGGGCCGGAGATGTGGAGCACGTCACCCTGGCGAGGGGTTTGGGGCGTGATGGTTTGGGCGAAAACGGCCGGCACGAATAAGAGGATGGAAAGGCGCATTCGTCTTCAGGATAAACAGCCTAAAGGCTGCGTTAGTGGATCGTGAGTTGGGCGGAGACGGGGTAGTGGTCGGATTTGTGGATGTCGCGGCGGACTTCGCCGTCTCCGATTCGGAGAGGGCCTCGGGCGAAGATGTAGTCGAGCGAGCCGACGATCACGTGTGTGCGGGGCGTGCGGTCGCCAGTCGCGTTTTCAAACCCGGCGGCGCGCAGGCGCTCCATGACCGCCTTCGTGCAGGCGCGGTATTTGGTGTTGAGATCGCCGGCGATCACAATTGGTGTTTCTTTCGGGTATTGCCCGGAGTCTTTCAGCACCTCGTCGAGCTGCGCGAGTTGGATGGCTCCCGCGCTGCGGCTTTCGAGGTGGAGGTTATAAACGACCAGAGTGCGGGCGTGATACTGGAGTTCGCTAACGAGGGCGATCCGTCCGCCAAGACGTCGTTGAAACAGAGCCCAGGAGGGAACATAAGGGCGAGGCTGCCAGAAACCGGACTGGTGCTGGAAACGAATCATCCTGGAGCGAAGCACGGGAAGCGAGGTCAGGATGGCTTGGCCATGGTAGGCGGGATCGTCGCTGCTGCCTTGGGAAAGCTCCTGGAACTCGGGAGCAAAAACGTAGTCGAGTTTCAGACGGCGCGCGAGCTCGGCGGCGATGTCGGCGCGGTGGGTGCGGCGCGCGTTCAGATCCACTTCCTGGAGGATGACGAGGTCGGGGCGCTGGCCTTCAATGGCGTTGGAGATACCTGGGAGGTCATACCCACGGTCGATGTTCCAGTCCAAGACGCGTAAAATACCATTGGGGCTGGTGTCCCTGGTTGCAAAGCGGCCAGAGCGCAGTTGTTCCATAGGGTTACTAGCGATTAAGGCGAACGAAGTTGCCAGAGCATAGTACAATTTCCCGTATCTTCGCAAAAATCTCACGAGGTCAATCACATCATGTTCGTTCCACTTACGCCCATCCGATGTCTGCACCGAGCAGTGGATCTGTTCGGGAATCGCATCGGGATCGTTTCGGGCGATAGGGAGTTCACGTACAACGAATTTGCTAACCGTTGCGAGCGTCTTGCCGCCGGTCTTGCCGCTGAGGGTATCGAACCAGGGGACCGCGTCGCATATCTCAGCTTCAATAATAACCAGTTGCTGGAGGGCTATTACGGAGTTGTGCAGGCGCGCGCCATCGTGATGCCCCTCAATGTCCGGCTTTCTCCGATGGAGTTCATCAACATCCTGAACCATTCGGGCGCGAAGATGTTGATTTTCGAAAACGACTTTTTGCCGCTGGTGGAGCAGTTGAAGGGTTCGTGCCCTCAGATCCAGAAGTACGTCACGATCAACGACATGGTTCCGGCAGCGGACATGACATACGAGGAGCTGATTTCAAAGGGCACGCCGGAGCACGCGGACATTTTTCGCATCGACGAAGGGTCGATTGCGGAGTTGTTCTATACGAGCGGCAGCACCGGGACTCCGAAGGGTGTGGCACTGAGCCATCGAACGCTCTATCTTCATGCGCTGGGCGTGGCGTGCCTGTACAAAGACATCGAGACCCTGGTGGATTTGCATACGATCCCGCTCTTTCATGCGAACGGGTGGGGCCGGCCGCAGTGCTCGACGATGGTGGGCGTGAAGCAGGTGATGGTGCGGCGGTTTGAACCCACGGGCGTGTTCAAGCTGATTGAGAAGCATCGCGCGACGGACATGAGCGTGGTGCCGACCATGGCGAACGCCTTGCTCAATGCGCCCGATATCGGTGCTTATGATCTTTCGAGCCTGCGGCACATCATGGTTGGCGGCGCCGCAGCATCTCCCGAGCTTGTCGAACGGGTGGAGGCAGCGTTCCACTGCGAGTGCATGAGCGGGTACGGGCTGACGGAGACATGTCCGGTACTGACTTCTTCGCGGCCGAAGCGAGATGTCGGCGATACCGGGGCGGAGCGGTTGCGGCGGCATTCGATGGCGGGCTGGGCTGTTCCGGGCGTGCGGGTGCGCGTAGTGGACCTCGAGATGAACGACGTACCGCGCGACATGCAGACGATTGGTGAAGTGGTCGCGATGGGCGATCACGTGATGGAGGGCTACTACAAAGAACCGGAAGCAACCGCCGCTGTGATGAGCGGACCTTGGTTCCACACAGGCGACATGGCGGTTTGGGATGAGGATGGTTATCTGCACATCGTCGATCGCAAGAAGGAGATCATTATCAGCGGCGGTGAGAATATTTCGTCGCTGGAGGTTGAGAAGGCGATATTTGCGCATCCCGAGGTTTATGAGTGCGCGGTGGTGGCCGCCCCGCACGAGAAGTGGGGCGAGGTTCCAGTGGCTGTCGTGGTGCGGAAGCCCGGGTCGGTGTTGACGGGCGATGCATTGATGGAGTTCCTGCAGACACGGCTGGGTAAGTTTAAGCTTCCCCGGATGGTGGAGTTTAGCGAGGAACCATTGCCGAAGACGGGGACCGGGAAGATCCGGAAGCTCATCTTGCGCGAGCGGTTTTGGGCAGGGAAAGAGAAGCGGGTACAGGGCTAACACGGGCAGGCGAAACCGCCTGCCCCACCCTATAATCGAAGTTCATGCCCTCTGGCCGTGTCTCGATTTTCGTCACGTGCATCGTTGACCAGTTGTTTCCACAGGTCGGGCTCGCAATGGCGAGCGTTTTGGAGAGATTAGGGTACAGGGTCGATTTTCCCGAGGCGCAGACGTGCTGCGGGCAGCCGGCCTTCAATAGCGGCTATCGCGACGAGGCCCGGGCGGTGGCGCTGCATTTCCTGAAAGTCTTTCGCGACTGTGAATACATCGTGGTTCCGTCGGGGTCGTGCACTTCGATGATTGCCCATCATTATGCCGAGCTTTTTAGTGAGCAGGCGAAACCGCCTGCCCTACCTGTGTGGGAATTCTCACGATTTCTGACCGAGGTGGCGGGGGTGGAAGATGTCGGGGCTCGCTTCGACGGAGTGGTTACGTACCACGACAGTTGCCACGCTCTTCGCGAACTGCACGTGAAAGACGGACCGCGCCGGTTGTTGGCACAGGTGAAGGGCTTGACGCTTCGGGAAATGGATGCCGCGGAGGAATGCTGCGGGTTCGGAGGCACGTTTTCCGTCAAGTTTCCGGAGGTGTCGGGTGCTATGGCACGCACCAAGATCGATTCTATTCAACGGACCGAGGCGGGGACTGTTGTATCGATTGATTCGAGCTGCCTGATGCAGCTTCAGGGCGTCATATCGCGGGCGGGGCTTCCCATCCGGACCATGCACCTGGCGGAGGTTCTGGCGTCGCGATGACGAGCGCACCCATCAAGATTAAAGAGACGATCGCGGATCCGCGCCTCCAACAGGCCATTTACACGGCGACCGGACGACTGATGTCGCATCGTGCCCAGGCGATTCAGCCGGCGTTAATGCCGGAGTACCAGGAACTGCGGACCCGCGCGCACGAGATCAAGCGGCACACCATCGAGAATCTCGACTATTACCTGGAGCTGCTGGAATCGAAGGTTACGGCGCATGGCGGCAAGGTGATTTTCTGCCGCGACGCCGCGGAGGTGGCGGATTTCGTTCTCGGGTTGGCGAAAGAGCGCGGGGCGAAGCTCATCGTCAAATCGAAGTCGATGACAACCGAGGAAATCGGGCTGAATGAGCGAGTGGAGCGGCATCAGCTCGAGGCGGTGGAAACGGACTTGGGTGAGTACATCCTGCAACTCGCTCACCAGCGGCCGTACCACATCGTCGCTCCGGCTTTGCACATGACGCGTTACGAGGTGGCGGACATCTTCACGGAGAAGCTCGGCGTGAAGAACGAGGTCGTCATTGAGAACCAGACGAAGATAGCGCGATCGGTGCTGCGGGAGAAATTTCTGGCGGCGGATATCGGTATTACGGGCGCGAATTTCCTGGTGGCCGATTCCGGCGCGGTGTTGGTGGTGGAAAACGAAGGCAATGCGCGCTTGAGCAGTTCGGCGCCGAAGATTCACATCGCGATTGCGGGAATCGAGAAGCTCATTCCCCGGGCGCAGGATCTGCCGCTGTTTTTGAAACTACTGGGCCGCAGCGCGACAGGACAGGCGATGACGGTGTATACGTCGTTTCTTTCCGGACCGCGGCGTAGCGACGAGATCGACGGTCCCGATGAGTTTTACGTGGTGCTGCTCGACAACGGCCGGACGAAGCTGTTGGCCAATGCCGACAAGCGGGAATCTCTTTACTGCATCCGCTGCGGCGCGTGTTTGAACCACTGTCCGGTTTATCGCAAGATCGGCGGGCACAGTTATCCGTGGATCTATTCGGGGCCAATCGGGAAGATCATCACGCCGCAGTTTCACGGTGTGATGCAGGACCCGTGGCTGCCGTTTGCGTCGAGCCTGTGCGGGGCGTGCGCGGAGGTTTGCCCCGTAAAGATCGACATACCGAAATTGCTGCTGCAGTTGCGGTCGGAGGTGGTTGAGGCGAAGACGAGGGGCGGGACAGCCGGCGAGGAGCGCAGGGGGTTTCGCCTGTTCGCGTGGCTGATGCAGCGGCCCAAGCTGTTTCAGTTTGCGGGGCGGATGGCGGCGCGATTCGGTCCCAGGCCGGCTGGCGGCAAGTGGATCAGCAAGGTGCCGGGGCTATTCAATATAGAACCAGTGAGGAACTGGCTGAGTCAACGCGACCTGCCGCCCCCGGCGCCGAAGAGTTTCCATCAACTGTGGAAAGAGCGGAAGAAGTGAGCGACGCGCGGACCGATATTCTCGGCAGAGTGCGCGCGGCGCTGGGGCGAAAGGCGGCTCAGCCGGCGAGTGAGTCACCTGGGGTTTATCTCAGCACACGAAACCTGAGTGTAACGGAGCGCATCGAACTGTTCGTCCGGAACTTTGAGAAATTGAACGGACAAGCGAGGTGTCTCGCGGCGCGGGCCGACGTTGGTCCGGTCCTGCGCGAATTGCTCGACGGTCGAACGGCGGTGGCATCCAATTCGCCATATCTCCGTGAGTGTGGAATTACAGAAATCGGAAGCGTGCAGACGGGTTTTACAGTACGTGAGGAATTGAAGGCGGCGTGCGCGAGCGCCGGCGCGGGCATCACAAGTTGTGACTATGCGCTGGCGGAGACGGGCACCCTGGTCATGCTCTCGAGTCCTCAGGAAGCCAGGCTGGTGTCGTTGCTACCCCCTATGCATGTGGCTGTGATTCCGGCGTCGAGCATCATCGGGAACCTGGATGAACTGCTCACGAATGTGCCGTTGCCGGCCGAGCAAAGCAGTTCCATGGTTCTCATTACCGGACCGAGCCGAACCGCGGATATCGAACAAATCCTGGTGCGGGGAGTCCATGGACCGGGTCAAATCCATGCTTTGATCGTCGAAGAGGGAGCGTAATGCGGAGAGTTTTGACAATTCTTGTTTTGAGTGCCGCACCAGCGGCTTTTGCTCAGTCTTTTGAGGGAGCAGTTAGCTTCGGAGAATCGCTGTTATCGAACAGCACGATCGGAACAGTGCCATCGCAGACCGGTGTTGGGAACGATACCTATTCATTGACTAACGGATTTCGTTTTGGTTTTCGCATGACCGTCAACTTCAAATCCCATATGGGCGGCGAGTTCGGGTATGCGTACAACCGCACGCATCTGCAACTCGACGGAGTGGACCAGGGTGGCATGGCGGTTCACCAGGTTTGGGGCGATGGGCTGTTCTATGCCACGAAGGATGAATCGCGGGTCCGTCCTTTCGTTGCAGCGGGCGTCGGATTCGCCAATTTCGTGCCGCCGGGAGCGTCGGCAAGCTATGGGCAAGGCGAGAACCATTATCCGTTCAATTACGGCGCCGGCGTGAAGGTCAAGGTGACCGGAATGTGGATGCTTCGCTTTGATATCCGGCAGTACAACAGCAGCAAACCGTTCGGTTTGCCGAACAATGGCGGCCGTCTGCTGATGAACGAGATTTCGGCCGGCGTAGGGATTGCAATATAGATAAATTTCACACGGAGTTCAGGCGCGTACAGCTGCCGGAGGAACTCCGCGGCCTGATGACTTTCGACCGGAAAGTGTTTCGCGCGGCGGACCGCTTTCCGGCCGAGTATTGGCGCGTCCTCGATTCGTATTGGATGCTGGTGGGCGGTGTGAAGGCGGGGTGTTGCGCTTTTGAGAAGCACGTCGACTTTCAGGGGGATTTGCGGCGGGACGAGTTGAATCCAAGGATGAAGGGGTCGCTCTATATCGCGACCACTGGGATTCTGCCGCGGTTCCAGGGCAGGGGTCTTGGGCGGGTGCTGAAGGCTTGGGAGATTGCCTATGCGCGGCATTATGGATTCAGGCGGATCGTAACGAATACGCGGGAACGGAATGCCGCGATGATCGCGCTGAATCGGGCGTTTGGGTTTGAGATTATTCGCACGACGCCGCGGTATTATGCGGGGCCGGTGGAGGCTACGGTGGTGATGGAGTTGTGGCTGTAGACCTCGAAGTGGCTTCCGCGCTACGTGGTTTCAATGGCATGTTTTGCCGTTCCGGCGGCTTCAGCCTTTGCAAGACAGTATGGAGGATTAGCGGGTTACAAACACTCTGCATGGTCATGACTCAGGCGGTTTCGCCGCCTTTGGACTTCACCGGAAACGCGCAGGCGAAACCACCTGCGCCACCTTGGTTCGGGCTGCGTTACGTCCACACCCTCAGAGGTGGTGGGCGGCGTCCTCGGCTTCCTTGATTTGGGTCTCGACCTTGGAAATGTTACGGTCGCGCGCGGTTTTAAGACCGATCTCGCGGGCGGATCGCAACGCCTGCTGTAGAACGTCCTGTGCTTCGCTTGGCTGCTTCTTGCCCATCAGGGCGTCGGCCTTGGTTTCCAGCAGCCAGACACGGCCCATTGGGCCGGTGACATGCGCGAGACCCCGGTCACACGCGGCGATGGCCTCGTTGTATCGCTTCGCAGCCGTCTCCATTTGGGCGAGGCGCAGAGAAGCGTTGTAGTTGGCCGGCATGGCTTTTTCGGACGCGATGAGGTCGGGAATGACACGCAATGGCTCCTCCAGGGTCGACGCTGCGTCGACGCGACTCACATCGAGGGCGGAACGCTCATCATCATTGGTAGGCTTGATTGCCGCGATCTCAGCGAGCCAGCGCTCACCCCATTTCTTCAAGGTGGCGTTGTCATTGTGAAGGCCGGCATCATACATGAGCTGCTGGTAGAGCTGAAAGCGATGGTCGCGCAAAAGGCCTGGGACCGCGGCCGCTTCAATGGCCAGCGGCTGCAGGGTCTTTCGGGCGGTTACGGCCCAGGGTGCTGACGTCTCCTGGTTGAGGCAACTGATACCGGCGAGGACGACTCTGGCGAACACCTGGCTACGCTTCATCGTGGGCGCTTCGGCAGCGGCGGTATCGGCGCAGGCTCGGTATTGCCGGTCATTCATGAGCACCCAGGCGTAGGATGCGACCGCCCGGCCGTGCTCCGGCCACCCATCGCCACCGAGTCGAATCGCCTCCCTGTAGGAGGCAATCGCCGCGGAACGCTGCCCTCTGCCCAGCAGTTCGTCACCTTGTGCCAGCGCTGCACCGACCGGTGAGTTTGATTTCGCCAGAACACCGCGCTCGCCTCGCTCGAGGAAGCGCGTCAGCTCGGCGAGGGTCAGGCCTCCCAGTTGGGTTGCCGTAGCACGCTCATCCGTCGGGTCGAGCACGTATAGCGACGGTGTATATTCGACCCCATGCTTTGTGATGAAGTCCTGATTGGAGGGCTTGTCAAAATTCAGTTCGAGCCAGACGAACCGTCCGGCGTACCTGGCGAGACTGGCGTCATTCAGCTCGGCTCGCATCAGGCGACATGAGTATCACCAGGGCGCCCACACTTCGACGAACATCGGTAGTTTGCGCTGCTTTGCCTCATCGCGCGCCTTGTCGTAGTCGTCATTGATGATGGGGAGGGTTTCGGCAGCAATCGCTGATGCCGCCAGGGCCCACAGAAGGATGTGTTTTGAAGTGCTCCGCATTAAAGCTCATCACATCGTAGAATGGAATCGGTCTTTTTTCCAGATCCGATTTCTAGTCGGAAACCAGACCATTTGGAGGGGTATGCGGGAATCGCGAGGATCGCTTCTGCCGCCGGTCCGATCGGAACGAGTGCGCCGCGGCGATGTTTATGGAGTGCTTCGCAACGCGGTGCTGGAGGGCATCCTCGGCCCTGGCGACCGCTTGCCGTCCACACGCCAGGCCGCGACCGATTACGGCGTCTCGCGCGGGCTCATGGAGGAGGTGTTCGGGCAGCTTACCGATGAAGGTTTTTTCGTGCGCGAAGTGGGGCGCGGAACCTTCGTTGCGGCGACGGTTTCGCGGCTGCATGCGCCGCCGACTGGAAAGAACGAAAGCCGGCGGCCGGCAGCGCAGTCCCGACGAGGACACTCGGCTGCGGCGAACGCTGCCTGCCGTGAGCCGGCGATTGTGCGGCCATTCAACGCCGGCATCGCCGACACGACTGAATTTCCGCTGAGAACCTGGCAGCGTTTGCAGGCGCGAGCCATGCGCCAACTTGGACGCGATGGCCTGACGTTTGCCGATCCGCGCGGTTTGCCAATGCTGCGGGCGGCAATCGCGCGGTATCTGGCGCAGTTCCGTGGAATCCTATGCGCTGCGGGCCAGGTGGTGGTTTTCAGCAGCGCGCAACAGGCGCTCAACGCTCTTGCGATGCTTTTGCTCGATCGCGGCGACCTGGTTTGGATCGAGGACCCGTGTTACCTGGGTGCGCGCGCCGCCTTCGATCTTGCGGGCGCCAGATTGGCTCCAGTGCCGGTTGACGATTGTGGATTGCGTGTCGATGCCGGTATTCGCCGATCGCCGGGGGCACGGCTCGCATATGTGACTCCTTCGCATCAATATCCAACGGGCGCCGCTTTGAGCCTGGAACGACGCGTTGCGCTGCTCGAATGGGCCTCAGAACGCGATTCGTGGATTGTGGAGGACGACTACGATGGCGAATTCCGCTATGCGGGGCAGCCGATTACACCGCTCTACTCGCTCGATTCGCGGGGCCGTGTGCTGTACATCGGGACGCTGAACAAATCGATGTTTGTGTCGTTGCGCCTGGCGTACGCAGTAGTGCCGGAGGAGTTGGTGGAACCTCTGGCCAACCTGCGCACGCAGATGGACGGATTCACGCCGGCGTTGACGCAAATGGCGATGGGTTTGTTCATGGACGAGGGCTACTTCTCTTCGCATTTGCGGCGCATGCGGACTGTTTATGGAGGGAAGCGGTCGGCGTTGGTGGAAGGGCTGGGGCCGCTCGCGGCCTGCGGCTGGACTTGGATGGAGAACCCTGCGGGTATGCATCTGCTCATCGGGCACGCTCGAGGAGATTACGTCCGAAAGGTTGCGGCGGCCAGTGCTCTCGATCTCGCATTGCTGAGCGCTTATCGGACGGCGCCGCGGCGTGACGATGGGCTGCTGCTGCGTTTCGGCGCGCTTGACACGGCAAGCTTGCGGGCCGGCGTCGATATTTTAGTTCGCACCGCTGAGCGGTTACGCGCGCGACGGAATTCGGATTAGAACGTAGGCCACGGCGGCGAATCCGATCAGTGAGAGCCAACCGCTCCATGGGGCGATGGCGGGGAGTTGCGCGATGGCGGGGACGCCGGCGACGAAAACCACAGCGAGGAGAATGCCGACGATGGCTTCGCCGGCGATGAGGCCGGAAGCCAGGAGCGTTCCGCGTTCTTCCACCTGGGCTTTGCGTTCCACGCTGTATTTTGCCGTCATGCGGTCGACGATCCATTTCATAACTCCGCCGACGAAGATGGCGGAGGAAGTACTGAAGGGCAGGTACATTCCGACAGCGACCAGCATCGGCGAACGGGCGCCGCACATGATCAGCGCGAGGCCGAAGGCGGCTCCGATTCCGAGGAGTCCCCAGGCCATCTGGCCGCCGACGATGCCTTTCGCGAGTTGCGCCATAAGACCTGCTTGCGGCGCGGGCAAGGCGCGACCTCCAATGCCGCCGGTGTCGAGATTCGCCTGGTGGAGCGCGATGATGGGCCACATCAGGAAGAACGAGAGCAGCACCACCGCGATGATCTCGACGACCTGCATTTTCCAGGGCGTGCCGCCGAGCAGGTGGCCGGCTTTGAGGTCCTGAATCAGGGAGCCCGAGACGGAGCAGGCGACGCAGACCACGGCGGCAACTCCAAGGACGGCGGCGACGCCACGCAAGCCGGTGACGCCGATCGCAAGCATGACCAGGGCCGAAATAATAAGTGCGGAGAGCGTGAGGCCGGATAGAGGCTGATTCGAGCTGCCGACTAAGCCGACGAGGTAGCCGCCCACGGCCGCGAGCAGGAAGCCGGTGCCCGTCATCACGATCGCGCACACGATGGCAGCGGTCAGGCCGTGCGTGAAGTAGTAATAGATGGAACCGATGGGCACGAGCAGGATCAGGAGGGCAAGGAGGACCCACTTGGCGGGTATGTCGCGCTCGCGGGGATCGATTTCGTGACCTTCATGCGCTGCCGCTCGGGAGGCTGCGAAGGCGCCGCGCAGCGAATTCATCAGCGATTCACGCATGGAGAACATGGTGTTTGCAGCGCCGACGAGCATGGTGCCGACGGCGATGGGCCGCACGATGTTGTACCAGACCGTGTTTGCGGCGACGGCGGGATCGTTGGTGCCGATGCGGCGGGGCAGGTCGGGATCGAAGAAGAGGAGCAGCGGGATGAGAATCCACCAGGCGATGATGCCCCCGCTGGCGGTTATGGCCGAAAGTTCGGGTCCGATGATGTAGCCGATGCCCATCAGGGCCGGCGAGAGGCTGGGAGTCGACCAGGGAATACCTCCCTGATGAGTCACGTTTCCGATAGGCTGCTTCTCAATGTTGAAGTGCTGGATCAGCGAGCGCGGGAACGCCAGGAAGCCCTCGGAGTACTCGCGGAAGATTTGAATGCCTTTTTCGTCGGTGAAGATCTGCATCAGGCCACCGAAGCCGAGGGCGCCGAAGATGTAGCGGGCGGCGTTGCTGTCGTGGATTTCGCCGGTTTTTACGATTTGATAGCTGGCGACGCTTTCGGGGAACGGCAGACCGGCTTCGACACACAGCGCTTTGCGGAGCAGAACGATAAAGAAGATACCCGTGAGGCCGCCGACCAGCAGGATCAGCGTTGATTCCCAGTAGTGGGAGGTCAGATCAGTCCACAGGTGTGTACCGTCGATTTCCACCATCATGAACGCGGGGATGGTGAAGATGGCTCCGGCCACGAGCGCTTCTCCCACGGAACCGGCGGTACGAGCAATGTTCTGTTCCAGGATGCCGCCTCGGAATTTGGGGATGCGGAAGAGCGCCATGGCGATGACGGCGGCTGGAATCGTCGCGGCGACGGTCTGTCCGGCGCGCATGCCCAAATACGCGTTCGCGGAGCCGAACACGAAGGCGAGGAAGATGCCCAAGGCAACCGCTTTAACGGTCATTTCGGGCGGAGCTTTGGTGGCTGTGCCTTGCACCACTGCATCGTACCGCACCTGATCCGGCAGGCCCTTCATGCGATATCATGTAACCACTATGCATAAGTCAGCCAGTTACAGACTCGCAGGTTTAGCGATCGCGGCGATGTCCGCGGCGTTTGCACAGGGGCCGTCTCCGAGTGTTGTGAAACAGATCGGGGGCACGTTCGACGGGATCCACAAACAGATTCTCGATATGGCGAAGGATTTCCCGGAGGACAAGTACGACTTCCGGCTGAAACCGGAAATGCGTTCGTTTGGCGAAGTGATCGTTCACGTCAGTTCCGGCGTTATGTATGCGGCCAAGAAGGGCCGGGGGGAGAACGTGAAGTGGGACGAGTTGGACGCGAAGAATTACAAAGGAAAGGACGCGATTGTGGCGTTGCTTGAGAAGTGGATGAGCGATGCGGATGCGTCGTTAAAGGCTGTTCCGGAGGCGAATTATGCTAAGACGGTGCAGCCGTGGTTAGCGGTTTTGGAGCATTCGGCAGAGCACTACGGGCTGCTGGTAGCGTACTATCGGGCGAATGGGTTGGTGCCCCCGGAGTCGCGGCCGAAGAAGTGATTGAGATAGCTTTCAGCGGTCAGCTTTCAGCTACTGAGGCAACGGGGCTGAAAGTTCTGCTTATGGCTGACTGCGGCGGCGCTTACACTTAGCGGTCGAGGCCGAAGCTGGGTTTGCGCGAGGGGCCTTCAATCTTGATCTTTAAGAAGGTTCCCGCGCCTTCCTTGGAGAAGAAAGGATCGGCGGGTTTCAGGACCCAGCGCTTCCAGCCGGTCATCGTTTGTGAGAGCTTCGCGACGAGCCGCAGAGCACCATGGAAATCGAGCATGTCGTGGGCGAGGTCGTACTTGCCCGCGACCATCACCTGTGCTCCGGGAACGGCAAAGGACAGTTCCTCGAACGTCATCACCTCGTCAGAGAGCTGAAACGAACCCTGCATGTCGGAGAGCACTTCGTCTATTTCCTCGTTCTTAGGCTGACCCTGGCCCCGACGGCTGAGCTGATCGATCTGCTCCTGAATATTCGTTCGCAGAAACTTCGCGTCGCTGAGAGCGAATTTGCCGTCGAGCGAGAGGCGCTGTTTGACGGTCCCGGTGAGCGGGGGAATGTCGATGCGGGTCTTCAGACGAATCTTTCCTTCCATGAAGGGCGGGCCTTTGACGGCCAGGCGGAGAAGGTCGCGCAATTCGCCAGCGGGCATGGTGACGTTCAACTCGATTAGCCGTGTGGGATCGTGTTCGTGCTTCACAACCGCGCCGGTGGTGGTGAAGGCGGTTCTGCCGAGGGTAGCTTTGACGGGCTGCAGGATGGTGTTGCCGTTGGTGCCGTCGACCAGTACTTCAAACTTTGTCCGCAGCGGCACCGGCGTTCCAGCCATTTTGAGACGGAAATCGGGGACCGAGGCTTCGCCTCGGGCGTGGATGGCGTCAAGCGTTCCGTCGAAGTCGCCCGTCGATTGGAGAATTCCCGCGATTCCTGTGAAGATTCCGAGATCCGCTTTATCGAACGTGTATTTTCCGGAGAGGGGCGAATCTCCGGGTTCATCGGCGTTCCAGGGACCGAAGGAACCATTACTGTGGACCTGGCCGGGTGGTTTGGGAATCGTGAGCGCGGCATCGTAGGCCATGGGGCGATCGGTTCCGACCGATTTCAGCTCGACGTGAGCCATCTCGAAACGGAGCGATTTTCGGGTTTTGTCTTTGGGCAGGATGATCAGATTCGCATCGCGAATGCTGACTTCACGGATGAGGACGTTGGAGGCTTGGGGGTTCGCGGCCGGTGCGCCCTCGCGGCCCGCGCCACCCTCGCCCTTTGGCGGGATGGTGATATCCATGCCCTGAATCGAGACCGCGTCGACGACTTTTTGGGTATCGCTGAGGGTTCCCAGGTCGATGCGGAAGCTGAATTTCGCGATGGAGAAGAGCGGGGTCGGGCTGGGGTTGGGGAGAAAGCGCATCGAGAGCTTTTCGCCATCCACTTCGACTTTCGCACCGCGGCCGCGCTTGCGAAGAAGATCGTAGATGCCCATTTTGGGCCGGTGGATGTGTAAGGAGGCGAGTTGGACGTCGCTATGGAATCGATCGCTGAGGTACTTGATCGCCTGGTCGCGAATCATGGGCTCGAAGCTCTTGGCGATTCTCGATGCGGCGATCCAGAGTCCGACGCCCGTCGCGATCACTGCTGCCAGCCCGATCAGCCACCATGTCCTTTTACCCATTCCGTCACATTATCGACGTAGTTTACCTGGGATTGTTTCGAAGGGTCGCATATGATGAGGGGATAGTCGAGTGATGAGGATTCCTGGAACGGTGGAGGAGCTGCGGCAGGCGGCGGACGATTTCGAGTCGGAATTGCATGCGCTGAAGTCAGGGGTTGTGGTGCCCGACTACGGCTGGTATCCGTACAGTTCGCTGTCGGCATTGTCGCTGCTCGCGGATTTGAGCGGTGACGTTTATGGTGACCTCGTCGACTCATTGCGATCGGAGTCAGTAGCGGATATAGGGTGCGGGGACGGGGACCTTGCGGTCTTTTTTGCGCGGTGCGGATGCCGGGTTGACGCCATCGATCATGCGGAAACCAACTACAACCAGTTGCGGGGCGTGGAAGCGCTCCGCCGTTCCTTAGGAGTTGTCGCGGGTATTTACGACATCGATTTCAATGGACGTTTTGAGCTGCCACGACGTGATTATGGGTTGGCTTTATTGCTCGGGATTCTGTATCACCTGAAGAATCCTTTTTATGTTCTGGAGACCTTGGCGTCGCGGGCGGATTGGTGTTATTTGAGCACACGGATTGCACAAGTGACGCCGGGCGGGCGGTCGCGGATCGAGGACGAGCCGGTCGCGTACCTCTTGGGTGCTCGGGAGGCCAATAACGATCCGACGAATTTCTGGATTTTTTCGGCGGCGGGGCTGGTGAGGCTGCTGGAACGCGCGGGTTGGATGGTAGTGGCGCAGAGCCGACTGGGTTGCACTGAGGAGTCGGACCCGGTGCGTGGCGAGGCCGACGAGCGGATTTTTTTGCTTGCGAAGAGCCGGGTGCGGCACCCGGAGTTGCATGTTCGGGCGCTCGATGGGTGGTATGAAGCGGAGCAGGATGCTTTTCGATGGACGGCAAAACGGTTCGCGCTGGAGGCTGCACTGCCGTTGTCGGAGCCGGCGCGTGAGTTTGCGTTGCGGTTTTTTGTACCTGAGGTGGTGGCGGCGTCGGGACCGGTGCGGTTGAGTTGCTCGATTCGGGGTGAGGCGGCGGGTGCGATTCACTGCGGCTCTGCGGAGGAGTTGGAATTTCGAGGACGTTTTCCGGCGGGAACCGATGCGGGGGCCACGGTGCGACTAGATTTTACAGTCGAGAGCTTGTTTCGCGCGGCCGGCGATGATCGGGAGTTGGGGGTTTGCGTGCCGCTGCTGGATGCGGGTCAACGGCATTTGCAGCGGATTCCGTTTCGAATTTCCTGATTTCGGCCCACGCGTTCGCTGTTCGGCTTCTTTACCGCGCTACAGGGATGACGTGGCAGGTAAGTGGGCCCACTTGACCTCTTGTTGATGCGGGACGTCCGGCGATCCGTGCTGAATGATGTGCCGAGGCTTCGAGATCTGGCCGGTGTATCCAAAGGCAGGCGGAACCCCCTGCGCCACCCTTCCACATCCTCCAAGTCGTCGCGGGAGGCAAAGAATCAGAGGCTGTGTATTACCTCCGGATGCTAGGTCTCTTTGACACCCGCCTTCTCTAACACCTGGCGGCCGTATGTCAGGCAGAGGCGGGCGCTTTCTTCAGGCGGCATCTGCTTCAAACCTCTTCCGAACACCTCGACGCTCAACGCGTCTTCATAGCCGATCTTCTGGAGTGCCTGGACGAAGCCGGTGAGATTTGCAACGCCTTCACCCGGCAACAGGCGCTCGTTGTCGCGGATCTGGTCGGGCGGCAGTTTCGGAACGTCGGAGAAGTGCACCACTACAATGCGATCCTTGCCGGCCGCTATGATATCGGCGGTAGTGGCGCCGGCGGTGTACCAGTGCCAGGAGTCGAGTGTCAGGCCCACGTTTGAGCCGCATTCCTTCGCGAACGCGAGCATCTCGCCCATTCGCCAGATGAACTCGTTCGGGAACTGGCGGCGGAGGTGCAGCGGTCCCAGGAATTCCAGGCCAAGGCGGCAGTGCGACCGCGCGAGGATGTTGGCGACTTCAGTAAAACGTTGCTTGTAAGTTCGGCGCAGTTCGTCTTTGGGCGTGTCGCTCGAGGGCATGATGTAGGTCATCATGCGTGGGCAGCCGATGGCGGCGGCAAAGGGGGCGGCATCTTCGAGCTTGGGGAGGCCGGCGCGGAATGCGGCGTCGTCTTTGCGGAATTCGACAGGCAGGTTTACGAAGGACGGGTGCAGATGCAGTTCAGCCAGCAGCTTCCGGGTGGCATCGACGCCGTCAGCCATGGCGGACTCCAGCATGACGTCGACCCCGTGAAAACCGGCCTTCGATGCGAGGCGCGCGAAGTCGGGCCAGGAGAGATGACCACCGATCGGGACGGCGTTGAGCGAAAGGTACATGAACCCAAGGTACGATAAGGTTGGCTGCTGTGTTAATCTAATTGAGTCAACAGACTACCGTAGTTCCGCCTAGGGATACCCAGGACAAACAAGATGCCTAAGTTAAAGACACACAAGGGTGCGTCCAAACGTTTCAAGAAGACGGGGACGGGCAAAATCATGCGCCATCACGCTTTCGCCCGTCACATCTTGACGTCGAAGGCGCGCTCACGCAAGCGTAAGCTGGTTGCCGGCGTGGTTGCCGACCCCGCCGATCAGCCGAAGCTGCGTACGATGCTGCCGTACTAAGCGGGTCGAAAGGACCTGCCACTGGAGCGAGCCGTGCATGGCCGTGCCTGCCTCGCCCAATAGCCCAGTAGAAGGAGAAAAACGTGCCACGAGTAAAACGAGGAACAAAACGCAGACAGTACCGCCACAAGACGCTGGAACGGGCGTCGGGCTTTTTTCTAACTAAGAGCAAGTTGAACCGGGCGGCGCAGGAAGCCGTCGAGAAGTCGCTGCGCTACGCATACAAGGGCCGGCGGCTGAAGAAGCGCGATTTCCGGTCGTTGTGGATTATTCGCATCGGCGCCGCTTGCCGGGCCGCGGGAATCTCGTACAGCAAATTCATGAGCGGTCTGAAGAAGACGGGAGTTGAGCTGAATCGCAAGGTGCTGGCCGACATCGCCCTGAACGATGCGACCGGATTCGGTGCTTTGGTCGAGAAGGCGAAATCTGCGCACGCACCGGCGCAGTAAAATAGCATTCCAGGAGTACGGTAATCCATGGGTGGAGCAGGTTCCAAACCGGCTGAGGATCTCGATACATTAAGCAGCCTTGAGCAGCGCATCACGCGAGCCGTGGAGCTAGTGACGCAGCTTCGAGGGGACAAAGAGCGGCTCGAAGCAGAGCTCGACCAGGTGATCGCAGAGCGAGATGCGGCCCGTGGCGAGTCGAGTACGCTGCAAACGGACTTCGAGGGTATGCGTGCGGAGCTGGAAGCCGCGACCGAGCGCAATCAACGTCTGTCGCACGAGTTGGACGATCTGCGAAGCGAACGCAAACAGGTTCGCACGCGCATCGAAAAGCTACTCGGCCAGATGGATCTGCTCAGCAGCACCTAGGACCGCACTACGCATGGCCCGCTCCGAATCGGTCCGCGTAAACATCTTCAGCCAGTCGTATTCTCTCGTGGCGAGCGGCGAGGATGCGGCCGAACTCGAGCAGCTTGCGGCCAAGGTGGACGATCTCATGCGCTCGATCGCATCGCGAACCGGGAGCATGGATTCCACGAGGGCGGCGGTACTGGCATGTCTTCACCTCGCGGACCAGCTCCGGAACGCCGAGCGCGAGCTCTCCACGTTGCGCAGCGAAGTCGCCAACAAAGCGCGGGAGTTTACTCTGCTGCTGGATGAAGCCATCGGCGAGGACGTCGCGGCGGCGGGACAGAAGGCAGGAGATTAGTGTCTCTCGAAGACGATCTGTACCAGCAACGCATCGAGCGGATTGAGAAGATTCGGGCGCTGGGGTTCGATCCTTACGGGCGCCGTTTCGATTTCACTCACACGGTTCCGCGTATCCTGGCGGAGTACAGCGACAAGACCGCGGAGCAACTCGAGCCGCGCGTTAACGTCCGGATCGCGGGGCGGGTGATGACGATCCGCCGCATGGGCAAGGCCGGGTTCGCGCATTTGCAGCAGGATGGCGAGCGGCTGCAGATGTACGTTCGTAAGGATGGCGTCGCCGAACGCGATTACGAGCTGTACCAGCAGATCGACATCGGGGACATCATCGGAGTTGACGGGTATCTGTTTCGCACCCGGACGGGCGAGTTGAGCGTACATGTGGAGAAGCTGGAGTTTCTCTCAAAGACACTGTACTCGATGCCCGAGAAGTGGCATGGCCTCGAGGATGTTGAGACGCGCTACCGGCAGCGGTACCTCGATCTGATTGCAAATCCCGAATCGCGGCAGGTTTTCACCGCCAGGGCAAAGCTGATCGCTTCGTTGCGGCGGGTGTTGAACGAGCATAGGTACCTGGAAGTGGAGACGCCCATGATGCAGCCGCTTTATGGCGGCGCGGCGGCCCGGCCGTTTATCACGCACCACAACACGCTCGACATGGACCTATACCTGAGGATCGCGCCGGAGCTGTATCTGAAGCGACTGCTGGTTGGCGGGCTGGAGCGCGTCTTCGAGATTAACCGCAACTTCCGGAATGAAGGCATCTCGACGATGCACAATCCCGAGTTCACGATGCTGGAGTTCTACGAAGCGTACAGCGACATGCACGGCATGATGGATCTGTCGTGTGAACTGCTGCGCGAGGGCGCAATCGATGTGACGGGGTCCGCTGTGGTCGAGTACCAGGGGCAGAAGCTGGATTTTGGAAACATCGCGCGCCGTTCAATGCGGGAGATCGTCGGCGATCCCAATCTGAAGGGCCACGCGCTGGCGGAGAAGTTCGAGAACCATTTCGAGCACACACTGATTCAGCCTACAATCGTGTACGAATATCCGATCGAGATCTCGCCGCTTTCGAAGAACAAGCCGGACGATCCGGATTTCGTGGAGCGATTCGAGATCTATGCCGCGGGCATGGAAATCGGCAACGCGTTCACGGAACTGAACGATCCCCGCGAGCAGCGGCGGCGCTTCGAAATGCAGTTGGCCGAGCGCGAAAGGGGCGACGAAGAAGCGCACCAGATGGATGAGGACTACATCCGCGCTTTGAGCTATGCGATGCCGCCGGCGGGCGGCGAAGGGATCGGCATTGACCGGCTGGTCATGATCCTCACCAATTCCAAGTCGATCCGGGACGTCATCCTGTTCCCGTTGCTGCGCCCGGTTGAAGCGGGTTCCACGGCCGCCAATGCCGCCAGCGAAAGCTAGGGGCGGGTTCGAACTTTTCGTTGCCAGGCGCTACCTGCGCGCCAAGCGGAAGCAGGCGGTCATTTCGGTCATCACGGTCATTTCGATTGTCGGGGTTGCCGCCGGCGTGATGGCGCTGGTCATTGCGCTCGCGATCAACAACGGCTTCAGGAATACTCTGCAGCGCAGTCTTCTGGGCGCGACCGCGCACGTCATGATTCTCGCCAAGGATCCGAGCGAGGGCATTACCAATTGGCGTGAGCTCGATCCCAAGCTGCGGCGCATTCCGCACGTGGTGAGCGCTTACCCGGTGCTGTATGGGCAGGGGCTGTTCACGGGCCCGCGGCAGTCGACTGGGGCTGTGCTGAAGGGTGTGCCACTCGATAATCCGCCGGACATCCTGCAGCACCTCAAGCAGGGCTCGTTCACGAGATTGAAAGACGACGGGGCTATCCCGGGGGTCATTCTAGGTTCCCGGCTGGCCGAGAGCATCGGCATGATGCTGAACAGCGTCGTGACGTTTCTCAGTCCTCAAGGCGAATTGACGCCATTTGGTCCCAACCTCGAGCGCTACAAGTTCCGGGTGGTCGGGATTTTCGAGACGGGCTTTTACGACATCGATTCGAACATTGCGTTTTCATCGCTACCGAACGTTCAGACGGTGTTTGGGCTGCACGGCGATGTTGCCAACGAGATCGAGATCAAGCTGGATGATTTGTATCGCGCTCCGGAAGTCGCTGGCGAGGTTCAGAAAACCGTAGGTCCGAACCTGTCGGCGCTGACGTGGATGGAGCAGTTTCACCAGATCATGAGCGCGCTGAATATGGAGAAGGTAGTGACGGCGGTCACGGTGGGCCTGATCGAACTGGTGGCGGCGCTCAATATTCTGATTACCCTGGTAATGCTGGTGATGGAGAAAAACCGCGACATTGCGGTTCTGATGTCGATGGGGGCCAAACGCCAGCAGATCCGCAAGGTTTTCCTCTACCAGGGACTGATTATCGGCTTGATCGGCACGGTGATCGGGCTGGTGCTCGGCTACAGCCTTGCGATCCTGGGCGATCGATTCCATTGGCTGCCTTTGAACCAGGATGTGTACGGGCTGGCATACGTGCCGTTTGCGCCCCGGTGGGCGGATGGAATCTGGATCGCGGCGGCGTCGATTTTTGTGAGCTTCATTGCCACGCTTTACCCGGCCCGTGCGGCGACGCGGATCGCGCCGGCGGAAGCTTTGCGGTACGAGTAGTTGTCTGTAACTACAAAAGTAGGTACCGTATAAGTGAAGTATGAATGGGATGAAGCGAAGAGTCGACTTAACTTCACCAAGCATGGTCTGCACTTCGCCGACTCCGAACAGGTGTTGGACGGGCCGTGCGTCACCTTCGTCGACGATCGTTTCGACTATGGAGAGGAGCGGCTTATCAGCCTAGGGCTCCTTGCAGGACGGGTGGTGCTTATAGTGCACGCCCCAAGCGGCGACAGGGTTACTCGGATTATCTCCATGAGAAAGGCAAATCGACGTGAGCAAGAAATCTATCAAAAGCGACTTGGAGAGGCTTGATCGGACAAGCGACGCGGAAATCGATTACTCCGACATCCCACCTCTCGGCGAAGATTTTTTCACGAAGGCGACAGCCGCTTGGCCACCGCTTAAACAGCAACTCACCATTCGCCTGGACGCTGATGTCTTACACTGGCTGAAATCGAACGGAAGGGGTTATCAAACGCGGATTAACCGCATCCTGCGGGCTGCCATGGAAAGTCATGACCCGCGCCCCAGGCGTGCTACTTCCGCGTCCAGAAAAAAGCCTACCGGAACCCGCTAAGCCCGACCACCGCTTACATCTTCAGCTCGTAGCACCCGATATCCCAGGCCACGCCCTGCGGGCGGGTCACACCGAGTATGTCCACCGGAACATTCGTCAGGGCAGTACCCGTATCGACGGCCGGCGAACCTGTCTTCAACTGATAATTGTTGTGCGCGGGGTCGACGAAGAGCTGAGCCGGCGTCGACACAAGCGAGTGCAGGTCGTAGCCGAGCGCCTGCCACTGTTTCATGTTGAGCAGCGAATTGCCATTGTTGTCCGAGAAACGGCCGACCACGACGTTGTAGTCGCTGTGAAACCCCGACACGCTGCCTTTCGCAATCAGTACCGAACCGTGCGACGAATCGGGCGTGTACAGGATATTGTTCTCGATGACGTTGCCTACAGGCGCGACCTTCCCTCCCCCGTCATTCGGAATATTGATCACATAGCGCGAATTCGCCGCCATCACGATCGTATTGTTGTACACCTTGTTGTTGCTGGAACCATGCGCGCCGTCGATGGCGTAGAGCGAGATCCCGCTCGCGTGATTGTTGTAGAGCAGATTGTTGCTGAAGGTGCTGCTGTCGACCCCATCGCAGTTGATGCCGGAACCGCCGCTCGTCCCGTTTTCCCAAATCGTGTTGCCTTCCACCGTCGCGAACTGCACGAGGCCGTTGCCCGGCTGTTCACTGATGTCCCCATTCATATGAATGCCGGCTGAGGCGTTGTGATGCGACAGGTTGCCGCTGATGGTGGGATACACGGAGCTGTTGCTTTGATAAATGCCGTGCTCGCTGTTGTGGTCCGTCTCATTTCCCTGGATGAGGTCGTGATTCGAGAATGCCGTGAATATACCCGTGAGCGTGCTGTTGTGCACATGATTCTGCCTGATCGTGATGCGCTCGGTCACCCGGATGTCGATACCATACTTCGGCGAATTGGCGACCTCAAAGCCTGAGACCACCCAATCCGTTACGGTACCCGAGAAATTCTCGACTTCGATAATGCTGTTGTGCTTGTTGGAGTGTCCCGGCTTGTTCACGAGCACTTGTGCCCCGGGGGCCGCAGCGAGCGTCTTCGGGGCACCCTGTCCGCCCGAAATGCCGATGCGGCAGCCAAGGTAAGTGCCCGTCTCGACCAGGATTGTGTCACCCGGCGCGATGGCGTCGACCGCGTGCTGGAGTGTGGCCCAGGGCTGCTGGAGCGTCCCGGCATGGGAGTCGTTCCCTTGGGGCGAGACGTAGAAGGTCGTGGCAGATGCTGCCCACGAGCACAGAGTCAGAGCGAGGAAGCGCTTCATCATGTTAAACAGTACTCTGGAGTCGAGAGTACTCTAAGGTCGGCACCGAATTTCAAGGACAAATCACGCTGATGTCCGTTTCTTCCAATCACCGAAATGCCATCGCGCCCTAACATGAACGCATGACAAAACTACTGATGTTCGGAAGTTTCGCTTTGGTTCTTTGCAGCGCAAACGCGGCTCAGCCGGTCGATGGCATAACGCAGATCTTTCGGGACGAGTTATTAGATCGGATGACCGGCACATGGATCCTCACCGGGAGTCTCCAAGGTCGCCCGGCAAACCATTCCGTCGAAGTCAGGTGGATTCTTAACCATCAGTTCCTTGAGATCCGCGAGAAAGACAAGACCGCTGCCGGATACGAGGCGCTCGCGCTGCTGGGACGCGATAACATGAGCGAGCGATACGTGGTTCACTGGAATGACGTTTTCGGCGGACGCTTCTCGGAGACACTAGGCTACGGCGCGCGCTCCGGCGATGAGATCACGCTCGTCTTTGAGTATCCGGATGGGCCATTTCGTACGACGATGCGGTGGCTTGCCGACAAGAAGCAATGGGAATGGGTCATGAGAACGAAAAACGATAAGGGGCAGTGGGAGGATTTCGGCAGGATGACCCTCACGCGGGAGTGAATGCGGCGCAACCGGGAATACGATCCGTTTGCCAGCCTGTATGCCGCGCATTGGGGCGACGAGTTTCATGCCGAGATCATTCCGGTGCTGGATCGTTTGCTGCTGAAGCACCTGCCGCGGCGAGCCGAGATACTCGACTTGTGTTGTGGCGATGGCCGAGTCACGAAGATCCTGGCGCGCCGCGGTTTTCGAATGACTGGAATTGACGGGTCGGAACGCATGCTGAGCTTCGCCAAGCAAGCCCTGCCGAAGACCGAGTTTCTGCTCGCCGATGCCCGCAATTTTCGGCTGGCGCCGAGGTTTGATGCGGTCGTGTCTGTTTTCGACAGCTTGAACCACGTGTTATCTATTGACGATCTGGCCCGCGTCTTTCGGAATGTCTTCGCCTGCCTGAAGCCTGAAGGGGCTTTTGTCTTCGACTTGAACCGTGAGGAAGCCTACACAGACATATGGGTGCGGCCCTTACCGATTGTGACTCCCAAGGTGGTGGCTATCTCGCTCGGTAGCTACGAATCAAGGGATAGACTCGCAACCTGCGATATTACGATGTTCCAGCACGGGGGCGGAGCGTGGCATCGCTCCGACTTCCGTCTTAAGCAGCGCTGCCATGACGCCGCGGAAGTACTGGCAGCGCTATCCCGGGCCGGGTTCGAAAGCGAAGTCTTTGACGCGGCACGGGATCTGGGCATGCAGGGCGAGATCGGATTCGGCCGCGACTGTTTTATCGCTCGGAAACCCGTCGGACCAGAAAAAAACCTGTAACATCCGGCAATTTTTGCAGTTGAGAGAACTTCTTTACCGCTCGCTCGACTCAGCCAGAGTATTCATCCGACAACGTCTCAATCGCCAAGTATCAGTATTCTAAGGCCTCGCGGCGTATATCCATCCAGGTCATACGTTGGTACTTCAAGTGCCACAGCCAGCGTGGATTTACTCATTCATGCCGGCGCTTCTAAACCCTACAAAAACGAAGATCTTATCCGCTTCGACTCTGGCGGGCTACCGCGTGAGAAGCACCGAAAACGAAGACTGGGGCACGATTGAGGAACTCATGATCGACGGCTCGGACGGCAATATCGCGTTTGCGGTTTTGTCCCTGGGGTGTTTCCCAGGCCTGGCTGACAAGCTTCTGGCCGTGCCGTGGGATTTGCTTACACTCAACGCACACGAGCGGGTGCTGGTGCTGAAAACAGATCGGGAAACTATACAGAGTGCGCCTGCATTTGAGCAGGACGACTGGCCAGATTTTACCGATCATGCGTGGGGTGCGGCAATTAAGAATCATTTCGCAACTAAGCAATACAGTTATTACGAAGACTAAATGCGAATGACCGGGCGAAAGGAAATTGAGTTGCCAGGAGAAAGGCCGGAGGAGAAAGCCGCAGAGCGGCAACTTCGGATAGGGAGGAAACATGCTCGGTTTAATTTTGTTGGTCGTTTTGATTGTGTTGTTGATGGGGGCTCTGCCCTCGTGGCCGTACAGCCGCGGCTGGGGTTACTACCCAAGCGGAATTCTGGGAGTTGTTCTCGTCATCCTGATTGTGTACCTGTTGCTGGGGTACTTCTAAGAACCGTCAGACAGGCACCCGCCTGTCAACAAAAAACTACAAAGACCGGTCGGAATTTTCTTTTTGAGGAGCAAGTGGAGAAATCATGACAAGAGAAGAATACGGAGCAGCCTATCAAAAAGGCTACAACCTGACAGTTCGGTTTCTGGTATCACGTGGTTTGTCTTATGATTCGGCCCAGGAGACCGCACAGGCGGCGTGGGCCAAGGGCTGGGAGCGCTTGGGGCAATTACGCGATTCCAACATGGTGCTGACGTGGATGAACAGCATCGCACTGAACATCCATCGTAGCTACATCCGGCGTGAGCCCCTGCTTCAGGCCTTACCCGAACTGTCAACACCTCCGAAAATCAACCTGGCTGCGATCGATGTCCGGCGCATACTGAAGTGCTGCAAGACGAATGACCGCATGGTACTGCAGCGTCACTACCTGGAAGGCTACAAGGTTCAGGAGATCGCGAAGTCCCATGGCTGGACGGAAACAGCGGTCCGGATCCGTTTGTTACGCGCGCGGAGGACTGTTGGGAAGAGACTCGGCCGACGGGTCACCCCGGCCGCCCAACCAGCAGATACACGCCGCGTGGCAGCCACGGTAGCAGCCACAGTATAAGAGTTCTCACTCGCTTCTCGGTCAGTTAGGGAGGTCGTGTTATGAAATTGAGCATTCTAATTCTCGCGGGACTGTGTTCAGGGGCTGCGTTCGCATCGAATTCGAGCGCGAACGCCGCCAAGCTGATCAGTGAATCCGCAAATGTATTCACGGAGATCACCTCCGCGCCTGACCGGTCGATTCCGCAGGACATTCTCAGCAAGGCGCAGTGTATAGGTATCGTGCCAGGGCTGAAGCGAGCCGGTTTTATCATAGGCGCGAAGTATGGCAAGGGCGTTTTGACGTGCCGCACCGGGTCGGGCTGGAGCGCGCCTTCTATCATCAAGATCGAGGGTGGCAGTTTTGGCGCTCAGATTGGAGCCGGTGAAACCGACCTGGTGCTGGTAGTCCAGAACCATCGTGGCATGGAGAAGTTGATGCAGGATAAGTTCACGGTAGGCGGGGATGCGTCAGTAATGGCCGGGCCGGTGGGTAGAACCGGAGAGGCATTGACGGATGCTCAAATGCATGCCGAAATCCTGTCCTACTCTCGCGCTCGCGGGCTTTTCGCGGGCGTCTCGCTGGAGGGCTCGACGTTGCGCCCGGATAGTGAGGAAAATGCCAATCTTTACGGTCATCCCGTGATGTCCAGGGCGATCTTGACGGGTGAGGTCACAAAACCCGATGTTGCGCGGCCGCTGTATGCAGCGTTGGATGGCCGCACCGGCGTACACAGAGGCGCCGGAGAATAGCTAGCTTGCTCTCTCTCCCGGGCGCACGATCACACTGCTCCATACAGGCAATTTCATTTTGTTGTCAATGAGTTAGCAGGGCTGGTCGTGCGCCCAGCTTCCATTCCCCTGATAGTTTGAGTGCGAGGTAACGGCCAAGCGGCGCGGGCCGATATATCTTGCGTTTTCAACGGCCTTCCGAGCTTTTTCCCGAACAGACTTTAATACGATTAAAGTACTGCCGTTGCATCCCGATAGAGTAGTAGGACGTCAAATCCTCTAGAGAGTGACCCGCCGGTGCTGCCCGGTTCAGGGTGGTATTGTAGGAAGTATCCTCCGACATGGCTTTTCAGATCCGTCCGTTTAAGGAGTTCCTGGTACGGCCCGCTCTTCCTACCGCACTCTCCCGGATGAGCGAGCTGGCGTACAATCTCCTGTGGAGTTGGGATCATACAATACGGTCGTTGTTTCGTCGTATTGATCCTGTACTTTGGAAATCCTGCGACCATAACCCCGTCGTGATGTTAGGCCGCGTGCCCCAGGCGACATTGGAACGATGCGCCGTAGACCCGCGTTTCCTCGCTGTATACCGCCGCGCCTGCGAGCACTACGACACTTATCTTCATAGGCTGGAGCCGGAGAACGGAGAGAAGCTTATCGCCTACTTCTCAATGGAATACGGTGTGGCCTCCTGCGTTCCGATCTACTCCGGCGGCCTCGGTATTCTTTCCGGCGACCATATGAAGGCGGCCAGCGACGCGGACATCCCGCTGGTCGGAGTTGGTCTTCTGTACCAGCTCGGCTACTTTCAGCAATCCCTGAATCCTGACGGGTGGCAGCAGGAACGGAATCCGGTCAATGACTTTTACACGCTTCCGGTCCGTCCGGTCATCGGGCGCAACGGCGAGGAGCTGCTGGTCGACGTCAACCTGCCAACCGGCGTGCTGCACATCAAAGTCTGGCAGATGCATATTGGCCGGGTGAAATTGTTCCTATTGGACACGAACATCCCGGAGAATCCGCGGCCCGAGCATCGCGACATCACGTCGCAGCTATACGGCGGCGACATTCACATGCGCATCCGCCAGGAGATCGTGCTCGGGATCGGCGGATTGCGTGCCCTGGACGACATGGGGCTGAAGCCCAACGTTTTCCATATGAACGAGGGGCATTCGGCGTTTCTGGCAATCGAGCGCATGCGACGCCTGATTGCGCATCACAATCTTAATTTTCAGGAAGCGCTGGATGCCTGCCGCGCGAACAACGTGTTTACAACGCACACCTCGGTTCCGGCGGGCATCGACATCTTCGACGCGGGCATCCTGCACGAGTATTTTGGCGAATACTGTCGCGAGGGCAGTATTCCCTTTGAGGATTTCCTCGGCTTGGGACGCCGCAACCCCTTCGATCCCAACGAACGGTACTCGATGGCGATTTCCGCAATCCAGACATCTTCGTACCGGAACGCGGTCAGTTCCTTGCACCGGCACGTTTCGCAGGAGATGTGGCAGGACCTGTGGCCGCGGCTGCCCGTTTGGGAGGTTCCGATTACCTCCATTACGAACGGCGTGCACCTGATGAGCTGGCTCAACGGCGATCTGGCCATGGTTTACGATCAGTACCTTGCGCCGGACTGGCGGGAGCGTCACTACGATTCGAAAATCTGGGACCTGGTGCAGGACATCCCTAACCAGGAACTTTGGGAGGCTCACCGGCGACGGAAACGGGACCTGATCGCGTTTGTCCGTGAGCGGAGCACAGCCAGTGCGATCCAGCGAAAGGCGCCCGCGTTCGAACAGCGCCGGCTTGCTGAAATCCTGGATCCCGATGCTCTCACGATAGGCTTTGCCCGCCGCTTCGCCACCTATAAGCGGGCAACCTTACTTTTCCGCGACGTGGAGCGGCTGCGGCGCATCCTGATGAATAAGGAACGGCCTGTTCAGGTAGTAATAGCAGGCAAGGCCCATCCCAAGGATCATCCTGGAAAGATGCTGATCCGCGAGATTGTTCAGCTTTCGCGGGATCCGCAGCTTTCCGGCCACATTGTTTTCGTCGAAGACTATGGGATTGCCGTGGGCCGCGAACTTGTCCAGGGAGTCGACCTTTGGCTGAACAACCCGCGGCGGGGTGAAGAGGCGTGCGGCACCAGCGGCATGAAAGCGGGGCTCAACGGCGTTCTAAACCTGAGTATCCTGGACGGCTGGTTCGATGAGGCGTACGAGATTTCCGGCGGCTGGGCCATCGGCGACCGGGAGCCCTATTCTGAGGACCAGGATGAAGTTCACGCGCGGGCGATCTACTCAATACTGGAAAACGAGATCGTCCCGATGTACTACTCAGGACGAGACGAGGAAGGCGTTCCGAACGAATGGGTACGGCGTATGAAGCAGTCGCTCATGCACCTAAGTCCTCAATTTAATTCGCAACGGATGGTCTCAGAATACGTCTCGCAATTGTACGATCCCGCGTTCAGCTCACATCTCGCTACGCGGGAGGACAATTACCAGCCTGCTCGGGATCGTGTTCGATGGAATGAGCAGGTGCGGCAAGCCTGGGACAGGATCCGGTTCGTGGATCTAGGTCCAGGGCCGGATGGATCGGTGCTGAGCGGCAGGCCGATTCCGATGAGAGCCGTGGTTGAGTTGTCCGGTCTCAGCCCGAAGGAAGTTCGCGTTGAAGCAGTGATCGGACGTGTCGGGGCAAACGGGAATCTCGAAGACACCCAGGTGATGACCTTACCTCCGACGGAACAACAGGGGACCGCATACGTATTCTCAAAAGAGTTCGTACCCCATCAGACCGGGCGGTTGGGGTACTCGCTTCGCGTGAGTCCTAATCATTACGACAACCCGATCACGCGTCCGCCGAATTCGTTGTTGAAGTGGGGTCCCGAGTAGCAAGTTTTCCGCTTGCCAGGCTGGGGACCGACTCAGGTTAGAGAGTAAAACAAGATCGTAACAGTTTGTTATTAAAGAAAGCGCTGGATTTGAGTTGCGTTTCGTGGTACATAGGTACTTGGGCACGAGCGGGGGCCGTTCGAGCTAACTTCCCTCGGACCCGCGTCTATCCTCCGATTTACCCGAAAGTTCTCTCATTCGCCGATGCGCCCGTATTGTAGGGCCAGGAGCATTCGAAACATGGACGACGACCGTAAGTACAGACAGCGTGGCTACATGGACTCCGACAGGGAGTCCAACGGCCACCGGCGCGATGACCGTCCCAAACCGCAAGGTCCGCGCCCCCCCATTGATGTAACCGGGCCCCGCCTACCCCGCTTGGTGCAGCACGTGGCAGCCGCTCGCTGCTATAACTGCGCCACCACACTTCCGGAAGGCGTCGACTGGAAAGCTAACTGCCCCAAGTGCAACGCGGCCTTGCATTGCTGCAAGCAGTGTGCGCACTTTGAACCATCCACGCGATTCCAGTGCCTTAAGCCGATACCGTTACGAATCGCGATGAAGGACCAGAAGAACGAGTGCGAGTTGTTCAAGCCGCGTGTCACAATCGCCCGCGATTCCGCGCCCGCCGCTACGAATGGCCACACAAACTCCCATCCGGCAAACAACATCCCGGCGCCGCGTTCTCCCAACGACGCACGCGCTGCCTTCGATAATCTGTTCAAGAAGTGAAAGTAGCTGAACTTTGCGAATTCCATAAGTTCCGTCTCACCGATCAGCCTCCCCCACCTGACCCTGCCCCTGGAGAAATCCTGGTGCGCGTCAAAGCTGTGGGTATCTGCGGTTCGGACGTTCACAACTTTTCCGAAGGCGGCATTGGGGATATGCGATGTGCCTATCCCATGGTGCTAGGCCACGAACCCGCGGGAGTTGTTGAAAAAATCAGCAGTGGAGTCACAGGTTGGTCCGTCGGTGATCCTGCTGTTCTCGAACCGGCACTATACTGCTATCACTGCGAATACTGTCTGACAGGACATCACAATGTTTGCGCGAACATAAGATTCCTGAGCAATCCGGGGCATCCGGGTTTCTTTCGGGAGTATGTCAGCCTGCCGGCGGGGAATCTCCTGCCACAGCCCTCGAATCTGAACGCGGCCGAAGCGACGCTGGTTGAGCCGTTGGCGATTATTTTGCATTCGCTGCATCTCGCTGCGATGCGGCCGGGAGAGACGGCTGTCGTCTTTGGGGCGGGGCCGATTGGATTGCTCACGGTCGCGGCATTGCGTCTCGCGGGCGCCGGACGCATCTGGTCCGTGGAGCCTGTGACGCATCGGCGTGAACTCGCAAAGGTGGTGGGCGCGGATGCGGCGATCAATCCCCGTGAGGTGGATGTCGTAAAACAAATTCTGGCTGATACGTCGAAACGCGGCGTAGATGTTTCCTTCGATTGCGTCTGCAAGGAGAACACGCTGAACGAGTGCCTGTACGTTACGCGCAATGCGGGACGCGTGATCATTACGGGTATTCCTTCGGAGTCGTTTGTCAGCCTCGACACGAATCCCATGCGCCGCAAAGAGCTGCCGATCCTCACGGTGCGTCGTTCGAATCATGATACGGGCGCCGCGCTTCGCATGTTGGCGGCGGAACCTGGCCGATTTGTTCCGATTCTGACGCACTCGAAGCCTATTAATGAAATTCAGCCGGCGTTTGAAGGCCTCGAGAAGTATGCCGATGGCGCCGGTAAGGTTGTCCTGACCTTGTAATGCAGGATGGCATCCTGCCGCCGGTTGGCAACCGGCGAGACGGGTTCCCAACCCGTCGCAGGTTAACAACCTGCACCACACGGCTTCCAAGGTTCACGTCCGAAAACAGCTAATCCGCAAATCGAACCGAGCGCATAATGAAGGCATGCAGTTGGACGCTGATGCCTGTTATCGCGCGGTGAAGACACGCGACGCGCGCTTCGATGGACGATTTTTCACCGCAGTAAAAACTACGGGCGTGTATTGCCGGCCTATCTGTCCGGCGCAGACCCCGAAACTTCAGAACTGTACATTCTTTGCATGTGCCGCGGCAGCGCAGGAAGCCGGGTACCGTCCCTGTTTGCGGTGCCGTCCGGAAATTTCACCCGGGCTCCCTGCGTGGAATGGAACTTCGACGACCATCTCGCGCGCCCTTCGGCTGATTTCAGAAGGCGTCATGGATCAGGGTTCGGTGGAAGATCTCGCAGCGCGCCTGGGAATCGGCGATCGGCATCTGCGGCGGTTGTTCGATGAGCATCTCGGCGCATCACCGGCAGCGGTCGCAAACACCCGCCGGTTTCTGTTTGCCAAGAAGCTGCTGACCGAGACGGCGCTGCCGGTCGGCGATATCGCGTACGCGGCCGGATTTTCCAGCGTGCGGCGCTTCAACGACGTGATGCGCGCGGCGTACAAACGCACGCCGCGGGAATTGCGCGGGAAGGCAGGCCAGGCACGCGGCAGCACAATAACACTTACGCTGCCGTATCGCCCACCATATAACTGGCCCGCTGTGATGCGTTTTCTTGCGCCGCGGGGGATACCTGGCGTGGAAGACATCACGCCAGAAGTTTATCGACGCAAATGGAATGGAGGACAGGTCGAGGTGCAACCGGTTCGCGGCGCCAATCATCTCATCGCGCGACTGGAATTAGCGAGCGTGCGCGATCTGGGCCCGATCGCCGAGTGCCTACGGCGGTTCTTCGATACCGATGCTCCGATCGACGACATCGAGGAGCATCTTGCGCGGGACCCGCGGCTCGCCCAGACCGTCAAGACGAATTCCGGTTTGCGCGTACCGGGGGCGTGGGATCCGTTCGAGCTCGTGGTCCGAGCGATCCTGGGGCAACAGGTTACAGTGAAGGGCGCCACAACATTGGCGGGTCGTATCACTTCGAAGTTCGGCTGCTTCCCTGCACCGAAAGTTCTCGCCGGCGCTGACCTGACGACGATTGGCTTGCCCGGCGCGCGGGCGCAAACGCTGCGCACGGTGGCGGGAGCGTTTGCGACTACGCCGAATCAGACCGTGGAGGCTTTGCGGGGACTTCCCGGCATCGGCGACTGGACCGCACAATACATTGCGATGCGCGCTTTCAACGAACCCGACGCCTTTCCGGCGTCCGACCTGGGACTGATTCGCGCCGCGGGTAAAGACGTGGCAAAACGGGCTGAAGCGTGGCGGCCCTGGCGGGCATATGCAGCCATGCACTTATGGATGGAGCACTCCAATGACTGAACTCTACTACGACGAAATCCCCTCTCCCATTGGGTCAATCTTCATCGCGTGCGACGGGGACGCGATGTGCACTCTGTACTTCAGCGATTTTGAAGAACGCATGTGGCAACAGTTGAAGCCGCGCTATCCCGACGCGAAGCTCACACGCAGGCATGATCCATTTGGCTACCGCACACTGCTCGACCGGTACTTCCAGGGCGACCTCGCGTCGATAGAAGAAATCAAAGTCACAACCCGCGGCACACCATTCCAGCGCAAGGTGTGGCACGAATTGCGCTCTATTCCGGCGGGCAGCACGGCATCCTACGGCGAAATGGCGGCGCGCATCGGCTGTCCCAAGGCATGCCGGGCCGTTGGTTTGGCGAACGGACAGAACCCGGTCTCGATAGTGCTGCCGTGTCACCGCGTCATTGGGGCGAACGGGAGTTTGACGGGGTACGGCGGCGGGCTCGACCGGAAGCGGTGGCTTCTGAGGCATGAGGGTCAAAACACAACCTCCGCACAATTATCAATGGCGACCGCGCATACATAGCCTAAACTGAGGCTATGTCCATAATCCGGGGCGCGGTGGTGCAAGCTGCGCCAGTTCCGTTCGACCTCGACCGCTCGCTCGCGAAGGCTCTGGACCTGATTGACGGCGCCTCGGCGCAAGGCGCGCAGCTCATCGTGTTTCCCGAGGCGTTTCTCTCCGGTTACCCCAAGCCTTTAGACTTCGGAGCCGTCGTAGGCCACCGCACGATGGAGGGCCGGGCTCTGTTCCGGCGCTACTACGAGAGCGCGGTCGATGTCCCCGGACCGGTCACTGACGCTCTCGGCGCAGCCTGCCGGAGTCACGGCGTGCACCTGGTGATGGGCGTCATCGAACGTGACGGCGGCACGCTCTATTGCACGGCGCTGTTTTTTTCCGCCGACGGTCAACTGCTGGGCAAACATCGCAAGGTAATGCCCACCGCCATGGAGCGGCTCATCTGGGGCTTTGGCGACGGTTCGACGCTGGGGGTCTTTGAGACCGCGATCGGCAAAATCGGCGCCGTCATCTGCTGGGAAAATTACATGCCGCTTCTGCGCACGACAATGTACTCGAAGGGCGTGCAGCTTTACTGCGCACCAACGGTGGACGATCGCGAGACGTGGGCTCCCAGCATGCAGCACATCGCGTTTGAAGGACGCTGCTTCGTGCTTTCCGCTGTGCAATACCTGCGGCGCTCCGACTATCCCCAGGACATTGCGATTCCCGAGAACGCAGCCGATCCGATCATCCGCGGCGGCAGTGTGATCGTGAATCCCCAGGGCAAGATTCTGGCCGGTCCTAATCGCGAAGGCGAGTGCATCCTGACGGCCGACATCGATCTGCGCGAAATCGTCGAAGGCAAATACGACCTCGACGTCGTGGGCCACTACGCGCGGCCCGACATTTTCCAACTCGAGGTAAATGAGAAGGCGGCGAAATCTGTTAGGACCGGCGCGTCATAAGCCGGCGGGCTGTGGGCGATTCTCGTTCGCAGGCGGATGCAATTCGAAGCCCTGCGGCGGCTCGGCCCCGAGCAGGTAACGGACGAAATAGTCCCAGCGCCGCCGAATCATGTAGGGCTCGTTGCCGAAGCCATGGTTCCGATTCGGCAGCATGATCAGGTCGAAATCCTTGTTGGCCTTGATCAACTCATTCACCACCAGCAGCGTGTTGTACGGCGGCACGTTGTTGTCCATCGTGCCATGCGCCAGCAGCAGGTGACCCTTCAGGTTCTTCGCGAGGTTCTGATTGGCGTCGGCATCGTAGTTGGTGGTGCCATCCGCGTTATTTTTCAGGAGACCCTGCCACTTCTCGCCCCAATCGTCTTCGTACTCGCGATTGTCGTGGTTGCCTGCTTCCGAGATGCCTACTTTGAAGAAGTCCGGATAGCGGAACATCGCATCGGCGGCAGCAAATCCGCCGCCGGAGTGGCCGTAGATACCGGCGCGATTAATGTCGATCCAGGAGTAGCGCTTCGCCAGTTCTTTCATCGCGGCAACCTGGTCGGGCAGCGTGTTGTCGCCGAGGCTGCCGTAGTAGGCCTCATGAAATTTCTTCGAGCGCCACGGGGTGCCCATGCCGTCGATCTCCACCACGACGAATCCGAGTTCAGCGAGCGCCTGCGCATCGCTTCGCGACGCCGTAAATGAACGGGAACCGACGCTACCGGTCTGTGGACCGGGGTAGATGTGGTTCACGATCGGGTATTTCTTATTAGAGTCGAACTTGGTTGGCTTGAACATCAGGCCGTAGAGATCGGTGACGCCGTCGCGAGCCTTCACCGTGATGGGCGTTGGGGGCTTCCATCCCATTGCCTGAAGGCGCCTGGTGTCCGCCTTCTCAACAGGCATCACGATTTTCCCGGTTTGGTCGCGCACCACCACGACCGGCGGGACTTCAGGTGTGGAATAGCTGTCGGTAAAGTAGCGGCCGGACGGAGATAGCGAGACGTCGTGCATGGCGTTCTCCGGAGTCAACAACGCGAGATTCTTACCGTCGAAACCGATGCGATAGAAATGCACAAAGTATGGGTCGCCCTTCTCGCGGCCTACGCCGAGGAAGTAGAGCATACGATCCTTCTCGTCCACCCGCAGCAGTTGCGTGACGTTCCAATCCCCCGTCGTGATCTGGTTCTTGAGCTTGCCGGTGTCGAGATCGTAGAGGTAGAGATGGCCCCAGTTCTCGCGTTCGGAGAACCAGATCACCTCGTTCGAAGCCGGCAGATAGCGCCAGTTGACGCGGCCGTTGCCAGATTCGTAGAACGTCGGGGTGGTTTCTTCCAATACCTGGCGAACGCGCCCGCTGGCGGCGTCCGCGACGCGCAACTGCTCACGCTTGTGGTCGCGGGAGGTGGAAACAAACGCCAGGTGCGAAGCGTCCGGGCTCCATTCCACGTCCGACCATTCGCCGCCACGGCACGCCACGTCGTCGCATAGCGAGGAACGATGCTGATCGGGCGGCATATCGAGGCGAGTCACCTTCGCAGAGTCCACATCGATAATCACGCGCTGAATCGTGGTCACTACGTCGTCGCCGGGCAGCGGGTATTTCCAGGCCTTCAACTCAGGATGCCCCACCTTCGTCGAGACCAGGTACATCTCTCCGACGCCGCGCTGATCCTGCTGGTATGTCGCAATCTTTTTCGAATCGGGCGACCACAATACGATCGGCCGGATACTGGTAGACCAACCCGCGTTGTCGGTGGCGTAGCCGAAATCCTTCACACCGTCGGTGGTGAGCTGAATTTCCTTGCCGGTCGCGACGTCTTTCACCCAGAGATTGTAGTCGCGGATGAACGCAATGCGTTTCTTGTCGGGCGAGGGCGCTTCGTTGCGCGGCGCGGGCGGACGGCCGGTCTCTTCCGCCGCTCGGTCCCCCGCCCCGCGACGCATTTCCGGAGGTACTGGTCCGCGGGTTTCGTGCGCCGGGTCAATCATCACGAACTCGGGACCATTCTCGGTGGTCGTACGGTACCAGAAGCGATCGTCGGGCAACCAGGTGGTCCGCCCTGCCAAGTGCAGCACGAGAGGTCGCGTCTTGTAGTTGAGAAACCCCTCGGCGCGAGCATAATCCGCGGACGTAACAGTTTGGGCGGAAATAGAAAAACAGCTCACAGCAAACACTGCGAACTTTCGAACGGAAGAATAGTCCATAAGCACCGGTCTTTGATTCTATCCGAGGCGAGCCTGGAGAACACGAAGGGAACGCACTGCCTCCTGCGCGACCTCCGAATCGGGATCTTTCGACAGGTTCTGCAGGTACGGCACGGAGTCGCGATCGCCGCTGGCCGCGAGCACCTGGGCGAGGCCGAGTTTCTGATCCTTCGACGCTTCCGGAGTCAGGTAAGGATAAAGCACCTTGCGAACAGCCGGATCGCGTGCCAGCTCGATCAGGTATCCTTGCGAAACTCCGCGATAGCCCCGCGAATCGAACTGGGACATCAGGTAATACAACGGCGAGTCGTCAGAAGAACCGAGCCGTCCCATCCCGACGAGAGCGAAAGCCTCCGCCATTTTCGCTTTGGTCTTAAGCTCTCCAGCGTAGGCGTTGTTGAGTGCGCCTTGGTCGGCGAGATTCTTGAGGCGCCCCAGTCCCTCGGCGGCGGCAGCGCGCATGTTGTCGTCCTTATCGTTCAGGTACGCCTGGAACAGGCCGCGAGTGCCCGAGTCGGGCATCATGGCCAGCGAACTCAAAGCCCCCCGGCGGACTTTGGCGTCGCGAGAACGGTCGAGAATATCTCGTATCTGGTTGACGGAGGAGTGATCCTGCAGCAACCCGAGCGTCTCGAGCGTGGTGGTCTGGACCTTGGAATCGAGATCGTGAAGCAGGAACGCGATCTGCGGCCCGGCGCTGGGATCGCGGATCTTCTGGAGCGCGACCAGGCATTCATAGATAACCTGGCTGTCCTTCGAGTGCAGGGCCTGGACGAGGTCGGGGATAGCTGCGCGGCCCCGCAGGATGCCCACGGCACGCGCGGCATCGGCCCGCGAATCCATGCTCGAGCCGCCCCGTACGACCACTCCCAAGGCCTGGACCACGTCGGGGCGCACGATGATGTACGAATCCACGACCTGGTCGTTCGTGTCCGTGAAATGGCCCTTGATGGCTGTGCCGGCGCGCCGCACGGAAGCCGTCAACCCGGTTTTGAGATATCCCGGCACATAAAAATTGACAAGGCCGTCGATGGCGCGGATCTGCACTTCGGGATCGTTGTCGCGAAGCGCCTGAACCAATGCGTCGAGACTCCGCTGCGTGCCGATATCGTCAATGGCTTTGACCGCCTCGATGCGAACCGAAACGTCAGAGTCCTTGAGATAGCCGGCAATCTGAGGTATGGCTTCGGAGCCCCCTTTGGCGAGGTCGTGAATGACCTTGGTTTTTACCTTGGCGTCGTTATCCGCGGCCGTGGCCGGGAATGAAAGCAGAACAGCGCAGGCAAAAAGCCCGCGGGAAAGCCTAACGTACGAACTCCACATTGACTTTCTTTGAGATTAACCCCGCTTCGTGGCCTAAATCCAGTAGCTTCTGGGCGGCTTTGGGCACCTGCTCCCCGGCGTCCACGGTGAAATGGTTCACGTACATGCCGACGAACTTCTCGGCCAGACGCGGTTCCATGTCACGCGCGAACTGCATGGCGTAGTTGAGCGCCTCGTCATGGTTCTCGAGCGCGTACTGAATACTTTCCCGCATCAGGCGGCAACATTCCGCCTGCACTTCGTCGGAAACGCTGCGCAGCAGGGCGTTCGCTCCCAGGGGCAGAGGAAGGTCGTGTGTTTTCTTCCACCACTGTCCCAGGTCGATGATTTTATGGAAGCCGCTCTTGCCGTATGTGAGTTGCGCCTCGTGGATCACCAGGCCGCCGTCGACGGAATGTTCGCTCACCGCGTCGAGAATCTTGTCGAAGGGAATGTGCACGGCCTCAACGTCGGGTTCGAACAACTTCAGCGTCAGGTAAGCGGTGGTCATGAACCCCGGCACGGCGATTTTCTTGCCCTTGATTTCAGACGCCGGGAACGGTTTGGTGCTTACCACCAACGGACCATAGCCGTCGCCCACACTCGATCCGCTGGCCATTAGGACGTACTTGTCGGCAACATAGGGATAGGCATGGTACGAGATAGCAGTGAGTTCGTAGGCACCCTCTCCGGCCTTCCGATTCAAGGTCTCGATATCTTCGAGTATGTGTCTGAAATTGACTACTTTGGAGCGAATTTTCTTGGTCGCCAACGCATAGAACATGAAGGCGTCGTCGGAGTCCGGGCTGTGGGCGCAGACGATGTCCAAGGGAGGGGTGCTTGGCATAAAGGGTACAGACTCCAACAGGATAGCAGACCTCCTGTGAATACCCTACCGAGCACTCGGGCAAGGTGCTTATTCGTTGATGAAGCTGCGCAAATCGGCTTTGAGGGTCTCCAGGCCGGCTTCCAGATGGATCAGGTCGCTGGCGACCTCGGTTAAGTCGCCGCAGCGGCCCTGCAACTCGATTTTGCGTGCGGTTTCAAAGACATTCCCGGTGCCGAAGGTAGCGATGGATCCCTTGAGGGTGTGCGCCTGCCGCTCAACCAGCCTTGCATCGCCGTTACTGACCGCATCGCGAAGTTGGCTCAAGGAATTGGGACAATCATCGAGGAAAACGGCGGCTATTTCGCGTAGCAGGTCAACGTCGCCGCCAACGCGCGAGAGTGCCTCTTCGCGATCCAAAGCGGGACCATTGGCGCTCTCAGAATGATGGGTTACGCTCATGAAGCTCCCTGAGTATTCATCGGCAATGGTGCTAGAAACTATTAGAGGGCTTCGCAAGGTCCACAGGCCCGCGATATCATCAAGATTCCGCCGACCCGAATGCTGGACACCTTCGAACACCACACCTACGCCGTAAAGCTTGACTGCCGGTACCTTCTTCACGTTCCCACTGAGATGCCGGCGAATCCCCTATTAGTACTGACGCTGCACGGGTACAGCAGTAATCCTCAAGCCATGCTCAGCCTGACGGCGGCCATGGTTGGCAAAGAGCATATCGTAGCGTCTTTGCAGGCCCCAAATCAGCACTATTTGACACAGGGCCTGCCGGGCGCAAGCAGCACGATTGGTTACAACTGGGGTGTCCGCGACCATTGGGGAACAGCCGTCACGTTGCATCACGACATGTTACTCGAGGCGCTTTCGATCCTTCGCAAGCGGTTTGGTGTTCCGGCGCAGCGGTGTCTGCTGGTGGGTTTCTCACAGCCGGTGGGAATGAACTACCGCTTCGTGGGTACCCATCCGGACCAGGCAGGTGGCGTAATTGGGGTTTGCGGCGGAGTGCCGCGGGATTGGGACGAAGACAAGTATGGTACTGTGACCGCGCCAATACTACACATCTCGCGGGATCAGGACGAGTTCTTTCCGTCTGAGGTCGCGATGCAGTTTCCGGAGCGTCTCAAGAAGCATGCGACTGATGTCGAGTTTCATATGCTGCCGGGCGGTCACCGGTTTCCGTCCAAGGCGGGACAAATCGCGAAGCCATGGATGGCCCGGGTTTTCGGCACGTAGCGCCGCCTTTAGGCGGTTCAGGCGTAGGATTGCGGTGGATGTGGAGGTCAAAAACTCCACATCCAGCAGGCTGTGGAACGGTGAAGCAGGCGGTTGCGCCTGCCTTTGGACTTCACCGGGAATGCGCAGGCGAAACCGCCTGCATTACTAAACCTGAGAATCTTTGCGCGGCGCGATGAGTAGGGTATGTTCCGATGCAGACTTGATACCGGTGCGTTCCAGAGATTTTTGTGGATCGGTACCCCTTCGATTTCGGAACCGTACTTGTCGATAAAATGTTTCATAGCGTTCTCCTTGTGCCGGTGAATTGAAGCCTCAACGACACATTACAAACACGAAGGTGAAGATTTATTCCGTCGATTCCACCGTCACCTTCGGAAGCGAAGCGCATCCTTAACCCGCCGCGAGCTATTTCTTGAGCCTACTGGTACGCCAGGTCATTTCCGTGCCTTGCGCGAGTCGGAAAGCAGCGCCCTCCATAAAGAACGAGCCAACGCCGGGGATCTGAACCGGGAATTCGGAGTCGGTGGTTGACTTTACTACGCTACCGGCTACGCCGTAGTCTGTCGTGAACGTCTTCGACGTACTTAAGTTCAGAGTGAGGCCGGGGATCTGCGATATGCCGACCATCTCTCCGGTAAATCGAACGCGCCCGCCGGCAAACTGAATCGCGGAGAACTCAAGTCCGACGAGATAATGCGAATGGGGACTCGTGAAATGCACCAACCGGCGAAGTCTACCCTCCAGCAACGCGCCCTTTGGGATGAGCACCGACCCGTGGTAATGGACGGGAGCATCGAAAACCGCTGTAATCCGGTCGCCTACCGCCGCTACATTCGAGTCAATTACCTGAGCCAGGTGAACCGAGAACTCCAGCCCCGCTGGTACCTCGATTTCCTCGGCGGGTGCGGGCATTCCGGCGACGGTGGTGGCAGGCTGATCGAATGAGAGGTTGGCTGCTCCGGCGAATTCACGACATTGGCTGAACTCAATCCGGTTTCCCGTTTCAGCCCCCTTCATATCCGTGACCAATAGTTCAATACTCTGCGGCAGGAGCAGATCCTTCGAGCGCATTCTGATGCGCGCATATTCGATGGTATTCGTGATGCTCGCGACGAAAAGATCCGGTGGAATGTCGCGCGCGCTCGATTGCAGGCGCAGTAATTGGAGCGTCTCGGCATCGGCCCAGAAAGAGCCAGCCTCCGACACTAGGCCGCCATGGCCTCGAATGTGCACCGTCCAACCGCTTACGTTGTACGGGATCGTGTAGTCCCAACGGAGCGCATTGCGACCGGAGATTTCCTCTTCGCCATGAAATTTGATTTCGCTAACGTTATTGAGGAGGACGCTTCTTATGGCTGTTTCAAAGTTGCCGGTCGAAATCATGCCGCCGCCTACGAAACCCGCTAAGTCCCCCTCCTCGAATTGCCCGGCGCCGGGCCAGGCATAGAGTTCGTTGCCGTGGGCGACAGCTACTTCCAGATGCAGAGTATCCCGATGGTGAAAAGGCTCTCGTGCATTCCTGCGATCGCTGCGGTCGATGGTCTCGACGCAGGTGTAATTGTCGAGCATCGCCAGCGAAGCTACGACATCACGCTTGAGCCGTGCCAGTTGGATAACGTCTTTGGGCAGGACCGTCTGGGCGCACAGCAGAAAGGTGAAGGCGAAGCCGAAGCTTAGGCTGCAAACAACCTGCACACGCGAATTCTAGCACTCGCGATTCGAGCTCGGAGATGGTTTACAACGAGCGCTCCTAGCCCGGTATTCTTGAGCCATGGAGTCTGGAAAACCAAGCCGGACCGCCTGGTCCGCCGCGTTCCATCGCGCCGCGCACCAGGTGCTCGAACAGGGGCACATCTTCGCCGACCCTCTCGCGTTGCGCATCCTGGGACAGAACGACCCGGATGCTGTCGCCCGCACGGCCGAGGAACGCACTTCCGGGCGGGGAATGCGCGTGTTCATCGCTGTGCGCCATCGTTTCGCCGAGGACGCCCTGGCCGCGGCCGTCGAAGGGGGCATGCACCAGCTTGTGGTTCTCGGAGCCGGCCTCGACACGTACGCCTATCGCAATCCTTTCGGCGAATGCCTGCGCGTAATCGAAGTTGACCATCCGGACACCCAGGCCTGGAAGCGGCAGTTGCTGGCGAACGCCGGAATTCCGCTGCCGGACGGTCTGACGTTCGCGTCGGCGGATTTCGAGAGACAAACGCTGGATGAGATCCTCACATCCGCGGGATTCCATCGCGACGAGCCGGCATTCTTCACCTGGCTCGGCGTCGTCCCCTACATCACGGGTGACGCCGTATGGGCGACCCTCACGTTCATCGCGAGCCTCCCCGCGGGCGGGTCTGTCGTCAAGGAGAACGCCTCTGCATGTTTCCACAGCGTTTGCGCCAAAGGCGCGCTGTGCCACCATAGTGTTTGTGAAAGGCCGACACCGATCGAGGAGCCGCGCGCTGCAGGTGCTCTTTCAGTGGGACCTCACCAAGCAACCCATCGATGCCGCGATCGAATCCTACTATGGCGGCTTGTATTCGGAAGATGCCGAAGCGGAGTCGCGGCGGCCGGACCGCGACGACTTCATGGAAGAACTCGCCCGTGGAACATCCAGCATGGTTCCCGAGATCGATCGGCGGCTGTCCGACAAAACTCCTCATTGGCGCCTTGACCGAATGCCTGCCGTGGACCGCAATATCCTGCGTCTGGCCGTTTACGAGATGACCAGCCAGCAGACGCCGCCGGCCATCGTCATCGATGAAGCCATCGAACTCGCGCGGCAGTTCTCCGGCGATGAATCGGCCGCGTTCATCAATGGCGTCCTGGACGCCGTCAATAAAGAACTGCGGAACTGACCCGTGAAAATCCTGATCGTGGCTTCCGAAGCCACACCTTTCTCAAAGACTGGTGGTTTGGCGGATGTGATCGGCGCGCTACCGCCCGCGCTGGCGCAGCGCGGTGAACGGGTCGCGGTGGTCCTGCCCGGCTATCGCGAAAACGTCTATCCTACGCCGTTGCGGCCGGCATTCCGCAAGCTCTCCATTGCGCTGGGTCCCGGCTACACAGTCGATATCGAAGAGACCACCGACCGCGGCGTCACCTGGTATTTCGTATTCTGTCCGCCTCTGTTCGACCGGGACGGCCTTTACGGAAGCGGCGGCCGCGACCATCCCGACAACGCGGTTCGTTTCGCCGTGTTCTGCCGCGCGGCACTCGCCGTAGCGAGGCACCTGTTCCGGCCCGACATCATCCACTGCCACGACTGGCAGGCTGCCCTCGCGCCGGTGTACATACGACACATCTTCCGTGGCGACCCCACCTTCATCGCTTCGAAAATCCTGTTTACGATCCACAATCTCGGTTACCAGGGCATCTTCCTGCCGGAAGTTCTGCCCCAGATCGGCCTCGATTCCAGTGTCTTCACGCCCCGGCAGATGGAATTCTTCGGGAAATTGAACCTGCTGAAGGGTGCGATTTACTATAGCGACGCCATCAGCACGGTCAGTCGTTCATACGCGCGCGAAATCCAGACGCCGGAGCTGGGATTCGGCCTCGATCTCTTCCTGAAGACGCACGCACGCCGGGTGGTCGGCATCGTTAACGGCGTCGACTATGCCGATTGGAGCCCTGAAAACGACGATTTCATCCCAAGACCATTTACCGTCGATGACCTGAGCGGCAAAACTGCCTGCAAACGGGCTCTGATGGCGGAATTCGGCCTGGCATCCGGCAACATCGACCGGCCGTTGATTGGAATTGTGTCGCGCCTGGTGCCCCAGAAGGGATTCGACCTCATCACCCAGATCGCCCATGAGCTCCCGCATCTGCATCTTTCGATGGCCGTGCTGGGGTCGGGAGACGCTGCCTACCAGGCGGTTTTCCAGTCCCTGGCCGCGGCTTATCCCGACCGGTTCGGCGTCCGGATCGGTTACGACAACGCCCTGGCCCACAAAATCGAGGCCGGCGCGGACATGTTCCTGATGCCCAGCCATTACGAACCCTGCGGGCTCAACCAGATCTACAGCCTACGGTACGGGACCATCCCTATCGTGCACGCTACCGGCGGCCTGAATGATACTATCGATGGGGAAACCGGGTTCAAATTTCAGGAGTATTCGGCAGTAGCGCTCCTGGATGCGATCCGGACGGCTCTGGCCGCTTTCAGGGACCGGGAAGGGTGGCGTACCATGATGCGCCAGGCAATGACGCGGGATTTCTCCTGGAATGTGGCGGCCGGCGAGTATTCGGCTCTATACCGCGAGCTCCGGGCGGGCTGAATCTTTTCCGCGATCCGGACATCCATTTAAGGGAGAATGAAAACGATGGAACAAACCCTCAAGTCAACACCGGCACATGGTGTGAACACTCTGACATTCACGGACGCGTCCTTTGATGTGGACGTTTTGAAATCTGAGGTCCCGGTCCTGGTGGACTTTTGGGCAAATTGGTGCGGGCCATGCCGCATGATGACCCCCACTATCGATGCGATTGCGAATGACTATGCCGGCCGGGTGAAGGTCGGTAAGCTCGACGTGGACGAGAATGGCGGCACCGCAATGCGCTACAACGTCCGCGGCATTCCTACCTTGCTGCTGTTCAAGGGCGGACAGATTGTCGAGCAAAAAGTTGGCGCCATGGCCAAGGGCGACCTCCAGAAGATGCTGGATTCCCACCTATAATTTCGGCTGCGAAGTAACCGCCCCCTCAGCGGCGGACGAGACCAGGGCAATATATTTGGCAAAGACCCCCGAGCGATAGCGCGGCTCGGGGGTTTTCCATTTAGCGAGGCGTTCGCGCACGGTTTCGGCCGGTAATTCGAGGTCGATGACCCTTTTCTCGATGTCGAGGTTTACGATATCGCCTTCCTCAACCGCGGCGATCGGTCCGCCGACAGCCGCTTCGGGCGCGATGTGGCCCACCATGAAGCCACGGGTGGCGCCGCTGAAGCGACCATCGGTGACCAGGGCGACACTTTCGGAAAGGCCTGCTCCAACGATGGCGCTCGTGACGCCCAGCATCTCGCGCATTCCCGGGCCTCCGCGCGGCCCTTCATAGCGAATCACCAGGACATCGCCCGCGTTAATGCGGCCTTCCAGGACCGCGTGCATGGCGTCCTCTTCACAATTGAAGACCCGCGCCGGTCCGCGCTGGCCCTTGCGCTCGATTCCGGTCACCTTGATCACGCTGCCGTCGGGCGCCAAAGAGCCCCGCAGGATGACCAATCCACCGCTTTTCTTGAGCGGGTTGTCGAGGGGACGTATGACTTCCTGGCCTGCCGTTTCCCTGGCATCGCCGGCCTCTTCCGCGAACGAGCGGCCGGTGACGGTCCTGGCGGACCCGTCGACGAACCCGCCGTCCAGCAGCCGCTTGGCGATCACTGGAATCCCGCCGGCTTTGTCCACGTCCACGGCAACGAACCGCCCCGCGGGTTTCAAATCCACAAGCAAAGGCGTCCGCTCGCTAACTGTTTGAAAATCATCGATGTTAAGGGGAATGCCCGCCTCTCGGGCAATGGCGAGCAGGTGCAGCACGGCATTCGTCGAACCGCCGCTGGCAGCAACGGATGCGATGGCATTGTCTATGGCCGCGCGGGTCACGATATCCCGCGGCCGGATGTCTTCTCGAACAGCCCGCATTATCAACTCACCGCAGCGCTCGGCCACGGCGTTCTTTCGCGTGTCCACCTGCGGAACCGCCGCGGTCCCCATAGGCGAGAGCCCGATGATCTCCATGACGGTCGCCATGGTATTGGCTGTGAACTGCCCGCCGCAGGCCCCGGCACCCGGACATGCGGAATTCTCGATTTCGAGCAACTCCTGGTCCGACATCTTCCCGGCTGCATTCGCCCCAACCGCCTCGTAGACGTCCTGGATCGTGATGTCGTGCCCATTATGCCGCCCCGGCAGGATCGAGCCGCCGTACATGACCAGTCCCGGAATATTCAGCCGCAGCAACGCCAAAGCCGCGGCCGGAATAGTCTTATCGCACGCGACCAGCGCCACGATGCCGTCGAACATGTGGCCGCGGGCCACCAGTTCCATGGAGTCGGCGATCACCTCGCGGCTCACCAGGGAGGCCTTCATGCCTTCGGTTCCCATGGTGATTCCGTCGCTGATCGCGATCGTGTTGTACTCCATGGGTGTGCCGCCGGCTTTGCGAATGCCGTCTGCCACCTTCACCGCTAAGTCACGGAGTTTAAAGTTGCACGGCATAGTGCCGATCCATGTGTTGGCAATGCCAATGATCGGCTTTTTCAGATCCTCGTCGGTAAAACCTATGCCTTTTAAGAAGGATCGCGCCGGTGCACGGTCGCGTCCCTGTGTGATTGTATAGCTACGCAGATCCTGACCCATGAGAAGCTTTATGGTAGCTTGACGTAGAGTTATGCGGGTTGTGCTTCGCAGCTCATCGTTGTTGTTTACAACCCTCGGGATCGTCCTGAACGCCCCCGTCGCGAGGGTACGCGAAGCACTACGTTTGGGCGTTGCGGGTCACGTACAGATCGGAATGCGGGTGCAGGATGTCCTGGTCATGTTCGAGGGCCGTACCCGCTACAACCCCGACAATAGCTCGCTGCAGGTTTATGCTACGTCGCCGCCACAGGGGCGCCCGGATCTGGCGATCGCTCTGAAGAACGGACTGGTTTCCAGCATCCGCGTTTACTCCGGGCGTTATCGGATGGACACCGGAATCGGCATAGGAAGCCCCTTGATGGAGGTGGCCAGCCACCACTCGCTACACTGGCTCGACGACAACACGTCAGAGGCCGATGGCTTGAAAATGCAGTTCGTTTTCAAAAAGGAAACGGTCGTCTCCATTCTGGTAATGTGAGGCGATGGCGCGAGTCGTCTCGATCCATGCACATCCGGATGATGCCGAAATCCTCGCGGGCGGCACGTTAGCCTTGCTCGCGAAGGCGGGCAATCCGGTCACAATCGTGACCATGACGCCGGGCGACTGCGGATCGACCGTACATGGACCCGAAGAGATTGCGGCAATCCGGCGGAGCGAAGCCGCGGCAGCGGCCAGGCTCATCGGTGCGCACCATGTTTGTGCGGAGTTCCGCGACCTGGCCATCTTCAACGACGATCCATCGCGGCGGCGCGTCACCGAGTTGTTGCGCCGGCTGCGCCCCGAACTCGTTCTCACGGCGTCTCCCGCCGATTACCATTGCGACCACGAAGCAACCAGCGTTCTGGTGCGCGACGCGTGCTTTGCGGCATCCGCACCCAACTACCGGACGGATTCGCCAACGCTCGCGGCCATTCCGCATCTCTATTTTGTCGACTCGATAGGAGGCGTGGACCGCTCCGGCAGCGCCATTTCGCCCGATTTCTTTGTCGACGTAACGAACGTCTTCTCCATTAAGAGAGCCATGCTCGCCGAGCATCGCAGCCAGCGCGAGTGGCTGCAACGCCAACACGGGATTCCCGACTACCTCGAAAAAATGGAGAACTGGACGCGTGAACGAGGGCGCCAGGCCGGCATGCAATATGCGGAGGGTTTCCGCCGCTATCCGGGCCATCCTTATCCCCAAACGCCGCTGCTCGAGGAGTTAATCCGCAGATGATCACAAGACGCCGCCTTCTGACCGCGGGAAGCACCTTGCTCGCCGCGCCCGCGTTCGCGCGTAAAGCCCCGCAGCGGAGCGTCATCATGATGTTGGATGGCTTCGGCCTCGACTACATGGAGCAAAGTTCGATGCCGGTGCTCAAACGTTGGGCCGACACCGGGCTGTTCCGCCTCGTCCAGGACACGATGCCATCAGTCACCAACACAAACAACGCTTCGATCTGCTGCGGGGTGTGGCCCGACGAGCACGGCATTACAGGCAATTCTTATCTGGATGAACGAACCGGACGCGAGGAGTACATGGAAACCGCGGATCTGCTGCTGGCGCCAACACTCTTCCAGCGGGCGAAACGGCTGGGCGTCAAATCGGCGCTTCTCTCGTCCAAGAAAAAGACGACAACGCTTCTGCCGGCCGGCGCCGACCTGGTCCTCGCGGCGGAGGCGCCAACCGACGATTGGGTGAAACGGCTCGGACCTGCGCCATCCATCTACAGTCGCGAAATCAACTATTGGTTACTTACGGCTGCGATCGATCTGCTTAAGACCCGCCGCGATCTCGGCTGCCTCTATGTCCATACCACGGACTACCCGATGCACACGTGGCCCCCTGAGGCTCCCGAATCGAAGGAGCATCTTGCAAGACTAGACCACTTTCTTGCCGAAGCCGCCTCGGCCGCTCCCGACGCCGCGTTTCTGGCAACGGCGGATCACGGCATGAATCACAAGTCGCACTGCTGGGATCTCGAAAGGGCCTGCGAGCACCGCGACGCACCGATCCGCATCGCAATCTCGGTGGACCGGGACAAGTATCTAAAGCACCATCGTGGATATGGCGGCGTATCGTGGGTCTACTGCAAAAGTCCGCGGGACATCGACCGCACGGCCAAAGTGCTCGAGAGCCTCGGAGGTGTCGAGAAAGTGCTGACACGGCAGGAGGCGGCCAACCGCTTTCACCTAATGAGTTCTCGAATCGGCGATCTTGTGGTGCTGGGCGACCGTGACACTGTTTTCGGCGAACTCGATGCAGAGTCGGAGCCCCTTCCACCGGAGTACCGCGCCCATGGTTCGTTGCACGAGACGGACATTCCGCTCGTCATCTACGGCACGGACGCCAAACTCAACGCGTCTGATTTCCAGCACAATCGCGACCTGGCACGTTGGCTTTACATGTAATGCCACAGTTTTCGAAGTAGGGCAGCCACTTACTTGGGCTTCACTTCTGTTCTGTAACCGTTACTGGATCCTGCAGACGGAAAGACAGGCGCGTTTCCACAGGAATCACGGCCGGCTTACCTCGGGTCAGCATCACGTCGCCCGCTCCTGCGGCTCCTCCCGCGGCGGCGCCAATACCCGCGCCTTTGCCGCCGCCCGCAAGGGCGCCGATGATGGCTCCCAAAGCCGCGCCACCGCCGACCTTTGCCGCATCGGTTCCGTGCGACGCATCCGCTTGCTTTTGATATGGGGCGGTGCGAATCCTGACGTGCTGCCCATCTGACAATGTCACCTGAAACAGGTCAACCTGAAGCTCCGCAGTACCTTTCACCTTTCCTCCGGGGTCAGACTGCATTACGCGGCCTAAGCAGCGCGCTCCACGTTCCGCGATCACGAAACCGTCGACCACCAGCGGCTGCTCCAGCGTCGCCATGAAACGGTCTCCTTGTTTGCTTCGTTGAGTCGACAGAGTCTCGCCGACGCGAACCGACAATGCCGTGCCGGCGGCGATGGTGACTGTTGGAGCTACCGGCGGAGGAGGCTCCAGCTCCTTGGGTTGGGGTGGCGGCTCGATTTTGGCTTCGATCGGCGCCGGCGGGGGCTGCGGAGGAGGAGCCGCAACCGGGGCAGGCTGAGACGCTGGTTGCGGAGCTGGCGCTACGTTCTGCGGCGGGAGAGGTAGTGTGGGTGGTGGGTCGAGTTGCGCCACGACATGTTGGCGTGTTTTTTGCTCGTGATGAACCGGCTGCGGCTCACGACGCTTTGCCTGAACAGGCTCCTTTTTTAACGGCTCCACGGGGGAGGGCTTTCCCGCGGGCACCGGCTCTGCTTCCACAGGCGGCGTCGATGGCGGCGGTGCGGCTTGCGGCGTTGTGGCTTGCGCCGGTGTGGTTTCTGGCAATGCGGCAGCCGCGGGCTGGGTCTGAGCCGGCTTCACAGTGTCTGCAACCCGGTCCTCAACACGTCCTTCCGGCCTGACTGCGAGATATACAACGGCGGAGGCCATCAGTGCTCCGCCGATGAACGCAAATACAATCTTAGAGTTCATCACGAAGAACCCCCTATCAATTTAAACGTCCGTGCGGAAGTTTAAGTTTCGGAGCCCGACTCGTTAAAATGGTTCAAGAATGTCTTCTTTCCCCGCAGGGTTGCGAATTGGAGGTGTGTCGATTCAACCGGCTACGGTCCTGGCGCCTATGGCTGGTGTGACCGACACCATCTTTCGCCGTCTCATTCGCAACCAGGGAGGTTGCGGGCTTTTAATGACTGAGTTTACGAGCTCCCATGGCGTTGTGAACTCACTCAAAGCGCGCAAGCCCACCCGAACCTTCCGCTACCTGTTCTTCGAGCCCGAAGAGCACCCGATCTCGGCGCAACTCTTCGGTTCCGATCCGCAAGTGATGGCTGACGCTGCAAAGGCGTGCGAGGACTTCGGGTTCGACATCGTCGACATCAACTTCGGCTGCCCGGTGAACAAAGTGGTGAAGTGCAACGGCGGATCGGGACTCCTGCGCGACCTGCCTCTCGTCGAGCAGATTTTGCGCAAGGTCCGGGCAGCTATCTCTATTCCCTTGACGATGAAGTTTCGCGCGGGCTGGAACGACCACGAACTGGTATTCGTCGACATGGCGCGGCTCGCGGAAGACTGCGGACTGCAGGCAGTGGCGCTTCATCCTCGCACTCGAGAGCAGGGTTATAGCGGGAAAGCCGATTGGACGCGAATCGCCGAGTTGAAAGCCGCGGTAAAGCACATCCCGGTGATCGGCAACGGGGATATATCGTCCCCGGAGGACGCTGTTCGCATGGTGGAAGAAACGGGTTGCGACGCGGTCATGATCGGGCGCACGGCGTCGTCGAATCCGTGGATCTTCCGGCAAATTCAACAGTACCTGGCGACTGGATCCTATGAGCATCCGCCAGAGCGGCACAGGTATGACATTATGAAGAACTACTACTCGATGCTGAGCGGCCAGGCGGCGCCAGATGCGGTTGGGAAAATGAAGCAATTTGCCACATACTTCACGCATGGCGTTCGGAACGGTTCGAAGCTGCGCGTTGAAATCTACAAGGCGACCGAAGGCTCCCAGATTCTGAATGCAGTCGACGCATTTTTTGAGCGAGAGCTCTCCACAGCGACCGCCTGATCACGTGTTGAAAAAGGTCCAGCTCATTACCGATGGCGCGTGCAAGGGGAATCCCGGCCCTGGCGGTTGGGCTTGTATTCTGCGCTATGGCGACAAGAAGAAAGAGCTGTATGGAAGCGAGCCCCACACGACCAATAACCGCATGGAGATTATGGCGGCCGTGCAAGGCCTCAGTGCGCTCAAGGAGTCGTGCCACGTCGTTGTTATCACCGATTCCAACTATCTGAAGAACGGCATCACCACGTGGATTCACGGCTGGAAGCGCAATGGCTGGCGCACGAAAGAAAAGAAGCCGGTGATCAATCAGGACCTCTGGCAGGCGCTCGATGCCGAGGTGCAGAAGCACAAGACGGAATGGGAGTGGACCAAAGGCCACGCGTCGCACGCGGATAATAATCGTTGCGACGAGTTGGCGACAATGGCCGCGGTGGAGCAGGTCTCGAACGTTAGGAACGTGCGCCGGGCGGCACCTAGACTGCAATCTTGCCGACGCCCCGCAGAGACGTCCTAGCAGCCCGCGGCAGAGTCGGGCAGGCTGAATGCCTGCCCCCCACTTTGACTCGCAACCTGTTTGATTCATAAAAATGGCGCAGGCGGGTTCGCCTGTGCATCTGGCTTAGTGCGGTTGAACCAATCCTGTGACGGCCGTGGTGAACGCAGAAACAAAGGTTCTCCCACCGTTGAGCAGATTGTCCTTCGTCATGTAGTCCTGAATTACGTCGGGATAAACTCCGACACCTTCGTAATAGGGCATCGATGGGAAGCCGGGAACCATGACCGATTGGGCTCGGGTGAGCAGGTCGACCGATATAACGGCGGACCCTTCCGTATAGGCAGTAGCGGTCGGGAACTCCGGATCGTTACCGCCATCGCCATCCGTGCGCATTCCGAAAAGCGTAGCTCTGCCGGCATCCTGCAACAACAGCGAAAAGACTTCGGCGGAAGAGACGCTGTAAGTGTCGGTGAGAACCACGATGGGCTTCGTGAACGGCACGTTGTTTCCGTTCGAGTCGGTCGCGGGCGTGGCGGTCAGTGAAGGTCCGCACAGCGGAAGCATACCTGTCATACCGCGATTCTCGCTATAAGCCTGTTGCACTTCTTTCAGGTAGGCACCATAAACGTCGATCACCCACTGCGGCGCTCCGAAGTTCTCAGCGTCGCTCAGTGCGGAGGAGAAGTCGAGTACCCAACTCGCCGTGGCGCGAATTTCAACGTTGACACCATTGAACGGCTTGGGATTCATGAAGGAAACGAGATCCTGAGCGTAGCAAGCATCTCCACCCGGATTGTTCATGACGTCGACCACAACCGCATCGACGTTCTTCTGGAAATACTGCATTTCGCCTTCGAACTCATCTTCGGCATTTTGAACAGAGGTAAAAGGCACAAAAGAAGGAATTCGAATTAATCCAATCCTCGTTGTACCCGACGTGTAGGTTCCCGAGACGAACTCATCCTCAGCCCCGTTGCCGAGCCGGAGTTTGAACCCGGCAGGGGGGTTAAACAGCGGATCAAATGCTCCGAGGTTGTTGGCGTCGCCGCGATATGCGGAAGTGTGTTGCGCTTTCCAGAGCTTAGCTAACGGCTGCATATAGGAAGGAACGTTCCGTCCTGGTCCTGGCTGACGCACGCCGGTAAAGGTACCCCAGGGATTTACTGGAATGGTGAGATCCTCGGCATCTATGCCTTTCAGCGCCAGCGTAGGAGGCCCGACGAGGCTCGTGTCCGAAGTGCCTGGAACAGGGCGATGCCAGCGCGAAGCGGGCGTGGTGCCATGCGGGCTGGGCACGGGTCCTTCCTGAAGCAGCGGAGTGCCGAACTTGTCCCAGGGGATCACGTAGTTCTGAGTAGCTCCGGTGGCCTGAAGATTAACCGCCAGGGTCGCATTGTTCCCAATGTTTACAGCACCTGGGAAGATTTCCTGGAAGCGCAGAATGATGGAACCTGCGCCGGAGCGTGTGCGGCTGACGGGGTTGGCGAAATTCGCGTAGGGCATGTACGACTGGATCCAGTCGGCCGCAGCCACGCCATCCACCGAAACGATTTCGTCTCCAATGGTGAAGGGATAACGCGCGCGCGGAAGATAAGCTCGGTCGACACCATCTATGAGCACTTTGCCGTCATAAACGTCAACGCTCATATGCAACCATGCAAAGAAGTCGCTCGGCACGAGGAACACGTCGTGGCCGCTTTTGAAGGAGCCGACGTACCTCGCGAGGATGTCATAGAAATCGAGGTCGGTCTTGGAGTTGTTCACCTGGTCGAGCCATGGCTGAATGTTGTAAAGATCGAACCCGAAAAGATCCCTATGCAACTCATAGGGACCATAATTCTTGGCGTACAACGCCGAGAGGTTCATGAAATCAAGGACTTTTTGGTCTTTAGTCAACTGCTGTGCCAATGCAACTGAGCCAAGACACAACAATGCAGCGACACTTCGTAACGAGCGCACGATAGTAATTCCTTTACTCCCTGTCAGATTTAGACTTCTGTCTGTTTTACAAAGAGTAACATGACAGACAGTACTCTTGATCGGCTTTTAAGCTCGAGCGGCGGCGCGAGCGGAACGGTCCCGGGCGGCGGATCGGATTCCATCGAGTGAGGAAAGAATAAGCTGTCGACGACCGAGGCGAATGAGCCCTTTACGGGCCAGAAGATTGAGAGTGGTCGAGGTGGTTTCGCGAGTTGCTCCAATGAGGCTGGCGAGCTCACCTTGTGACAACGGAACGGTGTACTCGTGACCGTCGAGTTTGGATCCGAATGCGGTCGCCAGCTCAACCATGTAGTGAAGAATGCGATACTCCACATCCTGCATACAAAGCAACTCAATCTTTTTCTCCAGTTCGCGCTTGCGATGGAGAACGAGGTGAGCCAGGTGCTTCCACAGCTCAGGCCGCTGATCGCAGAAACTCACGAACTTATCACGCGGGATAACGTAGACGATACTGTCCTGCAATACTTCGGCACCGGCCGGGCGTGTAGGTTCAAGGCCGATCGCTTGTTCGCCGAAGATCTCGCCGCCGGTAATGATCTGGAGAATGATTTCCTTGCCTTCGGGGCCACGTTTGCAAAGCTTCACGAGACCGGAATCGAGGAAAAGGACGGAGTCGGCAGGACTACCTTCGGCATAAAGCGTAGTGAATCGGCGACTGGGGGTGAACCTAATCACACCTTCCTGCCCTAGCAGATCAGAACGCACTGCCACGGCGATAGCAGAAGACGGCGAGTCCATTGTCTTGATCCTGTTCATTATAGTCCGAACGTCTGGAAGTTTCTAATAGAATTGTTCGATCAGGCACAATTCTTCTGTGTCTGGTGGCGCACAGACATTAAGCGGTTTCCCGAAAGCGGCGGGCGGTTTCCGCCGCCCGTTCAAAAAATGACTGCATCGCCAGAGTGCCAATCCGTTCTCTAACTCCTTCTAATTCAGAGATATAGGCTGTGAGCGCCGACTCGATCCAATGCTGGTTTGTAACCAAAATGTCATGCCAGATCTCGAACGAACTCATAGCCAGGCGGGTGCTGTCAACAAGAGCAGGCCCCCAAATCTGGGGGGTCGCTTCTTTTTCTCCGAGATATGAAGCCAGTGCGGTTGAAAGCAACTGGGGAAGATGCGAGGTCAGCGCCACCTGCCGGTCATGGTCGTCAGGAGACGTAACCAAGGTCCTGGCGCCCAGACGGCGGAGCCATTCCATGAATTCAAGCACGTGTGGGGCATTCAGATCCGGCTCTTGAAGCGGCGTCAGTGCGTATGTCCGATTGCGGAACAATTCAGGATCGGCGGCCTCCACGCCGCGACGTTCTTTTCCCGCGAGTGGATGCCCTCCCAGGAATGTGCAGCGCAAAAGAAACGTCTTCGCCGTGTTCACGATGGCAGTTTTGGTACTGCCGGCATCCGTAACCAGGGCGCCGGGACGAACGCAATGCTCCAAACGCGGGATTGTCGCGAGGATTCCAGAGATGGTCTGCGACAGGTAGATCAGATCGGCTTGCTCAGCGGCTTCCTCAAGGGGCGCGGAAGAGTCGATCGCCCCGGCTGTGAGAGCAGCCTGAATTGTCTTTTCCGAGCTGACGCCGATGATGCGTCCTGCGAAGCCCGCCTGGCGCAACGCCAACCCGAAAGAGCCGCCAATGAGACCAACGCCAACAATGGCTACGGTCTGCATGCGTGCGCCTAAACCGTGCGCCCGACGGCCGATGCGATGATGCGAATCTGCTGCATCATTTCGACAAACTGCTGCGGACGCAACGACTGGGCGCCGTCACTCAGCGCATGGTCGGGATCATGATGGACTTCAACCAGTAATCCGTCCGCGCCCGCGGCTACTGCGGCTCTCGCCATTGGGATGACCTTGTCGCGGCGGCCGGTTCCATGCGACGGGTCGGCCACGATGGGCAGGTGCGAAAGCGATTTCACCACGGGGATCGCGGAAATATCCATGGTGTTGCGGGTGTAGCTTTCAAACGTGCGGATGCCTCGTTCGCAGAGGATCACATCGTAGTTCCCACCCGAGAGCACATACTCGGCACTAAGCAGCAATTCCTCGATGGTCGCGGAGATGCCGCGCTTCAACAGAACGGGAATGCGGAGGTTTCCAAGTTCTCGCAGAAGATTGAAGTTCTGCATATTGCGCGCGCCGACCTGGAAAATGTCGACGTACTGGGACATCATCGCGATCTGCGTTTGATCCATCACTTCGCTGATGACGAGCAGATTGTGGCGGTCCGCCGCGTCGCGCATCATTTTCAGACCCTGCTCGCCCAGACCTTGGAAGCTGTATGGCGAGGTGCGTGGTTTAAAGGCGCCGCCCCGAATGACCTTAGCACCGTCCCTGGCAACGACTTCGGCGGCTTTTTCGATCTGGTCGCTGTTCTCGACGCTACATGGGCCGGCCATTACGACGACCGCACCGTTACCGATTTCGACGTCCTTAATCTTTACGATGGTTCCTTCCGGCCGGAAATGGCGGCTGGCGAGCTTGTAAGGCGATACGATGCGATGGCATTCCTTCACACCTTCCATCACTTCAAACTCGATCGGGTCGAAGTCGGGGACGGGACCAACGCCTCCTAATAGCGTGTGCGTGACACCGGTGGATCGGTGCACGGTAAAGCCCATCGAGACCAGGCGGTCGATAACTTTTTGAATTTGGGACTCTTCGGCCCCCTCTTGCATTACAACAAGCATTATTTTCCCTGAGTCTTTTCACTATACCGTAGCGGCCCATGGCAAAAGACGGGCCGGCTGATTGCGTGATCCAACTCTGCTCGCAACCCGTTGAGCCGTAAATGTGGCGCGGGCGGTTTCGACTGCGCTAGTCCGCCTTCACCCTACGGCCTTCGACGATGCTGTGGAAGGAGCGAGTGCGGAGTTCATCAATCGTCAGCCCCGCCGCGATGACGTCCGGTTCCGACAGTGCCCCGCAGCCAAGCCCGCGAAGGAAATAATTCAGCAGACCCTGGCCCGTTGCGGCATCGTCAAACACCTCGCCGACCAGCGTCGCCTGCGCTGCCTTATCCAGAAAATTCTTCAACCTCACCGTGGTGGCTTCGAGACCTTCGCGGAAGAAGGAATAGACTGCCGCGTAACGCGAGGGCAGCTGGGCGGGATGCAGGTCCCAGCCCTGATAGAAGCCGTTGATCAGTGCGTGCCGGATGTGTGATGCATGCAGGCGCCACGCGTTGTGAACGACCACGCGGTTTTCGGCCTGCTGCGCCCCGGTCAGTGTGTCGCCGCGATGCGGCGGGATCGGAAGCACGTTGGTCGGACCGTCAGCGACGGCTACCCCGCGCTGGGCGGCACAAACCAGCATCATATGACGGGCGAAATCGCAAGCGGGATGCGTCAGCTTCTGGTGCGAAGAGGTAATGTCGCAGACAGCAGTATAGTCGAACGGACCGAAGTGAATCCCGCGACAACGGCCGCCTGCCGCGTCGATCAGCGCCGGAATGCCAATCTGCCCCGAAGGCGTCACGATGGCCTGCGTGGTTTCGATCATGAGTTCCACGCGAATCGAATTCACCGGCAGGGAATACGACGATTCGAAGACATCGAGGATGCTCACCAAAGCCGCGGGTTGGTCGGGAATCGTGATTTTGGGAAGGGTGACGACGAAGCCGCGAGGAAGACATCCCCGGGTTCGGTCGAGCAGGGTCGTCAAAAAGATATCGAGCGTCCGAATACTGCGTGCGCGCAGTGCTTCCGTCAGTGGCTTTACGCGGATACCGATGAACGGCGGCAGCGATCCGATTTCGAGCCCACGCGCTACTTCGTTAGCCGTACGCTCGGCATCACCATCTTCAGCGGCGTCGGTGCGGTATCCGTAGCCATCCTCGAAATCGATGCGGTAGTCCTCGACGGGTTCCATCCGAAGCTTGGCAGCTACGCGCTCGCGGACGACTCCATCCTCGAAGTCCACTGCATCTGAGCCGTATTCTTCGAGCACCGCCATGGCATTGCGGCCCAGAGACGCGGTGGATTCGGCACGAAACAAATGGGCGCCGCCATAGAGCACGTGCACGGGTTGACGAGCACCAGAATCGCCAGGATACAGCTTGCCGAACTCCTCATTCGCGCGTTTCAGAACTGCGATCGCAGCCGTGTTCTCATCGCTGAGCGTATGCTTCATCATGTAGAAATATGCCTGTCTGGGATTCCGCAGTGTACCTGAAATTCGCATCCGAACGGGGTCAGCCGAGTCTCGACCTGATTTCCCGTATCAACCTCCGACATCCGCGAACGATTATCGACCTCGGATGCGGACCTGGCAACAGCACGCAGGCTCTTCGAGAACGCTGGCCCGATGCTTCGATTGCCGGGATTGACAGCTCACCTCAGATGATCGAGACGGCAAAACGGTCGTTCCCCGAACAGTCGTGGGTGATCGGCGACGCAGCTACCTGGAAGCCGGACGTTCCGGTCGATCTGGTCTTCTCCAATGCCATGCTGCAATGGGTTCCGCAACATGAGGCAGTTTGCCGGCACTGGCTCGCGCAAGTTGCGCCCGGAGGCGCTTTCGCCGTCCAGGTCCCGGCCCACTACGACTCGGCGCTACATCGTGAAATCCTCGCGGTGTCCAAAGATCCGGCGTGGAACGACCGAATGAGCGGCGCGCGTTCCGCGCTCACAAATCACCCTCCGCCGTTCTATTATGATGTCCTCCAGCCGCTCGCTTCCAGATTGGATTTGTGGGAGACGACCTACTATCATGTCGTGGCGGGACCGGAGGCGGTGATTGAGTGGTTTCGCGGGACCGGGCTTCGCCCGTATCTTGAAGCACTGGCCAGTGAGAAGGAACGCCTGCGATTTGAGGACTTGCTCCTGGAACGCTACACAATAACTTACCCACGACAGCCGGATGGACGTGTTCTCTTTCCGTTCCGCAGGTTGTTCTTTGTGGCTTATTTATAAGAAACGAGCGATCAGCCTTCAGCTTAGAGTTCCAGATATTGGGGCAGCCGTTGTCGCGCCTGTATGTCCGGGCCGGGTCCAAAGGCAGGCGAGACCGCGCGCTTCACCTCAGATGAACATCTCTTCGTCACTGGTGGCTTGCGCCACGCTCGGACGGTTGCCGCGGGCGAGATATGCTAATGCGGTCCTGATGCCAATCGCAATGCCGTTGATTTCACGAAGCGGACGCATGATGCCGGTGTGGACGACGGCCACGGTTTCGTGAGCGCGGCTCATGGTATCGTCCAGCACCAATTCCATGCGCTCCATCTGAATCTTGGCGCGCTGGGTTGCGTCGGTGACGACGTCCTCCACCTTGGCGAGTTGCGAGCGAGTGGAGTCAAGAATTTCGTTGGCCTTAGTAGTAATATCGACGATTTGCTTCCGGCTTTGATCCACGGTGGTACGAGTGGAGTCAACGAGTGACTCTACACGGGGGATGAGGGGCACCAGTTTCTGTTCCAGAGCCTTGGCGGTCCTGTATAGACCGAACAGGAACCCGGCCTGAATGCACAGGGCCACTGCGGCGATAAACACGAACGCGGCGATGATTGAGAGGAGTGCCGTTTGGTCCCCCATGAGAATGGATCAAACTCCTTCTGGCGCTGCGCCCGGACCACCTTTAACCGCGTCGCGATAGGCTTGCTTGCCCGCTTCCACGGCGGCATTGAACTGATCGCGCTGGCGGGTCACGGCGCTCTTGCCCTTCTCCAACGCATCGCTGGCGCTGTCGCGGAGTTCCTCCGTGCGGCGCTTCATGTAATCCTTGCTCTCATCTGCCTTGGTAAGGAGATAATCGCGAGTCTCTGCGCCACTTTTCGGCGCGAACAGCAGTCCGACCGCTACTCCAACACCCAGCCCCAGGAAGAAAAACGAGATTCTGTTGTCGTCTCCCATCTGCCTCTACCCTTTCTGTTGAAACGGTGACACTTACCTTTTTCAGCATAGCAGTCACCAGCTAACACTTGCCGTACGGTAGACAGTATGTGTTCGTCGAACGTTTCGTATGAGTGTTACGTTCGTATTTGGCGGGCAAGACTCCAAAGCGTCTCGATGCCGACGCTCTGTTAAATTACGCGCTGCGCACGCTCGGTGGGCGCGCGCAAGCGTCGGGCGAACTGCGCGAGAAACTGCTGCGCCGCGCGAGCCGGCGGGAAGACGCCGACGAGGTGATCCGGAAACTCAAGGAGGCCGGCTATCTCGACGACCGCAGTTTCGCCGAAGGCTACGCCGCGGCGCGGCTGGAGAACGAGGGCCATGGCCGGGCGCGCGTGCTGAGGGACTTGCGTCAACACCGCGTCGCTCCCAACCTGGCGGAGCAGGCTGTGGAGCGAACCTTTTCCGGCAAAGATGAATTGGAACTCATCGATCAGTTCCTGAAAAGGAAATTCCGCGGCAAGGATCTGGCCTTGTGGCTTGGAGACGAGAAAAACCTCGCTGCAGCTTATCGCCGTTTACGTTATGCCGGGTTTTCCGGCTCGAATTCAATTCGCGTTTTAAAGCGCTATGCAGATCGCGCTGAGGAATTAGATGAGCTAGGTGAAATACCTGAGAACGAGATTTGAATATCGTTTCCAGGTGCATACTCAGAAGTAGGTCTTATGAGTTCTGCAGCAGTAGCCGTTGACGGCCAGCCTCTCGTTACCGAAGCCATTCGATTGTTAGAACATATTCGCGAGCGTGCAGTGGAGTTGAGCCCCCGGGAACTTCGGGACCGGGTTCGTGCCGCGGCGAACGGCCTGGAGAAGGAGGTGTCCGCGATCAGCGACGCGGACGCACACCGCCGGCCGTTTCCCCAGAAGTGGAGTATCGCCGAGGTAACCGACCACATCGCTCAAACACAAATCCGGTCGGCGGAGGAGATACGTCATCTTCTGGCGGGACGCCGTCCACCTGGTCCGCCAGTTTACGACGCCCTGCATTCGGGTGCTCCATCGTGGGCGCCATGGCCGGAGTTGATCGACGGCTTGCGTTCCGCCAACCAGGAGCTGGTGGGGCTGCTCTCGGATGCATGTGCGGCGCCGGACCTGCTTGCGCGCGACGCTTCTCCGACGGCACGGACGGTCCTGGTGGTCAATCATGCGCTGCATAGCGATTCGGCGACGATGCAACAAACATTCGTCGCTGAATTGGAGTGGCGGGAATACGCGCTCGTGCAACGTCTCCACCTGATCGAACACCGTGAGCAGGTCAAACGCTTGCGATCCGCTCTCTCGGTTCCAGATCCGCGGAATTAACAACGTATCGGGAAGCTTTTTCCCGCTTCGGAATTTTCTTCGTCGGCGTGCTGGTCCACTATTTCCGCCCATTGTCACCGTCGTTACGTGGTTTCGTCCTTCTTCAGCCACGATTATCGAGGGAACGACATTGTTCTTCCAAATGCTGAATGAGCGGTGCCATGAAATTACAGTATTTGGAACAAATCGAGCGATTTGCGAGGTGGCGCATGGCTTGCATTTCCGAAACCCGACACAGGAGGGACATTCCTTAGCATGAGAACAGTCACCCTATTTAACTTGATGCTACTGTCGGCGCTTCTGGCATGCGCCTGCCTCGCACAGAATACCGGTAGCATTAACGGGACCGTTTCGTTAACCACCGGCGGACCCATTAACAACGCAACAGTGTCGCTGGAGAACCTCGATTCCGGAATCAGACAGCAAGTCACTACGGACACGAGCGGGAATTACCGTTTCCAGAACCTGGCCAGCGGACGCTATCGCCTCAACGTAAGTACCCCTCAAGTTGCAGGCACGCCATCGCAGGACATTACTCTCGATGCCTCCCGGCCAAAGACCGTGAACATATCCGTGCAGGCGAATACCGCTGCGCCAGTGACCACCGCCAGTGTTCAGATCGAGGAGAGTACGCCCTCGCTCGATACCACCACACCGCAAATCATCAATCCGTTCAACACCCGGAGCATTCAATACCAGGCGGAGCCGAACTTCATGTCTCAGACTGGCACTCTGTTCGGAGCTTATAACCTCTCTCTGCAAACTCCGGGCGTCACATCGAACGGCGGGTTTGGCGTCGCCCGCGGTCCCGTGGTTGGAGGACAGCGGCCGTCCAGCAGCAACTTCTACGTGGAAGGAATCGACAACAACAATCGCGCGCTTCCGGGCCCGCTCGTTTATGTCTCGAACGAAGCCACGACCGAGTTCGTTTCCTATACGAATCAGCATCCGCCCGACTTCGGCCACACACTGGGCGGCGAGTTCAACACCATCGTTCGAACGGGAACCAACCAGTTTCATGGCGCGCTATTCGACTATCTCGAGAACCGCAACCTGAACGCCGTAGATCAGCGGTATGCGCGCCAGGGCATCACCGATTTGCCACGCTTCGACCAGAATCGTCTTGGCGCGAACGTGGGCTTTCCCATCATTCCGAATAAGCTGTTCTTCTTCGGCAATTTCGAGTACATTCCGCTGGGCTTCTCCGGCGTTCCCGGTTCGCCTGTTCTTGCTCCGACAGCGGCGGGTTATGCCACCCTTACCGGCCTGCGCGGCGTTTCGTCGAGGAACCTGGGCGTGCTACAGAACTACCTGGGAGTTGCGCCAACAGCCAGTACCTCGACGACCGTACTCGGTGCGCAAGTGCCGCTCGGCATTCTTCCCCTGACCACGCAAAACTACCAGAACCAATATGACGGCCTGGGCAGCCTCGATTGGAACATCAGCAATTCCGATCAGATACGCGCGCGCTATGTTCAGAACGAGATCCATGCCAACAACAACGGCGCTCAACTGCCGGCATTCTTCTCACCTCGGTCGGACCGGTCGATCCTCGCGTCGGTTTCCGAGTATCACAACTTCTCGCCCACAGCAGTCACCGAAATCCGGCTTGGATACACGCGCTTCGATCAGAGCGTCCATCAGAACAACGTCTCATTTCCGGGATACACCTTCTTCCCGAATATCGGGTTTGAGGACCTGAATGCGACACTCGGCAACGGAATCTTCAATTCACCTCTCGCAGCTCTCAACACTTACAATGCGTCGGGCAACATGAATTGGAATCTTGGACACCATGTCGTCAAGTTCGGCGTTGATTTCCGCCGCTTTATTGGACCTGTGACATTTCCCGGGCTCGGGAACGGCGCATTCACTTTCAGCAGCGTCGGCCAGTTCCTGCAGGACCTGCCCCCAGACGTGGGCGGCCAGGCGGCGTTCGGCAACTTTAATTTCTCGGGTGACAACTACGACACTTACGCTTACCTGAACGATAGCTGGCAGGTCAGCCCGAATTTCAACATCAACCTCGGCGCGAGTTACTCGTATGTGACGATTCCGTCGAGTTGGAAGCTACAGGCGTTCAACTCCGTGGCGAGCGTCCCCGGAGTTCTCAACTTCAATGAACCCGATACGCAGAAGCTTAACTTCGCGCCGATCGTAGGAATCGCATACTCGCCGGGGTTCGTGAAGAACGTGGTGTTCCGTGCCGGATTCGGCATGAACTACGACACAACCTACGCGCAGAGCCTTATGCCGTCGTTTGCCCCAGGTGTGGTCAGCACGCAATTCGTGAGCGGATTTCCGTTCGTTCCGGGCTTCTTCGGATCGGGCTTGTGGAACGTGTTCCCGGTCAGCGTATTCACACCGTCCGTAACGCCGGCGCAGGCGCAGGCGGCAACAACCAGCTTCATCCCCGACCAACGCGTTCCTTACACGATGCAGTGGAACGCCGGCATCCAGGGCATGGCCTTCCACAGCCTGGTTCTGGAAGCGCGATATTTGGGCGTGAAAGCGGTTCACCTTCCCACTGCCGGGTTCCTGAACGTAAATCCCATCGTCACGCCGACACAGAACCTGCCCCTCTTCACGAGCATGCCGACGCAGGCGACCCTGAACGGGCTCACCACCACGCTTCCGTCCCTTGCCGCCATGCCCAACAACCCGCTGGCGTCATCCGGATTCACCAGTCCGATTGCGACCATAGGATCGCAGGGGTACTCCTGGTACAACGCTCTGCAACTCCGCGCCAGCCAGCGCTTCCGCGCCGGATTCCAGATGCAGTTGAACTACACCTGGAGCCACCTGATCGACAATCTCAGCGGCCCGACGTTTAACACTCTTCCTGAGTTCGCCAATACCGAGTTCCTCGCTTCCAAAGACAGCTCCGTCTACGACCATCGCCAACGCGCGGTGGCCACCATGATGTGGGATGTCGGCGGCGTTGGGAAGAATTCGCCGAACTGGTTCCGCGACGTCATCGCGAACGTGGTTGTCGGTGGAACCTTCACATACGAATCGCCCGCAGCGGCACTACTCCAAAGCGGCTTTAATCAACTCGGCGGCTTCACCCCGGCTGGGGTGATCACGAATCCGAACGGCACTACCGGCGTCGGCAGCGGTGTTACGCCCTTGACTAACTCGGCCGGGCAGACGGTCGCTTACCTGGCAAACAATCCGAACGCCCAGTTCATCAACACTGCTCCGGGATTGTTCGCACCGGGCGGACGAGTGCCGTTCAACCTGAACCCGATTAACAACTTCAACACGTTCCTGTATAAGCGGTTCGCAATCCGCGACCGCTTCAGCTTTGAGATCCATGGCGAAGCCTACAACGTGTTGAATCATCCGCAGTACACGGGCGCGAGTCCGTTTACGATCGACTCCACCAGTCTGGCTATGCGGAACCTGCTGATTCCCGGAAGCCAGGGATTCGGCGATGCGACGCAGGTGTTCGACAGCAACGCACGAATGCTGCAAGTCGGCTTGCGACTCCTGTTCTGACCGGCGACAGCACAGTCGCTGTTTGCGGGGCGCCTCGATGGGCGCCCCTTTTTCTTGACTTACGGATGGAGATAGAACAGACTCAGACGAGGCAACTGGGCTGATTCGAAGAGCCGTCGAGCGAGGTATTGCCTCTCCAGCATTGCAATCTGTTCGGCCGACATTTTGCCGCGATAGGGCCGTAGTTGCGTGTCCAGTTCACGGCGGGCCTGAAACAGGTCTTCCTCACTCTGTCGAGTGGCCGCGATGGCCGCCATCTTGTCTTCCAGTGCACTGAGGCGCTGCTCGAGCGCTTCGAGATCAGCGTAGTGAGTCTCTGCCTCTGACGTAAGCTGCTCAAGCTTGGACGCGATCTCGTCATAGCCGCTGAGCTTCCGCAGGTTGTCTGCATTGCGGGTCATGTAAGAGCTCAGTTCATCGAGCCTGAACGGCGCCGAGACTTCGCGGTGCTTCTGAGCCGACGCGGTGCCTGCCATAATCTCAGCCTCGGTCATTACCGACTGGGTGCAGTACGCAACG
>Ga0209168_10000040_pt1 | contig 148825 bp, 145 predicted proteins | sample Coa_R1_FD_187156 | JGI IMG/M metagenome (GOLD analysis project Ga0209168, IMG submission 187156) | Surface soil microbial communities from Centralia Pennsylvania, which are recovering from an underground coalmine fire - Coalmine... | ecosystem: Environmental > Terrestrial > Soil >...
GGCCGAAGTCGGCGCTGCTAAATCAGCACAGGATTCGGCGGATGAAAGCTTACGTGTCAGCCAGCTTCGGTTTCGCTCCGGCGTCGGCACGTCGCTCGAACTCTCCGACGCGCTGCTCGCCGACGAACAAGCACAAACCCAATATGTGAGCGCACAAGCCGACCTTCGCATCGCCTTGACGGCACTCCAACGCGCCGCCGGACTATTGTAACGCCACGTTTTGTGAAGAAGGGGCCGACGTCAGTCGGCCCAGCAATAAGTTCCGAAGGGGCCGACGTCAGTCGGCCCACGCGTTTTATCGGGCGGGCAAGCTATGCTTGCCCTACTACGGATTTGTCCGGGCTGCTATGTCCATGCGATCGCACTCGCGTGCCGGATTCGGGCTCGCGCACTCCACGAATATCATCCCTTTGCTATCGGGCACGGCGCGACCCAACTCCGCGCTCGTAAAGGCGCGCTCTTGGTATTTCGAGCCCACGACTTTGTCGCCGGCGTCGGCGGCGTCGGGCGGGAGGTACGGTGCGATCAGCGCATATGCCGTCGCCGGGTCTTTGCCTTCATAAAAGTCGAGCGATAGCGACCGCGCGATCGCCGGCGGTTTGCGGTCGTACTTCACGGTGAGATAGCCGTGCTCGGTCGTGTAGATCGCCGTGCCGGGCGGCGGCGACGGAAGCGGATGGTACTTCGAACTTTGCGGCGGAGAAGGTGAGCCGAGGACGGCTTCGACCTGCGCCCGAGTGTAGCCAAGCGTTGCGCAGCATGCCGGTGGCGCTTTGCTCGCGCACGCGCCGATGGCAACTGCGGCTGATACCAAGAAAAGTACCGCTGCGTGGCGCATCGCGTGCCGAAAGTCTGTCACGGATGACAAATTACGCGTATGCGGCGGGAGAGTCATGCAAAAAAAAGAGGGCCGACTGGCGTCGGCCCCTTCGGACAAGAGGGCCGACTGGCGTCGGCCCCTTCAGATAAGGGTTCGGTGTTAATGCGAGTGCGAGTTCTCGCCCGTCAGCACGCGCGAAAGATTCACGCGTCCTTGGCTGTCGATCTCGCGGACCTTGACGGTCAGCGTGTCGCCTAAGTTGACTTCGTCTTCCACGCGGTTGACGCGATGTTCCGCCAACTGCGAGATATGCACGAGGCCTTCTTTGCCGGGCAGTATTTGTACGAACGCACCGAAGTTCATGATGCGCTTCACCACGCCGGTGTAGACCGCTCCGACCTCGACGTCGCGGACGAGATCCTCGACGATCTTCTTGGCCTTCTCGCCGCTCTCGCCATCGGGCGCCGCGATGAAGACCCGGCCGTCGTTTTCGATATCGATCTTCACGCCGGTATCGGCGACGATCTTATTGATGACTTTGCCGCCTGGCCCGATGACGTCTTTGATCTTCTCGGGATTGATCTCGAGCACGTACATGCGCGGTGCGAACGCGGAGAGACCGCGCCGCGGCTGAGCGATCGTCTCGCGCAGCTTGCCGATGATGAAGATGCGTCCGTCGCGCGCCTGCTCCATCGCGCGGCGCATGACATCGATCGTGATGCCTTGCACCTTGATGTCCATCTGCACGGCGGTGATGCCGTCGACGGTGCCGGCGACTTTGAAGTCCATCTCGCCGAGCGCGTCCTCGAGCCCCTGGATGTCCGAGAGAATACCAGCGCGTCCATCTTTGAGGATGAGACCCATCGCGATGCCGCCCACGTGTTTCGGCAGCGGCACACCGGCATCCATGAGCGCGAGCGTGCTCGCGCACACCGAGCCCATCGACGACGATCCGTTTGACTCAAACGTCTCCGATACGAGTCGAAGCGTGTATGGGAACTGATCCGGCGGCGGGAGGAGCGGAACGAGCGCGCGCTCAGCGAGGTGGCCGTGTCCGATCTCGCGGCGGCCGGGTCCGCGCATCGGGCGCGTCTCACCGACCGAGTACGGCGGGAAATTGTAGTGATGCATGTAGCGTTTGAACGTCTGTGGGCCTAGCCCATCGATGCGCTGTTCGTCTGAAATGGAGCCGAGGGTCGCAGCCGTGAATATCTGCGTTTCGCCTCGCGTGAACAGCCCGGAGCCGTGCGTGCGCGGCACGATCGTGGTGCGGCACGTGATCGGGCGGATCTCATTCAAGCGGCGTCCGTCCGGCCGAACACCTTCGTCCACGACCATGACGCGCAGCTCGTCTTCCTCGCGCGCCTTGACGCACTTGTCGAATTCCTGGTTCTTCGGATCTTCGAGCAGCGGTCGCAGTTCGTGTTCCAGCGGGTGGCCGACGATCCGGCGCTTCGCTTCGTCGCGCGTGATCGAGTCGAACGCGCGTTGACGATCGGCTTTGCCGGTGACGCGCATAGCGCGGGAGATCTCTGCCCCGAAGACCTCATCGACGAAACGGCGCAGCGATGGCGACGGCACGAACAATTTGAACGCGCGTTTCGGTTTGCCGGCGCGGCGCGCCAACTCGTTGATGACTCGCACGATCTCTTTGATGCGCTCGTGGCCGAATTCGACCGCGCCGAGAAACTGGTCCTCGGAGATCTCTTTCGCTCCGCCCTCGACCATCATCACGGCGTCAGACGTGCCGGCCATGATCATGTCGAGCGTGCTCGAATCCATCAACGATTTCGACGGATTCACGACGTACTCGCCGTCGACGATGCCGACGCGCACGCCGGCGACGTTGAACTCAAACGGAATGTCGGACACGGCGAGCGCTGCGCCCGCGCCGACCATGGCGACGACGTCCGGATCCACTTCCGGGTCGACCGAGAGCACCGTGCAGATGATATGGACGTCGTTGCGGAAGCCGTCCGGGAAGAGCGGGCGGATCGGCCGGTCGATGAGGCGCGCGGTCAGCGTCGCTTTTTCTGACGGCCGTCCTTCACGCTTGATGAAGCCGCCCGGTATTTTTCCTGCGGCGTACATGCGCTCTTCATAGTCGCATGTGAGGGGAAAGAAATCGATGCCTTCGCGGGGGTTTGCGCTTGCGGTGGCGGCGGCTAGGATACAGGTGTCGCCGTAGCGCACAAATGCGGAGCCGCTGGCTTGGCGCGCGAGTTCACCGGTTTCAATGGTGAGTGTGCGGCCGCCCAGCTCCAGGCTGACGGACTCTGGCAAAAGGGGTTCCTCCTAGATTCTTATCAATAACATCTATATTCGACGATTGCTTGTTCTCAAGCACCCAGGGGTATACCTGGATATGGAAAGCGCGCCGCGCCCGACGTTACGAGGGCGAGACGCGCGCGATCATGCGTATTTCAGATACTAATGGCGCAATCCGAGTTTTGCCACAATGGCGCGATAACGCTCGAGATCGCTTCGCTCGAGATAGCGCAGCAAACTGCGCCGCTTACCCACTTTGATGAGCAATCCGCGTCGGCTCGCGTGATCTTTCTTGTGAGTCTTGAAGTGTTCGGTCAGCTCGTTGATGGACTCGGTGAGAAGCGCGATCTGCACTTCCGGTGAACCCGTGTCCTCTTTTTTTCGCTGATGTTTATCTATGACCGCAGTTTTGCGATCTTTACTAAGTGCCACGGTGTGATAGGCTCCTTCCGAATTCGCGCACGGCCGCAGCACCGCATCGATTGCGGGCCGCAGTGCCGACGTAGCAAGGCACCGTCACAGGATACCATGCGCGGCGATTTGCGGTCAAACCGAAGGAGCGATAAATCCGCTATCTTGGGATGAGGAGGATCTGTCCGGCGTGGAGCTTGCTTTTCGGGTTCAAGTGGTTGATTTGCGACACGCGATACGCTGATTCGGCGATATCGCTGCCCGGCGCCGCCGATCGGGCGACGAGGCCCCAGACGGTGTCGCCTGACGCCACGGTCACGTGCGCGTAGCTCACCTGCGTGGACGTGTAGACGCGAGCTCCCCAGACCACGGGCAGGGCGAAGATCACGACGAGGGAGAGAAACTGGATGAGCGGAATCAGGGTCGTCCGCGACGAGTTGTGGCGTTGTAGCATGGAAGCCGTTCCCTCCGGCAAGGCCGATACGAACATACGTTTGTCGGCCTAATCTTATCGCCGGGTGGGGAAGCTGTCAAGAATTATTCGAACAAATGTTTGCAAAATCTGACCCTGTATGGTACGATGCTCTGTGCGCGACGGTCGGCCTAGCGACCGCCGTACAATATCGTCACCCTCTGTCCCGTTTGGCGACAAGGTGAGAAGGCGGTAGATATTCGTGGATCGCAAGACGACGCCGCGTCAGCAAGCCATCCTAGACACCATTCGTGATTTTCGCCGCGAGCACGGCTACCCGCCGTCAGTACGTGAGATCGGTGAGCGCGTCGGCCTCTCATCCAGCAGCACCGTGCAATGCCACCTCCGCACGCTCGAGAAGAAAGGTCTGATCAAGCGCGATCCGACCAAGCCCCGCGCACTCGTCTCAGGCAATGAGTCGCGAGAAGAAACGCTGTCTCTGCCTGTCGTCGGCCGCGTCGCCGCCGGCTGGAACTACGAAGCCATTCAAAACGTCGACGAGCGCATCAGCGTGCCGGCGCACTTCGCAAAGAATTCGGGATCGTTCATGCTCCGCGTCAAGGGCGACTCCATGGTAGACGCGGCCATCCTCGACGGCGACCTCGTCGTCGTCAACCCGCAGCCGGTCGCGGAGAACGGCGACATCGTCGTCGCGTATCCCGACGACACGCAAGGCGGCGACTGGGAAGCCACCATCAAGACATTCTATCTGGAAAATGGCAGAGTGCGTCTCCAGCCCGAGAACAAATTTATGGAGCCGGTGTACACCACGAAGGCCAAAATCGTCGGCAAAGTGACGGCGCTCATCCGCAAATTGTAAATCGGTCGTAGCAGGGCAAGCATCGCTTGCCCTCTATAATATAAAGGTCCGCCCTATATTTTCCCTGGAATCCCTCGCTCGATGAAACCATCAATCGCGATCACCGTCGGCATGGATGAAGCCGCGGCGCGCGACCATTGGGCCACCTATCGCCACGCCGTCGAACAAGCCGGCGGAGAACCGACGCTCGTCTACGGAAATTTCACGCCCGAACAAATCGCGACGATCATCTCGGAGTACGACGGCTTGCTGCTTCCGGGCGGCGGCGACGTTTCGCCGGATGAATACGGCGGCCGGCCGCATCCGTCGATCGATCAATCGTCTGCCGATCGAGACACGCTCGAGCTGGAGGCGGCTCGCGTCGCAAAGCGCGAGGGCATACCGACGCTTGCGATCTGCCGCGGCTGCCAAGTGGTCAACGTCGCGCTCGGCGGCACGCTTTTTGAAGACATCGAAGATCTTTACGACTCCGCGGACGGCCACGCGGTCGAACATCAGCAGACTCCCGGTCACTCGCGCCAGGAACCCACGCATCCCGTCGATATCCAGACGAACTCCGCGCTCGCGCAGGTCGTCGACGCCGTTTGCATCGAGACGAATACGATGCACCATCAAGCGTTGCGCCGCGTCGCGTACGGGTTGCGCGTCGTCGCCAAAGCGCGCGACGGCACGATCGAAGGCGTCGAAGCGGACGGACATCCTTTTTACGTCGGCGTGCAGTGGCATCCAGAGGAACTCGTCGGACGCGACGAGCCGAGCCGGCGTCTGTTCCGCGCGCTGGTCGAGCACGCGGCCGAGCGCGCTCGGGTGCGCGCCAAAACAACCACCGCCGGGTCCGCGTAGGACCGTCGCGCATTGAGCGTCGGCCGCATCGGCCGATTCGAGCAGGCGGTGGCCGCGCTAGAGCAGCGGTTCTTTCCCGCGCTTCGCCGCGCCGCCGACGAGCCGCACATGGCGGCCGTGCGCGAGGCGATCGGCCCGTCGTTTGCCGCCCTCGTCGCGGTGACGGCGGTCGCTTGGGGAGTTGGGCACGGAGCAGACCTCACGACGTCGTTCTTCGCGGCATACCGCGCAGGTTTCGGCGCGATGGGAGTGGCGCTCGCCGCTTTTCTCGCCGAACGTCTCGCGCGCACATTCGGCTACGATCGCGCTCTCGCCGTCGTCCTGAGCTTAGGCGCGTTCTACATCTCGTTGCCGGCGGAATCGAGGCTGCATCCGTGGACTGCGATCGTGCAGATCGCGTCGACGAGCATTTTCCTCGGGCTCATCGTGGCGCTCGTAACCGCTCAATGCCTGCGCATCGCCTATGGGCTGCTGCCGCGCTTCGAGGCGGCGGCGGCGGCGACCGCAGCATCTGCAGCCTTATTCGTTCTGCCGGCAGCGGCAGGCTTCAGTCTTGCCAACTTGCTCTTGCCGATCATCAAGCCGTTGGTCGCGGTCGGCGACACGTTACCCGGGCTCCTCATCGTCGTGCTGCTGCAAACGCTGCTCTGGTGCGCCGGCGTGCATGGTCCCGCGTTTCTTTCGGCGATCATCACGCCGGTGTATCTGCATGCGCTCGATCAGAACAGCCAAGCATACTTGAACCATCAGACGCCCCCGCACATCGTCACGATCGCGCTCGCGGTATTCTATTTCCCGGGCGGATCGGGCGCGACGCTTTCACTGGCGCTGCTCATGCTGCGTTCACGCGTCGCCCGGCTCCGCAAGCTCGCGCTGGCCTCGCTCGTTCCGTCGCTCGCTAACATCAATGAGCCGCTGATCTTCGGCATGCCGCTCGTCATGAATCCAACCCTCGCGTTGCCGTTCGTCGGAGTGCCGCTCATCCTCGCCACGTTGACGTACGCCGCGATGGCGTTCGGATTCGTCGACAAGACGGTCTTCTGGATACCGCCCATCAATCTGCTGCCGGCATTCGTCAGCGCATGGATTCTGACCGGGCGCGACTGGCGCGCCGTCGTCTTGATCGCGGTGAACGTCATCATCGGCGCGATCGCGTACGCGCCGTTTCTGCGCTCGTTCGAATCATCCATCAGCCGCGAACCGGAACAAGCCGAAGAACTCGTCCGTTCGGCCACGGCGATCCGCGAGCACGAGCTCGAAGTGGAGCGCCATCCCGAACGGCTTCTCGGCGACACCCACGATGATCGATAGGCTCCGCGCCGCGATTGCCGATCTCGACGTCGGCAAACGGGTCGGCAATGCGGCGGAAGCGGCAATCGAGCGCGCGCTCCCGGCGTGGCGCGAACGCGAAGAACAAGCATTCGCCGTATTTTCGAAAGTGCGGCGCGCGTTTGCCAAAGCCGATCTGCACGACGGTCACTTGGCGGGCACGACCGGTTACGGTTATCACGATCGCGGACGAGAAGCGTATGAGCGGCTTCTAGCGGACGTCATGGATGCTGAAACCGCGCTCGCGCGCATTCAGCTTGCAAGCGGCACGCAGGCGATCGTCGCCACGCTCGCCGCCTTGCTCGCACCGGGCATGCGGTTGCTCAGCGCGACGGGCCGACCTTACGATACGCTGCGGATGTCGCTCGTCGATCATCCGCGCGGCCTGTGCAGCCAGGGGATCAGCTATGACGAGGCGCCGTGGACATCGGGAGCACGGCCCGCGACCGCCGATCTCGTCGCCGCCCTCGATCGCGCGCCTGACGTCGTCTTCGTGCAGCGATCGCGCGGCTACGCCGTCCGTCCGTCGCTCGACATCGCTTCGATCGAATGGCTCGTACACTCCATCCGTGAGCGTGCGCCGAACGCCGCTGTCATCGTTGACAATTGTTACGGCGAACTTGTGGAGCCGCTCGAACCGTGCGCAGTCGGCGCCGATGCCGTGGTCGGCTCGCTTATCAAGAACCCCGGCGGCGGTTTAGCGGAATCCGGGGCCTATGTAGCCGGCTCGAGAGCGATCGTCGATCGCGTCGCCGAGCGCGTTTTCGCGCCGGGCTTGGGCGCAGCCGTGGGACCGACCTTGGGCGCGATCCGCTCGCTGCTCGCCGGACTTCACCGTGCCCCGCGCGCAGTCGCCGAGAGTTTGAAGATCATGGACTTCATCGCCGCCTTGTTCGCCGAGTTGGGCTACAGTGTGGATCCCGAATGCGGCGCGACGCGCACAGACACGATCCAAGCGCTGCGGCTGGGCTCACCGGAAAAACTGTCGGCGTTCGCGCGCGGTCTGCAGCGCATGTTGCCCGTCAACGCGCGCGTTACGCCCGTGCCTGGCGCGGTGCCCGGTTATGCAGATCCGGTGCTGATGGCCGACGGCGCTTTCGTCTCGGGCTCAACGATGGAGCTGTCGTGCGATGCGCCGGTGCGCGAACCTTTTGAAGTGTATGTGCAGGGCGGCCTGGATTCAAGCCACGGACTTCTCGCAGCGATAAGCGCCGCCAACGAAGTTGAAGCGACCGGTTAAAGTTCCGGCCGCTGCGCAGATGCTTCGAAGGGCTGCATGATCCGGCCGCGCGGAGGTCCCTCGCATCGCGGCGGTTGCGGCTCAGTGCCCCCGCCGCCTCGATATTCGCGCTGCAGCTGGTCGATCTCGTTCTGCTGCCGAGCGAGCTGCCTTTGGAGCGCGGCGATTTCCGAGTCGTCTTGATCGCCGAAACAATAGTTGGAATCCGGCGTTTGGAAGGCGACCGGCTGCGTTGCCTCATCGCTCAGCGGCCAGGCAGATGACTGCGACGCAAACGGGTCTTCTTGCTCCAACGCGCCATAGCCCGAGTAGCCCGAAGTGCTGTCGATCGGCGATGTGAAGTCCATCATAGTGATGCGGTCACTCCCGTACGTTTTGTGCTGATCGTTTGGCGCTATCACCTGCGTATTCGCGCTGGGCAAGTGGCGGCCTAAACGGCAGGCGCTTGCGGCCATCGCGAGAATACTAGGCCGCATGAACGGTGAGCTGAGCAGGCGCCAATACGTCCGCGTGGCCGTCTCATTGCCGGTCGAATTTTCGCTTGAGGGAGAGCCGCAGCCGCACGACGGTTCGGTGTTCGACCTCGGCGCAGGCGGCATGCGCCTCGTAGCATCGTACGATCTGCCGCCAAGAGCGGCGGTCGGCCTCAAATTCCACCTCCCCGGAACTGAACGCACGGTGCAGGCCAAGGGCCGAGTCGTCTTGAGTTTCTTCGCGCGCAACGAGCAGAAGTTCCATCACGGCATCGCGTTCACGTCCATCGATCCGGGCGATCGAAGCGCGATCGCCGGATTTGTCGAGACCCAAGACTCGCAGCGCCGCGCGTAGATCGTAAACGACGTTAACGAGGGCCGACTGGCGTCGGCCCCCTTCAATAAAAAAGGCGGACCATAAAGGTCCGCCCTACATTTGTGTTGGTCAGTCGCCGCGCGATTCACCCATAAAGCCGTAGAAGTAGTATTCGCAGCCGTCGGTCATCGTGACGACAACCCGCGTCTCTTCGTATGATGCGCGCACGACTTGTTTGCCGGCCATCGTGTCGAGGATGCCCTGCGCAAAAACGCGCTCAGCTTCCCGAAGCGCTTCCGGATCTATTTCCAGTATGTCGGATTCGTGAATCTGGCTCACGCTCGGGTCATCCACAGCAATATACAACTCCGGCGCTTCAGGTGGTCGCCTTCTCTATACAGTTTCGGCCGCTTCGGACGATAAACTTAGGCTCGTCACCGAATAAGACAGCCGCGGGAGGCAGGCTGCAACCCACCGAAATCGCAGGTCCGTATGTATGAGCTCGAAGCGATGAACGGCCCACAGGACGGCAAACGGTGGCCGTTTTCCCGGGACATCATTATCGGCCGCGACGCCGAAGGCGCCGCGCTGCCGACCGATCGTGCGGCATCTCGGTCTCACGCTCGCGTCAGCATTGAAGATGAGAACCTCGTCGTAGCGGATCTCGGCAGCCGCAACGGCACAATCGTGGACGGGGCCGCGATCGAGTCCGCCACGCGCATCGCGCTGGGCCAGCCGTTCATCGTAGGCCGAACGATGCTCTGCATCCGCAAGTCAACCGACGACCTGAAAGCGTAGTCCACAAATGCCCGTCACCATCAACACGTTTTTCGAGAAGAAGAAGCGCCGCGAGAAGATCGCCGTGCTCACCGCGTACGACGCCCTCGTGGCGGCGATGGTGCACGCGGCGGGCGCAGATGCGATCCTCGTCGGCGATTCGGCCGGCATGGTGTTCGGCGGCCACGATACGACGCTGCCGGTGACGATGGACGAGATGCTCTATCACACGCGGTCGGTCGTGCGCGGAGCGCGAGGAGCATTCGTCATCGCCGACATGCCGTTTCTCTCCTATCAATGCGGGCACGACGACGCGGTGCGCAATGCCGGTATGTTTCTCAAAGAGGCCGGCGCGCATGCCGTCAAGATCGAGGGCGGCAGTGATCCGGCGTTGGTAGCACGTCTCGTGGCGACAGGCATACCCGTGATGGGGCACCTCGGCCTGACACCCCAGTCCGTCCACGCTCTTGGAGGCTTCCGCGCGCAGGCCAAGACCGCCACGGCGGCGGCAACGCTCATCGAAAACGCGCGCGCGATCGCCGATGCGGGATGTTTCGCGATCGTCTTGGAGTGCGTGCCCAGTGCCGTCGCCGAGTGCGTGACGGAAGCGGTCGCATGCCCCACGATCGGCATCGGCGCAGGCGCAGGCTGCGACGGCCAGGTGAGCGTGATCAACGATCTGCTCGGTTTGTCGACCGGATATCTGCCCAGACATGCCAAGCGCTACGCGCATTTCTACGATGACGGTCTCAAAGCGTTGCGACAGTACATAACGGACGTTCGCAGCCTCGCCTTCCCGGGCCCGGAAAACGAAGTGGAAACGGCGCAGCAACGCACGCAAAAGACGAAGAGCGTGTCCGTCGACCCCTCGACGCCATAGCGCGTGAAGGTCGCTCGTTCCGTCGCGCAGGCGCGCGCCGAGCGCGCCGATTTGCGCGCGCCAGTCGGGTTCGTGCCCACGATGGGTGCGCTGCACGCCGGCCACACGTCGCTTGTGGAGCGCGCGCGCGCCGAATGCGAATCCGTCGTTGTTTCGCTCTACGTCAACCCGTTGCAGTTCGCGCCCGGCGAAGATTTCTCGCGCTATCCGCGCACGTTCGAACGCGATGCCGCTCTGTTGGAAGCTGCGGGCGCGGATCTTTTGTTCGCACCATCGGACGAAGAACTCGTCGGAGCTAACGCGCCAACGGCTGTGGAGGTCGGCGCGATCGCCGCTCATCTGGAAGGCGAGCGCCGCCCCGGTCATTTTCGCGGCGTGGCCACCATCGTGCACAAACTCTTCGATGTCATCAGGCCGCAACGCGCGTACTTCGGTCAGAAGGACGCACAGCAGCTTGCCGTTGTGCGTCGCATGACAGCCGAGATGGATCTGCCGGTCGAGATCGTCCAGTGCCCGATCGTGCGCGACTCCGACGGTCTCGCACTCTCATCGCGCAATGCCTATCTAAGCGATGAGGAGCGCCGCGAAGCGGTGCGGCTCTCGCGCGTTCTTCGTACGATCGCAGATGGTCTTCGCGACGGACGGCGCGACATCGCCGCGCTCATCCGCGAATCGCTCCCCGATTTGGCGCCGCTGCGAAACGACTACGTGGCGGTCGTGGATTCCGGCGCATTCGAACCGCTTGAGTTCGCGCCCGCCGGCGCGGAGCTGCTTGTCGTCGGTGCAGCCTACTGCGGTGCGACGCGTCTCATCGATAACATGGAAGTGCGTACGCCGTAGGAGGGCCGGTCTGATGGGCCGACTAAGCAACCGCACCCACCCATGAGCACACCTGAAAAAAAAACCAGCCTCGCCGGCCGGACCATCCTCGTCGGCGTTTGCGGCGGTATCGCCGCTTACAAATGCGCTGGAGTGGTCAGCAAGCTGCGCCAGGCGGGCGCCGACGTCCACGTGATCCTGACCGACCCGGCGCGCAAGTTCGTCACGCCGCTTACGTTTCAGGCCGTCTCCGGCAATGATGTCCACACTGAGATGTTCGACGCGGGGACGGCGTGGCAGGTCGCTCACATCACGCTGGTGCGCAAATCGGAACTCTTCCTCGTCCTCAATGCCACGGCGAACACGCTGGCCAAGCTTGCCCACGGCATCGCCGACAATCTGCTCACGACGTGCGCGCTCGCGACGCGCAATCCCATCCTTGTGGCACACGCGATGAACACGGCCATGCTCGAGGCCGAGGCCACCCAGAATAATCTTGCGACTCTTGCCAAGCGAGGCGTGGAGTTCGTCATGCCGGCCGCCGGATTCTTGGCGTGCGGCGAGTTCGGCGACGGTCGCCTCGCGGATGAAGATGCGATAGTACGCGCCGCGATTCGCGTCCTCGGGCGCGGCGCGAGCATGACGGGGGAGCGCGTGCTGATCACGGCCGGGCCGACGCGCGAGTTCCTCGACCCGGCGCGCTTCCTGTCCAATTCCTCCACCGGCAGGATGGGATACGCGCTTGCGGATGAAGCGCGCCGACGCGGCGCTGCCGTCACGCTTGTGAGCGGGCCGACGGAGATCCGCGTTCCGCCGGAGGTACGGATCGTGCGCGTCGTCTCGGCGCGCGAGATGCATGCGGCAGTCCTCGAAAGCTTGCCCGATTCGTCGTTGTTCATCGGCGCCGCGGCTGTGGCGGATTTCCGGCCGGCGATCGAATCAGCGGAAAAGGCGAAAAAGCGCGACGCAGACCTGCATGTGGAGCTCGCGTCGAATCCGGATGTCATCGCCGACGTCGCGCAACGGCGGCCGCCGGGCTGCTTCGTCGTCGGATTCGCCGCCGAGACAGACGATCTCGAGAACAACGCGCGCGAGAAGCTTGCTCGCAAAAAGTTGGATTGCATCGTCGTGAACCGCATCGGACGCAACGGCGGTGCGTTTGCCTCTACGGAGAACGAAGTAAGGATTTTTTGGCCGGGCGGCGAGCAGGACGTGCCGCGCGCGTCAAAGGCGGACGTCGCGGGAACGATCCTCGATCGCATCGTCGCTCTTCGGCGTCGCGGCTGATCCGTGCTGCTCACGCTCGACATCGGGAACTCGAATATCAAGTTCGGCCTCTTCGAGAGCGAAGGCGAGCACGCGGGCGCGCTTGCTCACACGTGGCGCTCCGTCACCGATCCGCGTCAGACGGGCGACGAACTCGCCGCACTCGTGTACGGCATGCTTGCCGTGCGCGGCGTGCAGCCGTCTGTGGTCGAACGTGTCGTGGTCGCGAGCGTCGTGCCCGAGCTCTATCGCGCGGTTTCCGGCGTGGCCCAAAGCTATTTCCACTGCCGCGCGGAGTTCATCTCGGCGGCGCGGCAGTCTATCGTGCCGGTGCGAACGCAGCGCCCCGCCGAGCTCGGCGCCGATCTCATCGCCAATGCGATAGCCGCGCTGCGCAAATACGGCGCGCCGCACATCGTGGTCGGCTTCGGCACCGCGACGACGTACTCAGGGGTGGATTCGAACGGCGCTTTTGCGGGCGCTGCGATAGCGGCCGGCATCGAGGTCTCGGTCGACGCGCTCGTCGCGCGAGCGGCGAAATTGATGAGCGTTCCGCTCGTACGGCCGGCCGCTGCGCTCGGCACGGACACTTCGTCGGCGCTGCAGTCGGGCATCATCTTCGGCTTTGTCGGACAGACGGAGTACCTCGTCGCGAAGATCGCCGCCGAGCTCGGCGGCAAGCCGACGGTCATCGCGACCGGCGGGCTGGCAGAGCTCGTCGCGACGAACACGAAGTGCATCGACCACGTGGATGAAAGCCTGAGCCTCCACGGTCTCTACATCTGGGCTACAACCGGATCTTCTCAACGGGCTTCTGAAGGGGCCGACGCTAGTCGGCCCAACCATGCGAAAGCTTTGGAAAGAACTGAATGAGTTCACAGAAAGTCTCCATCGCGGCGTTCGCCGGTTCGCTGCGCAAGAAATCGTTCAATCGAGGTTTGCTGCGCGCCGTTGTCGCGCTTGCGCCCGCGGATGTCGAGATCCGCGTCATCGACATCGACGACGTACCGCTTTTCAACGCGGATCTGGAGAGCGAGACGAATCCGCTCCCGCCCGTGAAGCGCTTGTGCGATGCGATCAAAGATGCCGACGCGCTGCTCGTCGTATCGCCGGAATACAATTATTCGATGCCGGCCGTCACAAAAAACGTCTTGGACTGGGCGTCTCGAACCGACGGCGTGCTCGACGATAAGCCCACCGCGCTCATGGGCGCGTCGCCAGGCCAATTCGGTACGGTGCGCTGTCAGCTTCACCTGCGGCAGGTCGCCGTCGAAAATAACATGCACGTGCTCAACGAACCCGAACTCTACATAATGCGGGCTCGGACCAAATTCGACGAGAACGGCGACCTGACGGACGAGGAGACGAAGCAGCGCGTCGTCGCGCTGCTCGAAGCGCTGGCCGCATTTGCGCGCCGGCTGAACCCGGGCAAAGGGCAAAGCGCCCCTTCGTGATCCCTGTATTGATCGGTGCGAAGTGGGAGCGCTTGCAGCGAGAGACGTTGCCGGTCTTTAATCCCGCCACGGCCGAGGAGATCGAACGGGTGCCTTTGAGCACCGGCGCGGACGTGGATCGCGCGGTCGCTGCGGCTGCAGCAGCATTCGAAGATTGGAGCCGCACGACGGTCATGGACCGCCAGCGGCTGATGTTCGCCTACAAAGCACTGCTCGAAAAGCATGTGGACGAACTTGCCGCCATCATCACGCGGCATCACGGCAAGACGCTTGCCGAAGCGCGCGGCGAAGTTCGGCGCGGCATCGAAGTCGTGGATTTTGCCTGCGCGGCGACGACGATTTTGCAGGGCCGAACGTTGCGCGAAGTCGGCGCCGGCGTGGATCAGGACTGCTATCGCTATCCGGTCGGCGTCGTCGCGGGGATCACGCCGTTCAATTTTCCGGTGATGATTCCACTGTGGATGTTTCCGCTCGCGGTGGTGTGCGGCAACACGTTTGTGCTCAAGCCGTCGGAACGGACGCCTCTCGGCGCCGTACGTCTAGCGGAACTCTTCTCGCAGGCCGGCTTTCCTGACGGCGTGCTCAACGTCGTTCATGGCACGTCCGAATGCGTCAACGCGCTGATCACGCACGACAGAGTTGCCGCCGTTTCGTTCGTCGGATCCGAAGCCGTCGCATCGCACGTGTACCGCGAAGCGGCGCGAACCGGCAAGCGCGTGCAGTCGGCCGGCGGCGCGAAGAACCACATCTTCGTGATGCCGGATGCGGACATCGCAAGCGCGATTCCGTCCATATTGAACTCGGCGTTCGGCAACGCGGGAGAGCGATGTCTTGCGGGCAGCGTCGCTGTGGCCATCGGTTCTTCCGGCAAGCCGCTTCTTGCGGCGTTGACGGAAAGCGCGGAAAAACTTGTCGTGGGTCCGGGCGATCGCGAAGGCGTGGACATCGGCCCGCTCATCCGCGACGAGCACCGCACCCGCGTCCTGGACCACATCGCCAAAGGCGTCTCAGACGGCGCGCGCATTCCGGTGGACGGCCGCGGCTACGTCCAGCAGCCCGGTTACTTCGTGGGACCGACGGTTCTCGATGGCGTCACCCACGAGATGGCGGCCGGACGCGATGAGATCTTCGGCCCCGTTCTCTCGGTCGCGTATGCCGATTCGCTCGACGAGGCGATCGCGCTCGCCAACACATCGGCATACGGCAACATGTCGGCGATCTTCACATCCAGCGGCGCGTCGGCGCGGCGCTTTCGCGATACGGTGCAGGCCGGCATGGTCGGCGTCAACGTCGGCACGGCGCAGCCGTTCGGCTTCTATCCGTTTTCGGGCTGGAAGGGCTCGTTCTACGGCGACCTGCACATGCAAGGTCAGGACGCTGTGGAATTTTACACGCGCAAGAAGATGGTCATTTCACGCTGGTAGCACTACGTTATGGGGATGAGATGCACGCTACGGCCGGCTTCTCACCGAACTTCGCACCGAGATCCGTGAGGTACGTGCGAATCGAACCGGAGTAGCCGAACACGTACTTCGTCAGAAACCTGAACACCGGATTGTAAATGTGGCCTTGTTCGTTGATCGCGACTCGCGTTTTGTTTTCGCCGCGTTGTCCGGATTTGCCCACATTAAATACCCAGTTGCCGTCGAATCCGAGTCGAGGATCGAACGGGATGTCGCGGACTAGCTGTCTACCTGAGGCGTAACCCAACCTGTTCGTGTACAGGGTCAGTTCCTGGCCGCTCTTGTATGTCTCGCGCCAAACCGTGGTGGGTCCGGAACCCGAGACGAGCGTGACGCTCCGTAGCTCCGGCCGCCATGACGCAGACGATCCGTCGTCTGCGATAGCGCCGAAGAGGGCGTCGGACGGCGCAGCGATGTCGGCCGCGCACTTGGTCGAATGCCAGATGGGAATGGTCGTGCCGATCCCCGCCACAGTCAAAAATACGAACGCGAAAAAAAAGAACAGGGTCCCGACCCAGCGCCAGAATGTCTTCACTCAGGCTTGATCTGCGGCGCATCCAAGGCGATCGCCGTCATCATGCGCACGCCGGCTTCGAGGCAGCGTTCGTCGATCGCGAAACGCGCATTATGGTGAGCGACCGCCGTTTCGGGTCCGCTTTGCGATCCGAGGAAGAAGAAGCAGCCGGGCCGCTGCTCGAGCATGAACGAGAAATCCTCAGCGCCCATCGTCGGCTCGAACGGCACGGATCTCGATTCGCCTAACGTGCGCGCTGCAAGATCGCGGATGTATGCGGCCTCCGTCGCGTCGTTGACGGTGACGGGATAGCGCCACAGGTACTCGTAGTCGTACGTGGCCCCGGCGCCCTCGCAGCAGCCCTTGAGGACGCGTTCGATCTTCGGCTTCATCTGAGCGCGAACGTCGGCGTCAAAAGCCCTTACGGTGCCCAACAGTCTGACATTATCGGGGATGACGTTGTGAATGGTGCCGCCGTTGATCGCGCCGATCGTCACCACCGCTGGCTGGATCGGATCCACGCTCCGGCTGACAATCGATTGAACGCTCGTGACGAATTGCGCGGCGGTCAAGACCGGGTCCACCGTCTGGTGCGGTGCAGCACCATGACCTCCGCGCCCGTGAATCGTGATCTCGATCGAATCGCTCGACGCCATCGCCGGACCCGGTTTCACAGCGACGACTCCCACCGGATATAAGGAAGCAAGATGGAGACCGTAGACGCGTTCGATATGCGGGTCGGCAAGCACGCCGTCTTCGATCATCGCCTTCGCGCCGCCGCGGCCTTCTTCAGCCGGCTGGAAGCAGAGCACGATCGTGCCGCACAAAAGATCGCGGCGTTCCATGATCATCTCGGCCGCGCCCAGCAGTATCGCCACGTGTCCGTCGTGGCCGCAGGCGTGCATGGTTCCGCGATTGACGGAAGCAAAGCCCACCTCGCTTCGCTCTTCCACCGGCAGACCGTCCATGTCCGCGCGCAGCAAGATCGTGCGCCCTGGTTTGCGCGTGCGAAGTATACCGACCACGCCGGTCCGACCGATGCCGGTCCGGACTTCGTATCCGAGCGCCTTGAGCCGCTCGGCGACGATGCCCGCGGTCCGAACTTCTTCGAATCCCAACTCGGGATGCATGTGGAGATCGCGGCGCACCGAGACGACGTCATCCATCAGACGCGCGGGTACGTCGAGCACGTCGCTCGGCATCACGTTATCCTTTCCGTGCCCTCAAGGCAGCGCAACTTCGCAGTCGCCCGGCGCGCATCATGCCAGGCGGCCAGATGGTCAAAGCCGAAACGGCGAATATCATGAAACCCGCTCCGCCGCTGCGCATTGCCGGCATCGAGATGTCGCCGCCGATCGCGCTCGCTCCCATGGCGGGCGTCACAAACGCGCTCTTCCGCAAATTGTTCAAACCGTTCGGCTTTGGATTGACGGTGAGCGAGTTCGTCTCGGCTCAGTCGCTCGTGCGCATGAACAAGCGCACGCTCGAGATGATCGACGTCTATCCCGAAGAGCGCCCGACTTCGGTGCAGCTCCACGGCAATGATCCAGCGGTGATGGCGCAGGCTGCGGCCTTTGTCGAGGAGTGCGGTGCGGACATCGTCGACATCAACTTCGGCTGCCCTGCGCCGAAGATCGTGAAAGGCGGCGACGGCGCCGCGATCCTGCGCGATCCCGATCTTGCCGTCGCGATCTGCGCCGCGGTTCGCAAGGCCGTCAAGCGCGTACCCGTCACGGTGAAGATGCGCCTGGGCTGGGAGCGCGACAACTTTACGTACTTGGAGATCGCAAAACGAGCCGAGGCAGTCGGCATCGATGCGTTCACGCTCCACGGGCGCTACGGCAAACAATTCTACAAACCGTCGGCGGACTGGTCGTACATAACGCGTTTGAAAGAGACCGTGAGCGTGCCGGTGATCGGCAACGGCGACATCGCAAGCGCCGCGGACGCGCTGCGCTGCTATGAAGAATCCGGCGTCGACGCGGTGATGATCGGCAGAGCCGCGCTCGGCAACCCATGGCTCATCCGCGGTATCGCCGCTGCGATGGCGGGGGAACCGCTGCCCGGACCGCCGTCCGTCGAAGAGCGGATCGATTTCGCGCGCGCACACCTCGACGCGATGGTCGAGCGGTACGGCGAGAAGTCCGGCGTGTTCCAAATGCGCAAACATTTGGCGTGGTACATCCGCGGCATCGCTGGTGCGTCGGCCCTGCGCGAGCAGATCAATCATACGCCCGACGCGGACTCCGTGCGCGAATTGCTCGCGACGGCGCGGACGCGGCCAGCGGTGACGGTCGGCACTGAGGACGCGATGGAGGTCGCCGTGTAGCCGTTGCGGTAGGCATTCGTCCCGCGGTGAGCAGCGAGTGTAACAAGCAGGACCGCACTTCGATATACGTACCTGACCGCGCAAAAGCAAGCTGGTACTAGCGATAGGAGCTCGAAAAGTCGATCATGGATATCAATCCGGTTCCCTTGCCTCCGGGTTCGCCTACCGTCTCAACGACGACGACCGGCACGCCGCCTCCCGCACCTGGTCCGCTCGGTCATCCGGCGACCGTCGGCGAAGCGCTCAACAATCTCGCGATGCACATACCGGGCTTTGCGGGATACAAGGCTGCAGAAGATCGCCGCATCGCCGACAAACAGATGCGCGCCGTCATCGGCGAGCATATCAGCGCGGTCAAAGACCGCCTCGATCGAGTCGTCGATGCACTATCGCGTTCGGGAAAACTCGACAGCCTCGCGCTCATCGATCAGAGCAGCCGCAAGCTCGAGCGTCTCGCGGATCAAATGCGCTTCGCCGACTACGGTTATAACGCCGTGTTCGACCACGTGCAGATCGGCGATGCTCAGCTCATCCAGATCTACCAATACGACGCCGCGATCATGAACGAAGTCTCGAAATTCGACGGCGCCGCGACGGCCGTGGAGACGGCCGGTACCGACCCGGATCGCCTGCGCGCCGCATTGACGTCGCTCGATGCGCTCACGGCCGATTTCGACCGGCGTTTCCAAGGACGCAAGCACCTGTTCGACGGCCTTCCGACTCCGTAACCGCCGTAGTTCGCTGTTCAGAAGGGGCCGACTGGCGTCGGCCCCTTCTTATCGTAGAGGTCGGGCCTACATCATACGCATAACGAGCGCGGCATGACCGCTCTCGCGATGCTGCGCTCACTCACAGGCGATCAGCGCAAGACGTTCACGGCGAGCTTTCTCGGGTGGACGCTCGACGCATTCGACTTCTTCCTTGTCACGTTTGTCGTCGCGCGCATCGCCGGCGACTTCGGCCGATCAATCCCCGAGATCGCTTTTGCGATCACGATAACGCTGATGCTGCGGCCGCTCGGTGCGCTCATCTTCGGCTGGTTCGCGGACCGTTTCGGGCGACGCATGCCGCTGATGATCGACATCGGCCTGTATTCGCTGCTCGAACTCCTGACTGCGTTCGCGCCGAACTACTGGGCATTCATCGGTCTGCGTGCGCTCTACGGCATCGCGATGGGCGGCGAATGGGGCGTCGGCGCCGCGCTAGCGATGGAGGCGCTGCCCGCGAAATCGCGCGGCTTCTTCTCGGGCGTCTTGCAACAGGGCTACGCGACGGGATACCTCATCGCCGCGATCGTCTACTTTCTTGTCTTTCCGCATTTCGGCTGGCGCGGCATGTTCATCGTGGGGACGCTGCCGGCGCTTCTGATCTTCTACATCCGCGCGCACGTGCCGGAATCGGCGGTGTGGAAGGAGGGCGTGGCGCGCGTCGGACCGACGGCGGGCCTTTGGCGGAGCGCCCTCGCCAACGCACCGCTCTTCTTATACGCGATCGTCTTGATGGCGGCGTTCAACTTCATGTCGCACGGCACGCAGGATCTCTATCCGACCTTCCTCGAGAAGCAACGTGGCTTCAGCGTCGGACAAGTCTCGCTCCTCACGATCATCATGAACGTCGGCGCGATCCTGGGCGGCACGCTTTTTGGCGGTCTATCGCAGCGTTTGGGCCGACGATATTCGATCGTCATCGCGGTCGCGCTTGGCGCGTGCGTCATTCCGCTATGGGCCTTTGCGCCGAGCGCGGCGTTGCTCGGCGTGGGCGGATTCTGCATGCAGTTCATGGTGCAAGGCGCGTGGGGGATCGTGCCCGCGCACCTCAACGAACTCTCGCCTCCCACGGTGCGCGGTACGTTTCCCGGTTTCACCTATCAAATGGGGAATCTCATCTCCGCCGGGGCTGCGCAGTGGCAAGCGATGCTCGCTGCGCGCTTTCCATCAGCTGGCGGCGGGGCAGACTACGCGCGCGTGCTTGCGATCGTCGCGCTCGCCGTCTTCGTCGCCGTCGGTGTGCTTACGGCCGTTGGGCCCGAGGCCAAAGATCGAGAGTTCGCCGCTAGAACAGAACGTTAGCGACCGTAGCGACCCCGCCATCGAGCGACATCCGGCGTAGCGCATTGTTGCCGCCGTCGATCACGAAGATGGAATCGCTCTTGGGATCAAACGCAAGCGCTGTTGGATAACAGAACGACGCGGCCGACCCCACGCCGTCCTTCAAACCGCATGAACCGTTTCCCGCGAGGGTATTCACATCGCCGTCAAGCGAAACGCTCCGAACTGCGTGATTGAACTCGTCGGCGACATAGAGCATATGGTGTTTTGAGTCGTATGCGATGCTCATCGGGTAATCGAACCGCGCGTTCTTTGCGTTGCCATCCAAGAGCCTGCCGACGCAGTCAGGATACCCCTCGAGCCGTTCGCATGAACCGGCTAGTGTAAAGACGGTCCCGTCACGGTGGATGCCGCGAATCTCGTTGTTTCCCGTATCGGCGACGAAGAGCACGTCGTCTTCAGCATCGTACGCGAGTCCGTTTGGTTGATTGAAGCGGGCCACGGACGAAGCGCCATCGACATCGCCGCCCTGGCACATCTGAGGATCTGCATCGTTGATGGTGCCGTCCACCAAGTTCTCGCAGCGGCCGGCAAAAATCGCGGGTTTGCCAGCGGAGACGCGGTAGACGATATTCGCGTACGGATCAGCCGCGAAGACCCGTCCTTGACCGCGGTCAACTGCCAGCCCGACGGGATTCCAATCGTAGGAAGTGAGCATAGAAACCGCGCCGCTCGTGAAAGGGACTGAATATAGATCCGACTTCTCAAACACGTTGTGCGGGGGCGTCGTCGCGATGAGGGCGATTGCGCTCGCTGCGATTGTATACGGAACGGTATATGCGGCCAAGCCTTGGGGCGGCCCATCCGGTCGCTTGAAGAACCAAGGAGTCGCACTTCCATCGCTGCCAAAGCTTCCGGATTTCGTACCATTTGAAAAGTAAACGACCCCGGATAGCGGGTCAAACGCGATGCTTTGGATTCCGCTCCATCTGAATGAGTCGGGAAACTCGCTGGTCAGAAAGGCGGGTAGCGACGCAAGCGTGCTCGGCGCGATGGTGATGCTCGGCGGAGCCTTATCTTTGATCAGCCACGTCGGCAATTCAACGGTTCGGCTGACTCCGACCGTCATGACGAGGTCGTAGCGTCCGTTCGGCGCGCACCGCACATACCCGACGCCGGTAGCGGAGTTCCATGCCGGCCAGCCGACGAAGGCTTGGTATCCTGCCGTCGGTCTGCCGACGTCGAGCTTTTGATCCGGTACTGAGGCGCGCCATACGACTTTGTCGGACTTACGAATGACGAGTATCTCTGAGGGCAGCGAGCCGTCGCCTGCGGTCGCGACGAGAATCACAAATCGGCCGTCCGGGGACAGACGTATCGAAGTGGCGCAGACACCCACATCGGCACCGCAGGAGCCTGCATCCGACCGAACCTCGATGCCTCCGGTGCGGTAGCGGTAATAGTCATCCGGTTGAAATCGAAGCGTTCCGGAATTGGCCGCAAGCCAAGCGGAAGCAGAAGGTTCCGACAAGGGCTCCAGACGATGACATATCGCCGCGTCATTGCCGGGCGCGGGATTCGCCACGGCGAGAACGACGGTGACAAACAACCCGCCCAATCCTATTCCCATCGTCTGCTCCATCGAGCCCTTACAGCTACAAGCGGGACAGTTCCGCTGGGCGATTGAAACTCTTGCCGACGCTATAAGTATCCAATCGCGGAGTCTTTTGACCAGCGCCACGCGCGCATGAGGAAGTAGAAAACATGGCACTCGGACTGTCCGTCATCGAGTTCTTCGACAACACCGGGCAGCAGATGGTGCATCGCTGGCCTGAAACTGGATCCACTGATATAAAGTGGGGTAGCCAGCTCATCGTTCAGGAGAGCCAGGCCGCGGTGTTCTTCCGCGACGGCAAGGCGCTCGACACGTTCACGCCCGGCCGCTACACGCTCTCGACGCAGAACCTGCCGCTCGTCACAGGCTTGCTATCGATCCCCTTCGGCGGCACGTCACCGTTCCAAGCCGAAGTCTACTTCGTCGGGATGCAGGTCTTCACGAACCTGCACTGGGGCACGGCCGAACCGATCCTGTTCCGCGACGCCGAATTTTCGATGGTGCGCCTGCGGGCGTACGGCGCGTTCAGCGTGCGCGTCAACGATGCGCAGCTGTTCGTCAACAAGATCGTCGGAACGCAGAACGTCTACACGTCCGAAGCGTTGCAGAACTTTTTCCGCAACATGATCCTGGCGCGCTTGAACAACCTGCTCGGCGAAACCGTCAAGAGCCTGCTCGATCTTCCGCAGCAATACGATGCGCTCTCCGCGGCGACGAAGGCGCGCATCAAAGATGACTTCGGTCAATACGGCGTGGAGATCGTTGACTTTCTTATCAACGCGATTACGCCGCCGGACGACGTGCAGAAAGTCATCGACGAACGCACCGGTATGGGCGTCGTCGGCAATATGAATCAGTACATGCAATTCAAAGCGGCGCGCTCGGTTGAAGACGCGGCGCAGAACCAGGGCGGCTCCGCCGGTGCGATGGCCGGTCTCGGCGTCGGCGCCGGACTCGGATTTGCGATGCCCGGGATGATCAATCAAGCGCTTCAGTCGGGCGCAGCTCAGACCGGCGGAACGACACCGGCGGCAGCGGCGCCGCCCGCAACGGCCACGATCGCGTGTCCGAAGTGCGGCGCGAAGAACGCGCCTGGTGCGAAGTTCTGCAGCGACTGCGGGGCAGCGATGGTGCAGACCGTCGCATGTCCGTCGTGCAAAGCGCAGAACCCGGGCGGCGCAAAGTTCTGCTCGGAGTGCGGCACAAAACTCGCAGGCTGACCGCCAACGTTTCTGAAGGGGCCGACGTGGTCGGCCCCAGCGATCATAACGTGGGCCGACTAGCGTCGGCCCCTTCACTTAGTCTTCAAAACGGGGCGCGATTTTTTAACTTTGCACCACGCCTTGCGCCACTCTGCCCGGCGGCGCTCGTCCACGCGCCCCTCGGCTTCGAGCACAGCCGACGCCACCTGCATAGCGCGCGTGCGAACAGCCACGCGTTTGACGTAGGCCGCCGCGACGGCCGCATCGTGCTGCTCGCCAAGGATGTCTTGAAGGCGCGCGAGCCGGCGTGCGAACCGGGTCATGTCGGACCCGAGCACGTGAGCTGCGGCGTCAGCGACGTAGCGGCAGCGGCGAACCTGGATGCGCAAGCGGTGTAGTTGGACGTCGGTCGGGCGGCGTTTCGTTTTCTTCACCGCAGACTTGAGGTCGTGCCACGGTTTGGCGATGAGCTCGGGAACCACTTCGCGCGCAGCGACCGTGCCGTCACGCGTCAATCGCGGATGCGCCGCAGCCACGACCAATTTTTCAAGCAGGCGCGCATAGCGCGGCGCCTTCAGCACGCGACGCACGCTCTTATACTTCGCATCCGAACCCTCGTGCAGCGCGGCGATCAGACGCGCCCGTTGCGCCGCAAAGGGCCCGTCGAGACTCGCGGCACGCGCGCGCAGCCGCTGCACCAACACATCGGCGTCGCGAGCCGCTCCTAAGACGTTGCCGAGCCATTCGAGATCGGCTCGCAGCCGGTTGGCCCACGCGCGGTCCAGAAGCGGACGGAATACTCGCAGCGCCGAGCGGATCCGCCGCGCGGCCACGCGGGTGAGGTGCAGGGGTTCCGGCCCGAGTCCCAAGCGGATGCCCGCGTCGTTTGCGACGAGCGTCGCCGTCTGCACCGCGAGTTCCGCACGCAAGAGATCCGCCGCGCTGCTATGCGGGCTCAGATGCGGGCTGCGGAGTTCGGGCGTGAGCGGTCCGGACGCACCGAGCACGCGATGGATCTTCGACTCGAAGACCTGCGCCCCGGCGCCGAGCGCCTGCAAACGGCGCACGACGTCGAACAGCACGGACGAAGACCCGTGCGGCGCGAGTTCGACCTCGAGCTCGCGAAATTCCATCGTCGCGCCGGTGGAAAGCTGCGCCGAGACGCGATCATCGGCGACTTCGGCCAGCGCCGCGCCGCCGGCACTCGCAAGCGTCACAGTCCGCCGCTCGGTGCGCAATGTCGCGACCGCGCGCAACCGCCGCGTGCGCGCGTATGCCGTGGCGAGATCCACGAGCGCTGCAGGCGGCGTGCGCGGGCCAGCGATGACCGTGTGCTCGGCGCGAGCGAACTCGCCGCGTTCGGAGACGTCGGGGAGTTTGAGCGTCCAGCGGTCGCCGGTGCGATAGCGCAACGAACAGCCGGCGCGGGCGAGCCTGCGATCGGTCGTGTCGAAATAGCGCGAGTCGAAAGCGGTGGTGGCGATCTTCGATACGCGATATCCGCCGCCAAGGCGCGCGATCGTCTCGAGCCGGAATGCCGGCGGTGCTTCGAGCTTGACCTCGCGTTCGAGCATCAGCGCCGCGTCAAGAAGTCGGTGAGGAGCGTATCGAAGGCCGCCGGGTTTTCCATCTGGGGAAGATGGCCGGCCCCCGGTACGACGGAAACCGATCCGCATGTTGCGATGTGCTCCGCGAGCTCGTCGCTCAACGGGCGCGGCGTGACCGTATCGTATTCGCCCCAGACGACGAGCGTATCCACGTCGATGCGCGGCAAGAGAGCGCGATAATCGCCGCTCCATGTCGCACTCGTCGACGCTTTGTAGATCGCAAGCGGAATAGAGATCATGTCGGTCTGGGCGCGGGCGATCAGCGATTCGGGAGCGCCGTTCACGAATAGACGCGGCGCGCGAGTCGTCGCAAATCGCTCGATGCCCAACTCGTCGAGCGTCTTCAACCGATCGGGAATGCTTTCGGCACCGCCTGGAAAGTAGGCAAACGAATCCACGAGCACGAGTTTACGGACGCGTTCCGGGAACGTCCGAAAGACTTCTAGCGCGACGACGCCGCCGAGCGAATTGCCGCAGAGCACGGCGCTTTCGATTCCGGCGGCATCCATCACCGCGATGACGTCGCGGGCATACGCTTCGCGCGAAATCGCGCTGGGCTCCGGAACGTCGGACTTGCCGTAGCCGCGATAGTCGAGCGCGAGGCAGCGGAAGGCGCCCGAGAGCGACGCCATCTGCTCCGACCAGCACGCGCTCGTGGCGCCGACGCCGTGCAGGAAGACCACCGGAAGACCGCTGCCGCGGTCTGAATATGAGATGTGCAAGCCGTCGCTTGCGGCGGTGTTCGCCATGGCGTGCGCAGTTCGCGCGGTGCGCGGGCTGCCCTTTCCGCGATAGCGTAAGAGGTCAACGACGAAGCACGCACGGAAAGAATCGGCATGGCCGAACTCACCGATCATGATCGAACGACGCTTTTCGACCGCGTGTACGCGGATTACAAAGAGTACGTCAATCCGCCGCTCGCTCGCTTCATGAAGGTCGCGGGATCGCCGGTCGAGGCGCACGCGTCGGGCTGCCGCGTCTGGGATACTGACGGCAAATCGTATCTGGATTTCTGCGGCGGGTACGGCGTGTTCACGCTCGGGCATAGCCATCCAACCGTCGTCGCCGCGGTCAAAGAGCAGCTCGACCGCATGTCGCTATCCACGCGCGTGTTCTTCAACGAGCAGATGGCATCGCTTGCGCGCGAACTTGCCGCCGTCGCACCCGGTGATCTCGAGATCAGTTTTTTCTCGAACAGCGGCACCGAAGCGGTGGAAGCGGCGTTGAAGATGGCTCGTCTCTCGACGAAGCGCGTCCACATCGTCTCGACGCAGAACGCCTACCACGGCAAGACGATGGGCAGTCTGACCGCGACCGGTCGCGACGTCTTCAAGGATTCATTCCAGCCGCTCGTGCCGGAATTCGAACACGTGCCGTTTGGCGACCTCGCCGCGCTCGATCGCGCGTTGCCCGGCGCCGCCGCGTTCATCGTCGAGCCGATCCAATGCGAAGGCGGCGTGATGATCCCGCCCGACGGCTACCTGCGCGGCGTGCGCGATCTCTGCGATAAGCACGGCGCGCTGTTCATCGCCGATGAAGTGCAGACGGGTCTCGGCCGCACCGGCTATCTCTGGGGCGTCGATCACGAAGATGTCGTGCCGGACATCATGACGATCGCGAAGGGCCTTTCCGGCGGCGTCGTGCCGATCGGCGCAACGATCTCGCGACGCGATGTCTGGATGCATGCGTTCGGCAAATCACCGCTCGTGCACACGTCGACGTTCGGCGGCAATCCGCTCGCCTGCACGGCCGGCCTTGCGGCACTACGCGTACTGCGGGAAGAACGATTGGTCGAACGATCGCGCGAGATGGGCGAATACTTGCTTGCCAAAGCAATGGAACTGCGCGCCCGCATGCCCGACGTGATCGCGTCGGTGCGCGGTCGCGGACTCGTGGTCGGCGTGGAACTGGTGAGCGAAGGCTACGCCGGGGTGATCATCCCCGAATGTCTCAGGCTTGGCATGACGGCGGCGTACACTTTGAACCAGCAGCGCGTGATCCGCCTCGAACCGCCGCTCATCGTGTCGCGGGCGGAGATCGACGAGGGAATGGCGATCTTCGCACAGGGAACCGCGTTGGCCAAGGAAAAACTCGGAAGACTGGCTTGCTAGCGGGTTCCGTGCGGATGGCCATACCGGTCGAGTTTACCTCGGCCGCCTTGTTTCTTGTGCCGGAGGAGCTTCGCGCTTCGCCGGACCGAAAGGCGAAGTGACTGCGCGCGATGCCGTACGTCCAAACTGAGATCGACATCGCCGCACCGCGCAAGGCCATCTACGAGTTGGCGAAAGACATGGAGCGCTACTCGGAATTCATGCCCGATGTCGAGTACGTCAAAATACTGCGCCGCGAAGGCAACAAGACCGTGACGCGCTGGAAGACGTTGGTCGAAGACGCGCCGATCGAATGGACCGAAGAAGACATCTTCGACGACGAGCGCACGCGCATCGATTACCGGCTCACCGAAGGCGACCTGGACAAATTCGAAGGCGCCTGGACGTTTGAGGAGCGCGACGGCATGACCCACGTCGTGCTCGGCGTGGACTACGATTTCGGTGTGCCGACGTTGGCCGAGCTCATCGGACCGATACTCCAGAAGAAGGTCGAGGAGAATTCGCTCATGATGCTGCGCGCGCTGAAAGCCAAGAGCGAAGGGCCGGGGCGTTCGGCTGGGTAATCTCTAAGCCTGCTCGTTCGAGGGTGACACGCCCGTTGCGCAAGTTCGGTTTTCTCATTCACCCGCTGTCGTATGACGACGTACTTCGCTACGAGCCGAAGGCCGTCGGCAAAGGCATGCCGCTCATCAAGAAGATCCTCGAGTGGATGCCCGCGTACAAGGCCTCGCACATCACCGGCGTCCGCAGCCTGACCGGCGAGGAGATCGAAGGCTTTTTCATCGCGACGCCGCTCCTCCCGGAACAGTGGCTGGAATTGCCGCGTGAAGCGGCGATGGCGCGCGTCGTCGCGGGAGCAAAACTGGCGGCGCAGCTCGGCTGCGACATCGTCGGTCTCGGCGGCTTCACGGCGGTGGTCGGCGATGGCGGCGTCACGGTCGCAGAGAATTGCCCCATCGCGGTGACAACCGGCAACTCGTACACGATCGCTTCGGCGATCCAAAGCTTGCTGCGCGGCGCGCGTGAGATGGACATCGATCTTGAAAACGCCCACGCGGCGGTGATCGGCGCGACGGGATCCATCGGGTCGGCATGCGCGCAGATCATCGGCAACAAGGTCGCGCGGCTCACGCTCGTCGCGCGCAACGCGACGCGTCTGAAGAACCTGCGCAACGCGATGCAACCGCACGTCAGCGCGGCGCTCGACTGCACGGTCGACGTAGCGGCGGCCGTGCGCAGCGCCGACATCGTGCTGACGGCCACCGCGGCCACCTCCACTATCGTGGAGCCGGAAGATCTGCGACCCGGCGCCGTCGTGTGCGAAGTTTCGCTGCCGCACGACGTCTCGCGGCGCGTCGCTACGGAGCGGCCGGACGTGCTCGTCACCGAAGGCGGCAACATCCGCGTCCCCGGCGATCCGAACTTCAACTTCGACTTCGGCCTGCCCGACGCCGTCGCGCTCGCGTGCATGTCGGAGACCATGATCCTCGCGCTGGAGAATCGCCTCGAGAACTATTCGCTCGGACGCGGCATCAACATAGCAAAAGTTTTGGAGATTGAACGGCTCGCGACGAAGAACGGCTTCGAGCTAGCCGGCATGCGCGCGTTCGACAAGCCGGTGACGCAGGCGAAGATCGACGCCACGCGAGAGCTCGCCCGTGCGGCCAAGCACGCAGGCATGTCCAACGGTCACGCGCGCGTCGCACCTCCGTCCGCGGCCGAAACAGCAGCCCAATGAAACAGGTGGTCTCGGTGAGCCTGGGATCGTCGACGCGCGATCACCGGGTCGAAGTCGATTGGCTCGGCGAACGATTTGACATACGGCGCGTGGGCTTCGACGGCTCATTGGAACGCGCGATCGCCGCGCTTCACGAGCTTGACGGGAACGTCGACGCGATAGGGCTCGGCGGCATCGATGTTTATCTCTTCGCCGGAGCCAAGCGCTACGCGCTGCGCGACGGCCTGCGCATGCTCGACGCCGTGAAGAAGACGCCGGTCGCGGACGGCAGCGGTCTGAAGAACACGCTCGAGCGCGAAACGGTTCGCTACCTACAAGAGCATGGGATCGTGGATTTCCGCGGCACGCCGGTGCTGATGGTCAGCGCGCTCGATCGCTTCGGGATGGCGCAAGCCTTGTGCGACGCCGGCGCGCAGGTGATGTTCGGCGATTTCATCTTCGCGCTTGGCCTGGACAAACCGGTGACCTCGCTCGCCGAATTCGAAGCGTTAGCCGAGAAGTATCTGCCCGACGCGTGCAAGCTGCCGTTTCAGTTCTTCTATCCGACGGGGAAGAAACAAGAGCGTCCGCCGACGCCGAAATTTCCGCAGTACTTCGAACAGGCAAAAGTGATCGCCGGGGACTTCCATTTCATCAGACAATTCATGCCCGACAATCTCGCCGGCAAAATCGTGCTCACCAATACGATCACGCCGTCAAATGTCGAAGAGCTGCGCGTGCGCGGCGTCAGCACGCTCGTCACCAGCACGCCGTCGCTGGGCGGCCGCTCGTTCGGCACAAATGTGATGGAGGCTGCGCTGCTTGCGCTGCTTGGCAAGCAGTGGAAGGACGTCAGCGCGGACGACTACATGAAAGTCTTGCGCCAGTTAGACTTCAAGCCGCGCATCGAACGTCTCGACCCCGTACGAACCACAGCGACCTAATGCTCATCCACGGGTAAAATCAAGAGGCGGATCGCTTTGCATGACAGCGCGCGAATTTGATAAGTATAAGCATGAGGCCGTCCACTTGTTGGCTTCAAAGAATGAGGCGCTTTCCGAGCGCTTCGGGATTTTCAGGTTCGGCGATTACTATTACGATCTCGACAAAGGTACGGTCGTGTTTTCGTCCCTTGCACAGGACAACCAAGTAGTAGCGACCATTCAAGCAGCTGGGTCCATTTCAAAGAGATCTTCAACCTGGCTGTGGGCGTGGGCCAACGACAGTTTGCCGGTCGACATCTACAAAAGTCTGATCGGCGTTCGGGAATTCGGCCGCGCGAACGGTCTGAGCATTCTCACCCAGCCAACTTGCGTCGCATCGGAGTTCACTGGTTGGGAATTGACTTCCGTGGCCGCACGGATAGTAGATGCCCGCGGCATCTACAGATTCCCCTCGGAGAAGTCGGAGCTTTTTGTCTTGCTAACGGACATATGTGCGTCGACGGAATAGGTTAGACAGAGTCGACGAATAGAAGAAAATTCTCGTGAATTTCGAATGAGGACAGCCACGATAGTATACGCATGAGCTGTCACAACTTCGCCGCTTTGAAGCTGGCGACGACCTGGAGAGAAGATGAACGAGAAAGAGACCCTGCTCACCGAAGAAGGCTTGCGCAAGCTCGAGGCCGAGCTGGACGATTTGAAGACCGTCCATCGTAAGGAAGTCAACGACCGCATCCGCCAGGCCAAAGAGTTCGGCGACATCTCCGAAAACGCGGAGTACGAAGACGCCAAGCAAGAGCAGGCGTTCGTCGAAGGGCGTATCCTCAAACTCGAGGCCATGATCCGCAACGCCCGCATCATCCAAGAGAGCGAAGGCGGCGGCGACGAAGTCCACCTGGGCAGCACGGTCAAGATCAAGAACATGACGAGCGGTGCGGACCTCGACTACACGATCGTCGGATCCACGGAGAGCGATCCGCTCAACGCGAAGATCTCCAACGAGTCGCCGATCGGTCAAGCGCTCATCGGCGCGAAACCGGGCCAGACGGTGAGCGCCACCACGCCTAGCGGTGAGATCCAGCTCAAGATCATCTCGATCCGCGGCAATCGTAAGACCGGCGCCAAAGCGAAAGCTACGTGAGTCGAGAGCCCGAGGTCGGCGCGACCGAAGCCGACCTTATCGCGGCTCGTCGCGCCAAACTCGAACGGCTCAGGGCATCCGGCCACGATCCGTTCGCGCACACAACTTTCCAACGCTCGCATACCGCCGCCGCCGTGCGCGAACAGTACGATTCGCTCGGGGCGGCCGCGCACTCCGGCGCAAGCGTGCGCGTCGCCGGCCGTCTGGGAAGTCTGCGGCGCATGGGCAAGAAAGTCGCGTTCGCTGATTTCGACGACATCTCGGGCCGTATCCAGGTGTTCTTCAGTCAGGCAGATCTCGGCGCAGCGTTCGAGCTCGTGGATGACCTCGACCGCGGTGACATCGTCGGCGTTGTCGGCGAGCCGTTTCGGACCAAGACCGGCGAATTGACGGTCGGCGCGCGGGAACTCACCGTGCTCTCCAAAGCCCTCCGGCCTCTTCCCGAAAAATTCCACGGCCTCACCGATCCCGAGACGCGCTACAGGCGCCGCTACGTCGACATGATCGTCAACCGCCCCGTTCTCGACACGATGCTGCTGCGCAGCCGGATCATCGCCGCAGCGCGGCGCTTTCTCGATGCGCGCGGCTACTTCGAAGTCGAGACTCCCACCCTGCTCACCGTGGCCGGCGGCGCAAACGCCAGACCGTTCCTGACGCATTCGAACGCACTCGGTCTGCCGCTTCAGCTGCGCATCGCCACGGAACTCAACTTGAAGCGTTGCATCGTGGGCGGCATGGAGAAGGTCTACGAAGTCGGTCGCACATTTCGCAACGAGGGCATCGATCGGACACACAATCCGGAGTTCACGATGCTCGAACTGTACGAGGCGTACACCGACGTCGAGGGCATGCTCAGGCTGACGGAAGATCTCATCCTTCATATGGCCGAAGCCGCCGGCATCCGCGGCGAGCACGAATTCGCCGACGGCAAGATCCAACTACGGAGACCGTTCGGCCGCATCGCTTATCTCGAAGCGCTGCAGCGCTACGGCGATATCGGTCGCGAAGACATCCTCGACGGTGATCGCGCGCGAGCGCTTGCGCGCAAGCTCGCGTTGGACGTCACCCCCAGAGACAGCCACGCGCACATCATCGACAAGATCTTTGAGAAAGTCGTCGAGCCGCATCTGGCTGACCCGACGTTCGTCACGGACCAACCGGTTGTGCTTTCACCGCTCGCGAAGCGGAAACGCGACGATCCGGCTCTCGTCGAGCGCTTTGAGCTCTTCATAGCACACATGGAAGTGGCCAACGCATTTTCGGAATTGAACGATCCGGATGACCAGCGCCGGCGTTTTGAGTCACAGGTCGCGGATCGCGCGGCGGGCGACGCCGAAGCGCCTGAACCCGATTGGGACTACGTGCACGCGCTCGAATATGGTCTGCCGCCCACCGGCGGCATCGGATACGGTATCGACCGCCTCGTCATGCTCCTGACCGGTCAGACATCGATCCGCGACGTCTTGTTGTTCCCGCTCCAGCGGCCCGAGTGACGCAACCGGGTTCACGCACGATAGCCCTCGTGGTCGAGTACGACGGCGCGTTCTCACACGGCATGCAACGTCAAACGGATCTGCCCACGGTGGCGGGAGCGCTCGACCGCGCGCTGACCGCGTTGCTCGGCCATGACGTCCAAGTGGTCGTCGCCGGCCGGACCGATGCCGGGGTCCATGCGCGAGGACAAGTCGTCTCTTTTGTTACGACCGCGCCAACCGATCTGCGGCGCATGCCGGTCGCATTGAGCGGTATGCTGCGCGAATCGCACATCGCAGTGCTCCGTGCTGTCGAACGCGACGCGGACTTCTCTGCGCGGCGTAGCGCGCTTGCTCGAACGTATCGTTACCGGATATTGAACCGGCCGGCGCCGTCGCCGCTCGAGCGGGGCCGCGCATTCCACGTCGGTGCGCGGCTCGACATCGAAGCGATGAAGGCCGGCGCGGCCATGCTCGTGGGCGAGCACGACTTCGCGGCATTCTGCGCGACGGTGCCGCCCGGCGCCGTCACGCGGCGTGCGGTGACGTCACTCACCCTCGATCTCGACGGAGATATGATCGACATCTGGATGACCGCCGACTCCTTTCTCCATAATATGGTGCGCATAACCGTCGGCACGTTGATCGAGGTCGGGCGCGGCCGACGCGCGCCGGCGGATATCGCGCGGCTGCTTGCGCCCGCAACGCGAAGGGACGCGGGCTTCACCGCGCCGGCCCACGCGCTCTACCTCGAGCGCGTACACTATGCGGAGCCGCTCTGATGATGTTGGATCTTCTGAAGGGGCCGACGCCAGTCGGCTCTCTTGGCATGGGACCGGTCGGGCGCGTCATCGAATGCGATACAAGTCATGACTCCAGCTGATCAGAGCGGCGGATTGCCGCCAGAGTTGCTTCCTCCCGGCTACCGGATCGTCACCGCAACGCACGCCGCGCCGCACACGTCGCAAGACAGCACACCGCCGGCGCACGACGGCACGTCGTCGCGCAATAGTGCTGCGGGAGCCGGGGCTGTCGGGTTCATGGCAACGCTGCTCGCGCTCGCCGCCAAGTTCAAAGGCGCGCTGCTGCTACTGCTCAATCTCAAGTGGATACTGATCGCGGGCAAACTGCTGTTGTCGAGCGGTTCGCTCATTCTGAGCATCTGGCTTTGGTCCACAGTCTTCGGTTGGCCGTTTGCGACCGGCTTCGTCTTGCTGATCTTCGTGCACGAGATGGGCCACGTGATCGCGCTGTACGCGCGCGGCATCAAAGCGAGCGTGCCGATATTCATCCCATTTTTTGGGGCGTTCGTGGCGATGCGCGAGATGCCGCCGAACGCGCGCATCGAGGCGGAGATCGCTATCGCGGGCCCGCTGCTTGGCACCGCGGGCGCCGCTGTCTGCCATATCGTGGGTTTGCAAGGCGGCGGGAAGATCTGGTTTGCGCTTGCGTCCGCCGCCTATTTCATCAACTTGTTCAACCTGCTGCCGATCATACCGCTCGATGGCGGCCGCGTCGTGGCAGCTCTTTCGCCGAAGCTCTGGGTCGTCGGTCTCGCCGGAGCGCTCGCCTTTGCATTGTTGCGGCCCGGCCCGGGCATCGCGTTCATCGCTGTGATGATCGCGCTTTCGTGGCAGCGCATCGCGGCGGCGTTTCACCCGGCGACCGCGACCGATCCGTACTACCAAGTGCCGAGCCGTGAGAGGATCGCCATCGCCGTCGCGTATTTCGGGCTTGCGGCGCTTGCTGCCGTTGGTTGGCACGCAGCCGCCGTCGCCGCAGGTCATTAGGGTGAGGCATCGCCTGCCCATTGGTCGCAATCGCGACCGCGGGCCGACTAGCGTCGGCGAATGTAGGGCGCGCCTTTATGGCGCGCCGGCGGATCATGAAGGTCCGCCCTACACCGGCAAACGGCGGACCATAAAGGTCCGCCCTACATCGGCAAACGGCGGACCATAAAGGTCCGCCCTACATCAGCGGGACAGGAGCGGCCTTGACTGGACTGCGGGCGTCACGTATGATAGCAAGGTTCGCCTAGCGTTCGCTACGGCTTCCATCTTCTGATGTTCAAGGTCCGCTAACACCAACTATGCGCACTCCCTTGCTTGCGAAAAACGGCGTCGAACGTACCTGGTACGTCGTCGACGCCAAAGGAAAAACTCTCGGACGCCTGGCCACTCGGATCGCCGTCGTCCTGCAGGGTAAGCACAAACCCGATTACACACCGCATGCCGACACCGGCGACTTCGTCGTGGTCGTCAATGCCGAGCACGTCCACCTCACCGGCAAGAAGTGGACGGACAAAGTCTATTATAAGCACTCGCAGTTTCCCGGCGGTCTGACCGAGCGCACCGCGGGCGAAATCCGCGCCACGCACCCAACCCGCATCATCGAAGGCGCCGTGCGCGGCATGCTGCCGGGCAACAAATTGCGGGCTACACGGCTCAAGCGCCTGCGAGTGTTCGCCGGCCCAGAGCACGAGCATACAGCGCAAGCTCCGAAAGAGTTGAAGACGGTCTGATGGCACACACAACCGGCGATGTCCATGGCGGCACAGGCCGCCGCAAACGCGCGGTCGCGCGCGTCCGCGTCACCCTCGGCAAGGGCGAGATCAGCGTGAACGAGCGCCCTGCCAACGAATACTTCGGCCGCGATTCACTCATGCAGATAGTTCGGCAGCCGCTCGAGGCCACGAACAGCCTCGAGCGATTCAAGGTTGAAGTGACAGCGCACGGCGGTGGGCTGACCGGTCAAGCAGGCGCGATCCGTCACGGCGTCGCTCGCGCACTCGTGCAGATGGATGAGAGCCTTCGTCCGGTGCTTCGCAAGGCCGGATTGTTGACTCGCGATCCGCGCGAGAAAGAATCGAAGAAATACGGGCGCAAGCGCGCTCGCAAACGCTTCCAGTTCAGCAAGCGGTAATCGCGAGCACGATACTCGAGAAGGGCCGGCCGACGCCGGCCTTTCTTCGTTTTAACGCCCTCTGGGTTTTGGTTGCTCGAACAACGATCGGACGCTCATCGAAAAGTTCGGGAGAGCGCTGTGTGACAGCATCATCCGATCGTCGAACGTGACGCGTCCGATGCGATCACACGCGGTGACGGCCCGAGCATTCGTGTCGACCAGGAACACGACGCTCGCACCGGCGGCCAGATACACGCGGATTTTTTCCTCGATATCGCGCCCCAGATCACCCGGCGACATGATTTCCACCGCGGCGTCAGGCGCCACGCGCGGAATGTCGGCCTCATCATCTGCTTCGTACGACAACGTGTCGTACGATAGGTACGCGACGTCGGGCACGAGCGGCCGGCGATCTTCGCCAGGCGGCTGTACGCGAAATTCCCATTCCGTGCCGACACGGCCCGTCCCATGCTCCATCGCCCAAGCAAGAAGCGCCGAAACAAAAACGCTTTGAGCGAGCGCATGCTTCCGCTGCGGGCTCACCTTTTGGAGGGCCCGGCCGTTGACCCATTCGAGCGCCGGCTTGGTTTCCGGCAAAACGATTTCACGCATGGTGTCGGCACGCAGAGTATATCACGGTCGTTGAGCACGGGTAAACACGATGGCGACCGGGATGAGAGTCGGCGTTAACGAGCGCCTACCGCGCGGTGAACCCCGCGGGCGTCGAGCCATGCCGCTTCTTATCGGCATACATACCTTTGTCGGCCCGCGCTACGAGTTCGGCCGCATCGTTTCCATCGCGCGGGTAGACCGCGATTCCCGCGGACATCTCGATCGGGATCGGCGGGAAGCCCGCGTCGCGACGTTCGATCTTGTTGTGCAGCCGGTTGAGAAGCAACCGGGCACCGCCTTCGTCGGCCTGCGGCAGGATCACGAGAAATTCATCGCCGCCGTAACGCCCGGCGATATCGGTGGTGCGCAAGCACGACGTCAGCGCCGTCGCGACGAATCGAAGCACTTCGTCGCCGGCTTGGTGGCCGAAGTTGTCGTTGAAACTCTTGAAATTGTTCAGGTCGAAAAGCACGATTGCGAGCGGTTGCGCGGCGCGCTCTGCGCGCGCTAGCTCGTTATCGAGCCGCTCCTGCAGGTAGCGGTGATTGAAGAGCCCGGTGAGCGAATCTTCGTTGGCTCGCTCCTTCGCCCGACCGTAGAGCCGCGCGTTGCGGATGCCGACCGCGATCTGGTTCGCCGCGGTCTCCAGCACGCCGAGTTCATCCGCGGTGAGAAGACGCGTTTCCGTGGTCGAGTTGACGGAGAGAGTCCCGATCACGCGGCTCTCCACGACCAGCGGCACGATCGCGCCGGATATCAGGTGGCGTTCGTTGATCCAGTCGCGGCAATCGCGCATGACCGGGTCGCTCTGCAGATCGTCCGCGGAGACGATCCGGCGCTCGAAGATGACTTCAGCGAGGGCCGAACGCCGCCGGACCGGCAGCTTGGCGCCCACCGTCGCGGGAACGCCGTCGCTGCGGTACTCGACCGCGATTTCCAAGTGCGACTGATCGTCGGAAAGTATGCCGACGGCGACGCGCTCCATGCGCAGGCCCTTCGCGATACTGCGCGCGGCCGTCTGCAAGAGGCGTTCGAGGTCCAGCGTACCGCTCACCGCGGCGGAGACCGCGTTGATGAGCTTCAACTCGCTCTGCCGTCGCTCGAGATGCTGCGCGTGGCGCTCGAGTTCGGCGCGGGCGAGATCGAGCGCGGTCAATCGCGCGGTCGCGGTCGCGTACTGCCGCGCATTCGAAAGCGCGATCGCGCACCGGTCGGCGAATGCCGAGATGATGCGGCGGTCCCGGCTTGAGAATCCATCGATGATCGGGCTCTCGATACTCAGCACGCCGAGGACTTGTCCGCCGAACGCCAGCGGATACGCGAGCATCGAGCGGATTTCTGCTGCACCGGCGACGTAACGCGGATCGGTCGTCACGTCCGGTACGTAGATCGCCTCGTTCGCCTGCGCGACGGCGCCGACTATACCATCGCTCATCGCGTGCGGCGCAAGGCGCAGGGCGTCGTGCGCATAGCCCAGCGATGCGCCCAACACGAGCGACGACGAATCGGCTTCCAAAGTGAATATCGAAAGATAGCGGTAGCCGAAATGGTCGCGCAACATCGAAAGCACTCCGGCGCTGTCCACTTCGAGCCGCGACGTCAACGTGTGGCCCACGCGTGCGAGGAACGCTTCGTCTTCCACGCGCTCGTGCAAGTTGCGGCCGGCGCGAGCGCGCTCGAGAGCGGCACTGGCTTGATCAGCGAACAGCTGCGCAAGGCGCGACTCGCCGACGCTCAACCGCACGCTTCTCTGCCGCCCGTAAAACGCGAGACAGCCTACGAGCCGGCTGCGGTAGACGAGCGGTGCGAGCGATACCGACGCGATGCCCTCCGCGTTGAGCAGATCGGCTTGGCCGACCGCGTCGAAGCGTTCGGCGCTGAAGAACCGATCGGTGGGCGGATCGCCGAAGAGCAGCCGAAGCGCGTCGCCGTCGATGACGCGGCGGCGCCGGAAATCCTCCGAAAGACCGTGATCCGCGACCGCGACGAACAAACCGCTCTCGTCTTCGAGGGCGATGCTCGCTGCGTCCGCATGAAAGACGGCGGCGGCTTCAGCGACGATCGCCGCCATGACGCGGTCGAGGTCGTCCTCGGATGACGTCAAGGTAGCCAACCGGTGCAAGACCGTCAGTTCCTCCGTCCGCCGGCGCTCTTCGCGGAAAATGCCCGCGTTCTGAATCGCCGTCGACGCATGCTCCGCGACTTCTATCAGCAGTTCCACATGTTCGGGAGTGTAGGCGTTGCGCCGGGGCGACTGCACGCACATGACGCCGATGACTCGGTCGCGCAGCTGCATCGGCACGAGTAAGGCAGATTCTTTTCGCAGTTCGATGGTCTCGTGTTCGGTCGCTGCGCCCTGCTTGGGCAGCGGTGAACTCTCGAGCACGAGCGGTTTGCCGGACGTGAAGACTTCGGCCGCGATGCTGTCGATCTGGCGGGGCGAGTCCGGATGCAAGCGCTGTCCGCAGTCCACCGCATATTCGGTCTGCAGCATGCCGGTGTCTGTCGAAGCAACGGCGACGTAGAACGCGGGCGCGTCCATGAGCCGCTGGATCTGCACGTGGATGGACGCGAAAAGCGACTCGAGATCGAGTTCGCCGGCGAAAGCGGCGGCGCTGTCGAGGAGCGTCGCGAGGCGGTCGGCGCGATCCAGCGCCAGCGATGTGCGCCGCGCGAAGTCGAGACTCGCTGCAGAGACGCGCGCAAACCCTGCGACCTGGCGCTGATCCTCCGCGGTGAACGATCGCGGCTCGGCGTACGCGCAGACCACAAGCCCGAGCGCCCTTCGCCCTTTGTCGAGCCGCACGATCAATGCGGATGCCGCGCCGAGATCAGCGAGCGCGTCGCCGAGCGGGCCGGCGACCGCCGACAATTCTTCGACCGCGAGCAGAACGGTGCCGAACGGCAGCAGGCGCGCCACGTCCTCCGTCGCAAGGCGGCGCGAACGCTGCACAGCATCACCGCGCGCCGACGTCTGGCCGGCGGGCACATACGTGGACGTGGCATCGTCGAACAGATCGACTTCGACCTCGCTGCAGCCGAGCCACGCCATGGCGGACCAAGCGATGTCGCTCGCCGCCTGACGGCTCGCTTCTTCCACAGATCCGTGTTGGTTCGGTGCGGCGGCGTTCGAATCGTTCAGATGCGTGCACTCCTTGGGGTGTCGGTCATGCGTGGAGCTCGTAGACGGATATCGGAGCAGCTTTTCCTTTGATGCGCGCCATGCGCCGAGTCGAGGTGATGAGCCCGCGCACCTTGCGGTAGGTTGCTTCGTCGGCGAGTATCTGGTTCGACGCCGCGATCGCTTGCAGCCGGCTCGCAAGGTTCACCGCATCGCCGATAACCGTGTATTCGAGCCGTCGCTCGGAGCCGATGTGCCCCGCCACGACTTCGCCCGTCGCAAGTCCGATGCTCACCGACAGCGGCCACGGCGCGCCTGGTTGCGAGTTCAAGAGATGCACCTGCTCGAGGATCTCGCGCGCTGCCGTCACCGCTCGCCGCGCATCGTCGTCGGCTTGCCGCGGCGCACCGAAGACCGCCATGATGCCGTCGCCGTAGAATTTGTCGAGCAAGCCGTTGTTCGAGAAGATCACGTTCACCACGGGCCCCAGATAGCGGTTGAGGAGTTCGACGACTTCTTCAGGCATCAGACGATCCGACAATTCCGTGAATCCCCGGATATCGGCGAAGAGCATCGTGGCCGTTGCGCGCGTTCCGCCGAGCACGACGGCATCGGGATCTTTCATAAGATCACCGACCACGTGCGGAGCGAGATAGCGCGAAAACGACCGAGCGATGCGCTTGCTTTTCTCCGCTTGCATCTGATTCTCGGCTTCCAGCGCCCTGCTGTCCGTCAAGTCGTTGAGTACGACGGCCGTCCCCGTGCCGCCGTTGCCCAAGTCCCGGATCCGGAAAAATGTGATCTGGAGCACAATCGCGCCGCGGATGAAGTGGTTTCCGGCGATCTCCGTCTGGAAATGAGCATCTGTCCCGGAGCGGTACTGATCGAGTAACGTCGTGAATCCGGGCAGCCACGTGTTGAGCAGCCGCGCGTGCCGCCCGACGATCGTCGTCGCGGAAAGACCGAACGTCATCTCAGCCGCGCGGTTGAATTGCCCGATCACGTCCTGACTGTCGAGGACGACCACGCCCGAAGCGATCGATTCGAGGATCTCATCGTTCTGCGATTTCGTGGCTGACAGGCGGCCGAAGCTCGCGCTTAGGTCTTCGTAAAGACGTGCGTTATCGATCGCGACGGCGGCCTGGTCGGCGATCGTGGCGAGAAGCTCGGGGTCGTGGCGCTCGAGAGCGTCGGTCCGGATGCGTGCGTCAACGTAGAGCACGCCGATAACGCCGTCCTTGCTCTTGATGGGCACGCAGACTATCGAACGTATGTGCAACGATCGGATGCTCGGCGTACTGCCGATCTCCGGGTCGTTCTGCGCGTCGGTGGTGGCGATAGGCTCGCCGGTCGCCAGCACGCGGTCCACGATCGAACGGCTGACGGCGAACTCCGGCCGGCCGATGAGCGTCGCATCGAGATTTGTGACGGCACTGAATTCACGCCGTCCGCCGGCGGGATCCGGCACGACGACGATGCCGCGTTCGGCGCCTACCGCATCGACGCCAAGGTCGATGATGAGCTGCAAGAGCGCAGGCAGTTCGCGAACGGCGTTGATCGCTTTGCCGATCCGGACGAGGGTGTCGGCGCGACGGCGCTGCTGATCGAGTTCGAGTTCGAGACGATGCGCCCGGGTCGCCGCCACTTTGCCTTCGAGTTCGCGTGCGCGGACCTCGCGGCGCGCGTCCGCCACGAGGTCGAGAAGCTTCGCCGCGCTGCTCGTGCCGATCGTCGCCGGCTCATCCACGAGATGCTGCGCGCCGTCCAAAGCCTCGTCAAGCCTGGAGGAGATACGCTCCCAGGGATTGTCGCGCCGCTCGTGATCCATATTACTGTATTCATCGGCATGGCGGCTTATCGAGGCCAGGGTCTTGCTGCCTATTAGAGCCACTTCGTTTCGCGGCGGGACGCAGAATGCGGACATGCGTGCGCCCCAACGGGGACGCAAGAGCGGCGTACCGTCGGCGAACACCGCAACCGCAGCCGAGAGGAGGTCATCGATGGCCGATTCTGCCTTAGCACGGATCGAAGCCGGACTCGCGTTTGGTCGCGATCGCGCGATCGTTCTCGCTCTCGACGCGGCGAACGCGCGACGGCCGGGTTTTGTCGCGGCCGACGTCCAGCCCAGCGCTGACGGGTTTGGCCGTTTCGTCGCGCGCGCTCTTGGTCCGGGTACATCCGCGACGATTGAAGGCGCGATGGCGGCGTCCGCGCAGAATTCCGTTCGCTACCGCGCGCTCGCCGACCAAGAGCGCGCGATCCTGCGCGAGTTCCGCAGCGCAGCCGACGACGCCCGCAGATGAGCGACGAAGCATTCGACATCGCTGCGAACGGCATGGAAGCCCAGCGCGCCGCCATGGATGGGATCGCGCGCAGTATCGCGGGAGTGGGATCGTCTCCGTCGTCTCTTGCACAGCCCGCAAATTTCCAATTCGTTCCCGCCTCGTTCTCGAGCGCGTTAGACGACGCGCTCGCGATCGGCGGCCCAGACGACGTCGGCGAAACGTCCGCTGGCGACGGACTGGCCGCGGTGCAAACAGATGAGTGGGCGGCCGACGTCAGCGCGCCCCAACTCTCCACCGCGGGCGAGCGCGCCGGTACGGGTTCAGACGACGATCCGATCGGCGCGATGATCTCGCTCATCTCGGCCGGCCGTGCGTACGATGCGAACGTCGCTTCGCTCCAAGCTGCGAAACAGATGGACGTCGAGGCCTCCGACATCGACAAGTATTGAAGAGGACATTTTCGTGAACGTATTCTCAAACGCGGCAACGCCCACAGCGATTCCATCAACTATTGATATTGCCGCGCCGCAGAAGCCGGCAGACGCAACGACGCAAGGCGCACGCTTCGCCGCCGAACTCAGCGCGCTCACCGATGGCGCCGCCGGCGCGGTGAGCGCCGCCGATTCCGCAGCGGCTGCCGTCGCCGCGGGCGGCGGAGACATCGCCGCGGCGGCAGTCGCTCGCGCCAAGGCCGCTGTGGCGCTCGCGATCGCGTCCGCGGCTGCCACGCGCGTGTCGCAAGCAGTGAATTCGTTGCTGCAGACCCAGGTGTAGAACACGCATGCTCGCGAGACTGCCGGATGGCGTGCCCGTCATCATCGGAAGAACAGCAGCGTGGATCGAGCGCCGAAGAGCACCGGTCGCCGCCATTGCCTTTGCACTCATCATTGTTGGAATCGCTTCCGTTCTCGTTCTGCGCTCCGCGTCAGGTGTAGCTCTGTTCGACGCGCCGCTTCATGCCGATCAGATCGCTGAAGTGACGAACGCGCTGACGCTCTGGGGCGAGCCTCACACAGCCGCGCCGGGAAGCGATCAGATCTTCGTGCCGGCGGCGCGCCGCCAAACGCTGCTCTTGCGCCTCACGCTCGCCGGCATTCCGCACGCACACGTGCCCACGTCGGCGGATGAGATCGCCGAGCCGATCAGCCCCCTTGCGCCGAGCGCGCTCGTCGACGACCGTCGCCGGCTTGGTTTAGAAGGCGACCTCGTCGCGGCGCTGCGGCGCATATCGGACGTCGAAGACGCTAGCGTTTTCATAACGCCTGCGGCCGGCGATATCGCAGCGCTCGGCGATCCGCCGCAGACGAGCGCCGCCGTGCAGATCGTCGCTCGCCCCGGGGCGAGTCTTGCGCCCGCTGCGGTGAACGGCATCCGCAACCTCGTGGCCTCGGCCGTCCCCGGGCTCAGTGCCGACCGCGTTGCGGTCACCGACGCAGACGGAAAGTTGCTGAAAGACGCGCCTCAACAGGACACCACGATCGCACGGGAATCACGTCTGCAGTCCTCCGTGCAATCTGCGCTCGACGCAGTGTTTGGAGCGGGCGCCGCAGTGGTTCGCGTACGCGTGATCACCGCCGGCAGCGTCTACTCGTCGCAGTCAACTCGCGTCACCCCTCACGGCCTGCTCGACGCGGACGCCGGACTCGAACATGGCGCGGACGGCGGACGAGCGTTCGACAAGGAACGTCATGTCCAACACTACGCGTACGATACAGTCGTCGAACACCGGTCGTCCACAGCCGACGTCATCCGACGCATCACGGTCGCGGTGTTTCTCGATGCTCGCAGAGTCGATGCAAACCGGCGCAACGACGTCGCGGCGCTCGTACGCGCCGCCGCGGGCGCCGACTTGGGGTCCGGCGACGACGTCGTCGTGGGCGTGTTGCCATTCGCCGCGGCGCTTCCCATTGCAGCGGCTCCGCCCGCAACGGCGGCACCGCACGGCAGGCTCGCAATTGCGGCCGTCACTGCGCTTGCCGCGCTCGTGTTGACGGCAGCCGGCGCCTGCTGGCCGCGGTTTCGCGCAGGCATCGATGTGCCGGCGGCGCGCCCAACCGATTGCGCGACAGCGATCGGCGAGGTGATCGGCGCAGAGTCTCCGCGCACGGCAGCCTATGTGCTCAACGGCATGCCTGCTGCGATCCGCTCTCGCGTGCTCGCCGGGTTCGACGACAAACGCCGTCTCTCAATAGAAGAACACCTGACAGCGTGGCGCGATGACGGATAGCCGCTTCGCCCCATTTGAGCCGCGCCGCCTCATGCACGCAGAAAACTTACCGTCACCGCAATGCGACGCGGAAATATCGCCGCCGAAGGAACAGGCTCCGATTGCCGCCCCTGAAGAGGAGAGTCGCGAGCCTGCGTGCGCGTCGCCCGACGCGGCCGTACGCGGCCCGAACCCCGAGTGCGAGCGATGCGCAGCTCGCACCCCGAACGGAGACGGTATCGACCCGCGACTGATTCGCGCCGCGGCGATCTCTCTCGCGGCGGCGGCCTGCGCCCGTGCGCTTCGCTATGCGATCGATCGAAATCCGCGGCTGATCGTGCGCTTCGTAGACGAAGCCTTGGCGGCTGCCGGTGTCGCCGCGCGAAGAGCCGCGATCAGAATGGCGCCGGATTGCATCGCGGCCTTCGATCCCGAACGTGCGCACGCCGTCACGGCAGACGAAGGGCTTGAACCCGGCGACGTGTTCATCGATACGCCCGCGGGCGCGATCGGCGCGCGCTTGGAAGAGCGAGCGGAACTCCTTGTTCGTGCGGCCGCGGGATGACCGAACCGCCCAAGTTCTACGCCGCCGCCGATGGCTGGTGCAGGCGCGGCACAGTCGTGTCGGCGCAGCGAATGCTCGTCAATGTCCGTATACCGGCGTGCCGGCCTGGATGGCTGGTGAAAATCCATGCACGCGGAGGTCAGGCATTTGCGCGCGTTCGTTCGTCGAGCGCGATAAACGCCACGTGCGAGCTGCTCGTTGAACGCGCCGGCGTCGGGCCCGGTGACGTCGTGGAGTGCGATGGCGCGGAAATGGGTGCGTTCGTCGGCGGTGGGATCTGCGGCGCGGAGACGGACGCGTGGGGCGACGGCGTAGATGATGCTCAACATGGCCGCTTCGTCGCGATGTCTGCGCCGCCGCCGCCATCCGCGCGGGATCGAGTCGCTATCGACCGCACGTTGCAGACCGGGATCGCGGCGATCGATCTGTTCGCCACGCTCGGCTACGGACAGCGTATCGCATTGTTCGCGGGAGCCGGAGTCGGCAAGAGTTCACTGTTGAGGCGCATCGTCGCACATGCGCGCGTCGACGCGCGGGTCGTCGCGCTCATCGGCGAACGCGGCAGAGAAGCGCGCGAGACGGCCGACGCGCTGCGTGCAACGCGCGCGTGGCCCACCACCACCATCGTCTGCGCACCGGCCGGATCGCCGGCTCCCGAGCGCGTCGCCGCGCTCCACACGGCGACCGCGCAGGCCGAATGGCTGCGTTCGCGCGGCCTCGACGTGCTGCTCGTCGTCGATTCGCTCACGCGCACCGCGCATGCGATGCGCGAACTCGCTCTTGCCGGCGGCGAGTCGCCGGCGCAGCGCGGTTATCCGCCGTCGGTCACCGCGGACCTCAGCGCCGCCGTCGAACGCACCGGCGCCATCGGCAACGGTACGATAACGGCGGTCTATGCTGTCCTCGTCGATGGGGATGATAGAACAGAGCCGGTGAGCGACGCGATACGCGGCATGCTGGACGGGCATATCGTACTCGATCGTGCGATAGCCGATGCCGGACGATTTCCGGCGATCGATGTACTTCGCTCGCTCAGCCGTCTCATGCCCACGCTCGCCACGCAGCAGCACAGGCGCGACGCCGCCCTGGGCCGCCGAGCGCTAGACGCGCTCGAACGGGCCCGCGACCTCTTTGCGCTCGGCGCGTATCAACCCGGCGGCGATCCGTGGCTGGACGCCGCTGTCTCGATACGCGACCAGCTCGAATCGCTCGTCCACGATGGAGACGCTGAAGCCGGCGATGACGCGTTCGCGCGGCTGCGGGCCATAGCGTGCGCACTCGAAACGGTTGCGTGACGCACTCACGCGAAGCAAGAAAGGAAAAGAGCATGAACATCGACCCGATCGCGTTCACTCATTCGACGCCCGCGGCTCCGGCGACGTTCGCGACTTATGGCGACTTCGGCGAGACGACAGTTGTGGCAAAGGAGCCGCAGCTCGCGCCTGCGTCCGACGTCTTCACGGAACTCGAAGGGCGATTTAGCGCCATGATCGCGAGCGTGAGCAAGCAACTCGCCGCGTTGGAACAAAAGGTCGCGGGCGCATTGCGTGAGCTGGTCGCGCAAAGCCGCGCGGCAGCGCGATCGGCATCACCGGCCGGCCCGACGGAGGCACGGCGATCGCCGACCGCCTTCGGCGGCGTCATCGACGCCGCCGCCCAACGGCACGAACTCGATCCCGCGCTGCTCTCGGCCGTCATCGAAAGGGAGTCGAACTATGACCCGCACGCGATTTCGAAAGCCGGAGCCATGGGCTTGATGCAGTTGATGCCCGACACGGCCCGCGGTCTTGGAGTGCGCGATCCTTTCGATCCGGCGCAGAACATCGAAGGCGGGGCGACGTACTTGCGCGGTCTCATCGACCGCTATCATGGACGGTTGGACATCGCGCTTGCAGCGTACAATGCGGGCCCAGGAGCAGTCGACCACTACGGCGGGGTGCCGCCCTACGCCGAAACTCGCGCATACGTCCAGGGCATACTTGGCGCATACCGCAGGTCTGCGCTCGCGGGCTAGAACAGCGGCGAACCGAGCCCGCTTGACAAGGGCCGCCGCGATGACCTATGCTTATCGAGAATGATTCTCGATAAAATGATGAAGCTCGGCTTGACCGGACTCGCCATCGCCGCGCTCGCCGGGTGCGCGCAGAAGACCGATCGCATCGCATCGGGCACATCGGCCGGGCGACCGGCTTCCGCGAAACTCGATGTCGTCGCGACATTTTCCACGCTGGGCGCGATCGTCGCCGATGTCGGCGGCGATCGCGTCGCCGTGACGTCGCTCGTGCCGATCGGGGCCGCTCCCGAGACCTACGAACCGGCTCCATCCGACATCGTCACGCTCGAACACGCCGATCTGGTCTTTGAAAACGGCGCCGGACTCGAGACCTGGATGGACCACCTGCTGCGTTCGGTGAACGCGCCGCAGAAACTAGTGGTGCTTGCGCCGCAAGCGGTGACGGGCGCCGACGGGCGCATCAATCCGCACTACTGGCTCGATCCTACCTATGCGGCATCGTACGCCGCCAAGATCGCGGCCGCGCTCGAACAGATCGACCCTGCCGGCGCGGCGGTCTACCGACGGAATCTCGCGGCGACGCGAGCCAAGTATGCCGCGCTCGATCGATGGATACGGTTGCGCGTGGCCACCGTGCCGCCGCAGCGGCGCGCGATGATCTGCTTTCACGATGCGTGGTATCATTTCGATGCGCGCTACGGCATTCGCGACGTCGGCGCCGTCGAACCGGTACCGGGCGAAGAACCGTCGGCTGGCGCATTCGCACAGCTCATCGCGGACGCTCGGCGCTACCAGGTCCACGCGGTGTTCGCCGAGCCGCAGTTCTCGCCAAAGCTCGCACAACAACTCGCGTCGGGCGCGGGTATCTCCGCCGTCACCGATCTTTACGACGACACCTTAGGAGGCACTCCCGCGCTTTCCACGTATGTCGGGTTAATGCATTACGATGTGAACCGGATCGTCGAGGCGCTTCAAAGTTGAGACCGCGCGAAACGCACGATCACACCCACCTCGCACCCGAGCGCGTCCTATCGCCGCGCGATCACACGCACGCGATCGCACCGGTCGTGCCGCACTTGCACACGCACAGCGGTCATCCGCGCGGACCGGCGCCGTCACCACAGCGATCGGCCGTGAGTCTGCGCGATGTCTGCGCGGGATATTACGGCCGCGACGTCTTGGACGAGGTCAGCTTCGATATCGAACCGGGCGACTTCGTCGGCATCATAGGACCAAACGGCTCCGGGAAGTCCACGCTACTCAAGGTGATCGCAGGCTTGCACCCCGCGCAGTGCGGCGCCGTGAACGTCTTCGGCGGGCCGCCCGATCCGCGCCGCCGCATCGTCGGCTACGTGCCCCAAGCGGAATCGGTGAACTGGGCGTTTCCGGTAACAGCGTTGGATGTCGTCTTGATGGGCCGTTACTCGAAGCTCGGCTTCTTCAGAAGCCCGGCCAAACAAGACGTGGAGGCGGCGCGCGCCGCGCTTGAAGAGGTCGGCATGGCGGATCGCGCCGCGTCGCAGATCGGCGAACTATCGGGCGGTCAACAACAGCGCGTGTTCGTCGCGCGCGCTCTCACGTCGGAACCTCAAATGCTCTTGCTCGATGAGCCGATCGCCGGCGTCGACGCCGCCAGCCAACATGCGATATTCACGCTGCTCGAAGACCGGCAGCGCCGCGGTATGACGATCGTGGCGAGCACGCACGACCTGTCGTGCGTGGCGACGTGGTTCGACAAGCTGCTCTGCCTGAACCATCGCGTCATCGCGTACGGTCCGCCAGCCGAAGTCCTCAACGACGAGATCCTCTCCAAGACGTACGGCAGTCACGTACTGCTCATTCCGGCGGTCGCCGACTAGCGGATGCACTGGCTCGTCGATCCGCTGCAGAACGCCTTTATGGTGCGGGCGCTTTTGGCGTCGGCATTGATCGGCCTGACGTGTTCGGTCGTCGGCGTCTACGTCGTGCTGCGTAATCTCGCGTTCATCGGCGACGGACTTGCGCACGCCTCCTTCGCGGGCATCGTCATCGCATACATCTTGAAGATAAACCTCTACGTCGGCGGACTGATCTTCGCCATCGTCACCGCGCTTGGGATCGGTGTCGTGAGCCGCCGCTCGAACGTCTCGTTCGACACATCGATCGGCGTGCTGTTCACCGCAGCGTTTGCGCTCGGCGTGCTCCTCATGTCGCGCGCGCGCACCTACACGGTCGACCTCCAAGACTTCCTGTTCGGCAACGTCCTCGGCGTCGATGCGTTGGATATCATCTTGGTCGCGTCGCTCGCATTGGCCGTGTTGGCGCTCATCGCGCTTCTCTACAAAGAGTTGCTGTTCGCGTCGTTCGATCCGGTCAGCGCGCAGGCGAGCGGTCTTCCCACCGCGGTGCTGGACGCAATACTCCTCGTCGCTCTCGCAGTGACCATCATCGTGTCGCTGCAGGCGGCGGGCATCGTGCTCGTCGCCGCGCTCCTCGTCACCCCTGCGGCCACAGCATTCCAACTCACGAATAGATTCGGGCGCATGATGGCCTACGCTGCGGCGTTCGGATTGATGTCTTCGGTGGTAGGCCTCTATGCTTCATACTATCTCGACGCCGCTTCGGGTTCGACCATCGTGCTGTGCGCAACGGCGTTTTTCTTCATCGCTGTCGCCTTTTCGCCGAAGCGCCGCTCGCTTTTGACCGCGGTCATGGAAGCGCGCCGCAACGCGCTGCAAGCGCGGTGACGGACTCGCGCCGCGCGGCGAATCACGAGGGCATGCTCGCGCGCATGACGGCCCGCGGCTTCCGCTCCACGAAGCCGCGGCGCGCGGTCATCGAAGCCTTTGTGCGATCGCGCCGGTATCTGACGGCGCGCGAGCTCCACGAGAAGCTTGCGGCGACACGCACGAGCAGCGGTTCCCAAGCCATCGGCCTGGCCACCGTCTATCGCACGCTCGAGGTGATGCGCGAGATCGGCGCCGCTACCGAACAGGTGCAGGGCTCCGGCGAGATCGCTTACCTCTATTGTCCGATCGAGCACCATCATCACGCCGTCTGCACGAAGTGCCATCGTGTGGAAGACGTGCCGTGCGCGTCGATCACGCGCTTTGAGAATACGCTCGCACACGAGCTGCGGTTCACGCTCACGCAACATCGCATGGAGTTCTTCGGGATCTGCCGGTCGTGCGCGCGCCGCTGATCGCCGCGCTGATCGGCTCCGTCGCGTTTGCAACCGGCGGCGCAGCGAGTGCAGGACCGGCGGCGCTCCATCCGGGCGACAGCGTCACCCTCGCCGACCTCTACGGCTTTCTCTCACCGCTGCCGCAGCCGGGCGACTGGGTCTCCGTCCGCAATACCGGCGGCGGCGTTGCGAGCGTCGTCACGACCGGCTTCGGCGTCGAGGATGTCGCCGGAAAACCGACGCTTTGGATCGAGACGCGGGTGGATTCGCAGCCGGTGACCGGGCTTGGCTCGATGCAGTCAGGCGATATCGCGCCGCCGATCGTCTTGAAGACGTACGTGGGTGGAGACGCGTTCGGTCCGTTCGGCGCGCAGTACGATGTCATCGCATCCGTCGCAGGTATAGGCGACAGAGCGTTTCGGCTGAGCGACCGGACGGCCGGCTATCCGACGCTTTCCACAGGACAAGCTCCTGCGCCGACGTTCTCGCTGAGCGACGGCACGCCATTCGCGCAGTCCGCCGGCACGGTGATCTCGGTCGAGCCAAAGGATCTCGTCGCAGGCGGGTCGACCGTGCATGCGACGCACATCGTGGTCGCATTCCAGGGCAACGGCGTCGCCGAAGGCGCGACTGTGCCGCCGAGCATCGTAGAGGTGTGGCAGTCTCCCGACGTGCCGCTCGGCACCGTTGCATCGCGCGCGCGGTATTCCGGCATCGACCGGCAGACCGCGTTGGTCGCGTTCGGTCGCGGCGGCTACCGCAGCGAGATCACGACATCGCTCGACGCGCTGCGCGCACAAAATTGAAGGCCCCAAAATTGAAGGGGCCGACGTTAGTCGGCCCACTTCCCAAAATTGAAGGGGCCGACGCTAGTCGGCCCACTTCGCATTCGCTGGGCCGACTAACGTCGGCCCCTTCGGCACGCCGGTCGACTCGGTTCAGATCTTGAAATCCACGTTGACTGCTGCTTGGAACGGGATCTTCGTGCCGACGAAGCCCGTGTTGTTGTTGTTGAGCCACATCGCATACGGGTATTTCAGCTGTACGGGTCCAGCGGCGGCCTGCGCAAGCGTGCCCCCGGTGGGCGGCAAGAAGCTCGAGGGCAACGTCGAGTACTCGCAGATATTCGCGTAGTCCCACGCGTAGCCGCGTTGCGAGCATTGATCGACAAGGCTCGTGAGCAGCAGCGTCGCCTTGGTGTTTGGCGTGAAATCGTACGTGAACTGCGTGTTGATCGTTATCCGCGACGGCTGCTTGAAGTCGCCGAACCCATCGAACTTGCCGGTGTACGGATCCGGGATCATAAACGATGGTCCGTAGTTCGGCTCGGCCGGATTCGGGATGCTGCCTTCCCAGACAAGCGGCGAGCCGTATGTGGATCCGGAGCTGTAGATGAAGCTCGGCGAGACGGCCCACTTCCCGTGTTTGTAGTTGAGGATCAAGTTCGCGACGTCCGGCACCTCATAACCGTTGCCGGCGGCGAAGGGCTGCGGAATGAGGTCGTACGGCGTGTACCAGCCGCCGCGGTCGAAGAGCGGCTGCGCGCGGAGGTTGTAATACGGGTTCGTGGTCGCGCCGAACGTCGGCTGCGCGTTCGAACTGCCGAAGGCGCCGCAGAGCGAAGTGGGATTGTACCGCGTCGGCGTGGGCGCGCCGGCACACGCGCTCGTGAACGAGTTATACCATTGGACGTACTCGTTCATGTTGTCGATCACGTTGAGCCCGTTCGAGAACGCATTGAAGCGGATGCGGCTGTTGGTGTGCGTGTACGCGAGCTGGAACGCGAAGCCGTCCTGCGAGAAGCTGCCATCGTGCAGCGCGAATTCAACACCCGACGAGACTTGCCGGCCGGTGTTGAAGCTGCCGAAGAGACCCGTGAGAGCATTGATGATCATCTGCTGCACTTGGTCCTGCGTGCTTCGGTAGAACGGCGTCACCTTGAACGAGACGTTGCTGTTGGCGAAATGGTGTTCCCATGAGAGATCGTAGTTGGTGGAGCGGTCGGGCCGGACATCATGGTTGGGCGTGAATTGTCCGTACGCCGCGAAGTTCGTGCCGAGGAATGTGGCGAGATCTTCCTGCGTCGTGTTCCAAGAGGCCTCGCGCGTGCTTGCCGGCCGCGAGTAGATGCCCGCTGACCCTCGGAACACGTCGTTTGGACCTGCTTCGAATGTCGCGCCGAGCCGCGGCTGCAATTCGACATGCGAGAAATTGGCTGGGTTCTGGTTCACGAAATTAACGGCCGAGAGCGGCGCGGTGTTCGGAAAGTCCGCCGCGCACGTGTCGGTGGGGCTGGCCTTTTGGATCGGTTGGAAGTAGCCGGGCCCGAAACAATACTCTCTATTGTATGCCGCGAACCAGAACGCGCGCGACGCGTAGCCGTTGACCGTATTGTCGGTGAGGTTGTTCGTGTACTGTTCGATGCGCGCGCCGATATTGAACGTGGTTCGCTGGCTCGGCTTCCAGTTATCGTTGATCGAGAAGGCGCTGAAAACCGGATTGAGCTTGTTGAAGTTCGCGTGGTAGCCGTTTTCGGTCATGAGCCACGACGTGCCCGGCGCGGCGCAAAACGGCTCGCCGGCATCTTGCGGACACGCTCCGGGCACCACTCCGGCAAGGAGCTTCGAGAGCGAGGTCCGATTCGGATTCCCGTTCCCGAAGCACGAGACGATATCGCCGAGCGCGTCGACGCATTGGCCGCTCGCGTTCACGTCGTTGGTGACGGCGTAGTTCGACGACGCGCCCGGGAAGCCGCCGTTGGTCGTGTAGCGCTGAATACGCGTGGTCGAATAGTACGCAGAAACCGTCAGCAAGTTCTGGTCGTTCAGCTGGTTCGTATAGCTCGCAACGGTGCCGTACGTGTGCGAAGGAAGCTCGTAGTCGGCGATCTCGCCGCCGAACGGCAAGTACGCCGAGACCGGACCGTGGATGAACCAGTTCGAGTAGAGCTGGTATCCGAAGATGCGGAAGTACGACGTGCTCGAGATGTTGCGCTGATACTGCAGTTTCATCAGCGTGACGTTGTTGGCGTTGGATTCGCGCAGATCGGTCGGGATCTGCGGCTGACCCATCAGCTGGCGCGTCACGGGATTCCACAGCAGCGCGTGCGGCGTGCTCGGATATTTATACGGCGAGATGTCCGCCGAGTTCGGAGCCGCCATCAAAGCGCCGTTGTAGACGAGTCCGTCTTGGAACGTCGGGGGACCGAAGACGAGCGGGTCGACATACGCCGCGCCGCCGAGATCGTCCACTGAGCTGTAGTACTGGTTGTATAAGTAACTCGCCATGTACAGCAACTGTACATCATCGGTATTCGCGTCGTTCTTGTGCGCGATCTGATAATGGAGGTTCGCGATGTTCTCGCGGTCGACGGTGCCCGAGATACCGTAGAGGTATCCAGGGCCGAACGCATTGGCCGGTCCGCCGAACGCGGTGATGTTGATCGGATAGAAGAAGCCGCCCGATCCCACGCCGTTGTTCTGATTGATATAGCGGTAGTTCTGATTGACCGCGGACGTACCGATGTAGTACGAAAATCGCTGATCGGGAGTGGCGCTGCCGTATTCGATCGACGCTTTATTGTAGAATGTCGGCCCGCCCATGCCCAAGCTCAGGGTCGCAAAACTTGGATATCTCCCCTTTTTCACGACTTGATTGACGTAGCCGGCGATTCCGGATGCGTCGGCGTTCGCAGACGTGCCGCCGGTGTACACCTGCAGCTCCTGTTGGCCGAGATTCGCCAAGAACGTCTGCGGCGCGTTATCGTACGTGCGGTTGACGGGGATGCCATCGAACTCCCAGCCCACTTGATCGAGGTCGCCGCCGCGGATGTAGATCGGCTGATACCAGCCCTGCTGGCCTTGCACGGCGCTGACGCCTGGCACCGATGCCATCGCGCTGTATGCCTGATTGAGATTTCCGGCGCCGGCAAGTGTCGCGGCCGCCTGCTGACCCGTCGCGTTGATCGAGTAGACGTCGCTCGTCGTGCCCGGACGGATGAGATCCGTCGTCGCGCGAACGTTGACTTTGCCGAGCACGGCGATGGTCTTGGCGAGTGCGATGGTGACCGTCTGCGTCTGGTCCGCCTGGACGGTGACGCCGTTCAACGTGGAGACATCGTAGCCGCTGGCCTGCGCCGTCACTGCGTACGTGTCCGGCGCGAGCGAGACGAACGAGAAGACGCCGCTCGCATTGGTGACGGCCGAGGCCGTCTGCGAAGGCGAGATCGCGGTCACCTTGACGCCCGAGAGCGGCGCGCCTTGCGCGCTGTCGACGACATGACCGTACAGCGTGCCCGTCGTGCCGGCGATCGCCGAGTTGGCGCTCGCGATGATGGCGACAGCTGCGCACGCGGCGATGCAGATTCGGTTGAACATCTCGTTACCGTCTCCAATCAGAAAAACCGAAGCGCGGATGGCTCGTGCAGACGATCGAGCGATCGCCGCTTGCCTCCGTGAATCGACCGCTCGCTTCGGACGTGTCGCTTTCGTCTCCTGGGCCAGCGCCGCGCGACCCTTACGTCACAAAACTGCGACGGAGAGCGCAGCGCGCTGCACGCCGATATCGACTCTCGCTGCAGCGGTCAATTCACCGTCGACGTGCATCGCGATTTCGCGATCGAACTCGGCGCAAAGCGACGACGTCTTGAATCCTGTCACGACAGAATGCGATGCGTGCGTTCCACGGCGCACTCGCTCCATGAGCGCAAGCCGTCGCAGCGGCCCTTTGAGATCGGCGAACGCGTAGCAGTCGAGCTCGCCGTCATCGATCGACGCACCGGGCGCGCCATGATATCCGCCGCCGTACCACGCGCCGTTACCGACCGTCAGCATCAGCAGATCCTCGATTCGCACCTCGCCCGTTGAGCGCGACAGCACAGCGCGCACGGGTCGAACGCGCCACAATCCTACGAGCGCCGCGCAGTAATACGACATGCCGCGCGCGAGTCCGCGCCGGCGTATGGCCGCGGCGGTGCGTGCAATCTCACCGTCGAGGCCCATGCCGATGCAATTGATAAATCGCCGGCCATTGCACGTGCCGAGATCGACGTCCGCCGAGCTCGTGCCGGCTGCGGCTTCGAGCGCCTGATCGAGCGAACGGATGCCGAGCGCGACGCCGAAATCGTTTCCGGATCCGGCCGGCACGATCGCGAGCCGAGCAGCGCGTGGATCCGGAAGTGCGTTGACGATGATCGACAGTGTGCCGTCGCCGCCGACCGAAATGACCGTGACCGGACTCGCGGCTGCGCGGATCGCGGTCGACAGCCGCTGCGCAAACGACGAATCCAACGACGTCTCGATCGCCTGATGGGGATCCACGCGCAGCTTTGCACTGACGGCCCGAAGCATCGAAGCGGCGCGTCCAACACCGGCGCGTGGATTGACGACCAGCACGTAGGCGCCCGCCATTCGCGCGCGGTTCTGCAGAGGCGAAGCGGGTTCATGCCCATGCGTGACGCCAGGCGGAGCAAGTCCGCGACGCGAAGTGCGCCGCATGGCAAAGCGAAAGACGTCTAGTTCGTCACCGACGCCGCGCGCGCCGCAACCGATCGTTCCGATCATCGTCGTTGTGGTGTTCGTCTGCGTGGCGGCGGCATACATGTTGTTCGGGCGCGGCGCCTCGCAAAGCGGTGCTGCCGCCCCAGGCGGCGCGGCCACGAACTCGGCTTCTGCATCCACTCCGACTCCGGTGCCGTTTTACGGCACGTTCTATCCGTCGCAGGGTCACGCGCATCTCGATCCGGGGACGCCGGACGACTTCAAGTACAATTCAAATCCGCCGACGTCCGGCCCGCACCGCGAGGTGTTCACCGACTCGTTCTTGAGCCCGGTGCCGCTGCCGGCATACGTCCAGGTGCATCTACTCGAGCACGGCAACGTGCTCTTGCAGTACAGCTGCAAGTGCGACGACGTCGCAGCTGCGCTCGGCGCGATCGCCATGGACTACGACAACCGCCTCGTCCCCCCCGCGGACTTGCAGCCGACGGCGCAGGATGTCCAGAACGCAGAAGAACAGGGTGAGGCCGTGATCGTCGCGCCCTACCCGTCGATGCATCAGAAGATCGCGCTGACCGCGTGGACGCGGGTTGCGTCGCTCGACCATGTCGATCACGCGAAGATCAATTCGTTCATCAATTCGTATCTCTCGAATCGAACGAACGCAAGCCAGTAGGGCGGACCTTTATGGTCCGCCGTCCGACCATTACTATCGGGCCGCGTTATCGCGTCGGCACGCCTGCTTTTGCGAGGCCTTTCAAAAGCGTCGGCGCGTCCTGATCGCCTTGCCCCCAATAACGGATGACGCCGTTCTTGTCGACGATGTAGATCGTCGGGAACCCGATCATGCCCCAGAGCCGCGCAACGGTCAGATTCGCGTCGTAGAGCGCGAGCCACGTCACGCCGTATGTCTTGTCGAACGCATCGACATCGCCTTGCGACTCTGGAACATTCGAGCCGGCCGTGGATCCAGCGCCAAACGGTGAACCCGATACCGACAACATCGTCAACCTCGACGGCGGGATCTTCGCGCGCACCGCGCGCAAGACTTGGGTTTCGCGCTGGCAGTGCGGACACCACGTCGCGAAAATCTCTAAGAGGTAAGGCTTCCCCGCGAGCGATGTTGAAACGAACGGTCCGGCGGGCGTGTCGATCTCAAACGGGATCGCGTGCGCGCCGACCTTCGAAGGCGGCGGCATCGTCGGCAGCGTCTGCACGGCCGCGCTCGAAACTCCGTGTCCGCGGACCCACGCGTAGATCGCGATCCCGATGATGGCGGCGGCGGCGACGGCGAGGCCGACCCAGCCGCCGGCACCAGCTCCAGAAGGTTGGATGTTTTGGCGTTCTTTTCTGCGGCGTTCGGCCCGCGAGCCCATGTCGTACCTCTCATCGCGCGGTTGTTTCTCGCCGCGCTGTTCATCATCGCAGGAGCATTGAAGATCGGCCATCCGGACGATCTCGCGGCCACGATCGCGGGTTTCGCACTCGGACTCCCCGGGCTCGTCGTCGCCGTGCTCGCCGTTGCGCTTCCGTTGCTCGAAATCTTGCTCGGCGTCTATTTAGCCGGCGGCTGGTTCTTGCCCGCCACGTCGGCGGCGGCCAGCACGCTGTTGATCGCTTTCATCATCGTGCTCGCATCGGTCGTCGCGCGCGGCATCCACACATCGTGCGGCTGCTTCGGACCTGCGGATTCGTCGTTCGCCACGTGGTGGACGGTCGGCAGAGACGCGCTCTTCGCGCTGCCGGCCCTCTACCTCGCGTGGTGGTCGAGAGCGCGCCGTTCACTGACAGAGGCGCGGAACACCATCGATTCCTAGTGAGCGTGGCCGGCATGGTTCGCCGCCGCGACCGGTATGCTTGCCACGCGAACGGCGTCGGCGAGCAAGGTGGGGTCGTCTGCAAGACCGCCTGATCCGCTCGCCGTCCAGCGCGCGCGGACGCTTGCATTGCGATCGAGCATGAGCTCCGTCTCACCGCCATCCGTGCCGGACCGAAACAAAGCGAGCGTGGCCCGAACGTCGTCCGAGACCGTCGCGATCAACGGCGCAGAACTGACCCGCGGGCCGAGGCCGACAGCGACGATGTGCAACCCCGCGGATGCGAGGCGCGGCTGCAGGCTTGCCAGCTGCTGAAGTCGCGCACGCGGTGGTTGCGCTGCGAACAAGACGATGAGCACCGGTCCGCTCTTCAGTGTTTGACTCAAAGTGTTCTGGGCGCCGTTCTGTTCGTAAGCGAAATCCGGAAGCGGCGGCGCGGCTGTGCTCGTGATTTGTGAACCCGCCTTGGCCATCAGCAGGCCGGCCGTTCGCGCTAACACAAAATTGATAAGATCCCACCGCTGGTCCGGAGTCAACGTATTGGCGAAGCCGGGCATCACTCTATTATCGCTGCCGTAGCTCACCCACCAGAAAATGTCGCCGATCTTATGCGCGAACAGATGCGGTCCGGTCAAATCGGCAGGGCGCACTGGAAGCTTGGCGGCCATCGGGCCGTCGCCGCGGCCTCCGGCTCCGTGACACACCACGCAATTCGCAGAAAAAAGCGGCGCACCCCGAGCAACAGACGGCGCCGAATACGGCTGCGTCGATGCGAAGTAGGTCGTGGGGTACGCACGCACGATAGCCGGGCGAATGACGACCAAGCCGATGCCGCTAAACACGACAAGTCCCACGACGGACGCCGCCAATACTCGGTGACGTCTTTTTTGAGCAGCGAATGCCACCGCGACGAGACAAAGGACGATCGCGATCGCGATGCCGTCGAGCACTGGTTGAACGCGCGTTGCGATTTCGCTGAGATCGACCTGGAACGGAAGCGGCCAGCGCGGCTCCGTGTGCAGGCCCGGGGGAAGAATACCCATCGTGCCGACGATGGCGAGCACCAAAATTCCGATGCTTGCTTCGATAGATACATTGCTTTTCAGCTGCCGAACCGCGCGCAGTCGTACGGCGGCATCGCTCGCTGCGGCCGTGAGCGCCGGTATAAACCGACGCCGGTTGCGGCTCGCGACCGCGATCATCGTCGCGAAGAGAAGCACTTTCACAAGCAAGAGCTGACCGTATTGCGTGCCGAGCAGCGCTGGAATGCTGCCGGATAAAAACCAGGCATTCACGATACCCGTCACCAGCAGCGTTCCTACGCTCGCGAGCGCAATCGTCGAGAAACGCAACGTCGCAGCCTGTGCGACCGCGACCTCGTCCGGGCTGCCCTCGCGTCCCACCGCCGATAGCATGATGGCGAGCGGCAAGAGCGCGCCGAGCCAAGCACCGGTGGCCAAGAGGTGTAGGATGTCGGCCGGCAGATGAAGGGCGTCAAACGGCACCTGTTCGGTGGCCGCTCCGTGGCCGGCCCACGCCAATGTTGCGATGAACGCCGCAGCAGCAAGCAATCCGATCCAGCCCGTGACTTGTCTCCGAGTGCGGCTTTGCAGCGCGAGACAGCCTGCCAATACGACGAGGAGCGCGGCGCGTATCAGCCAGGCCACACCGAATCGCGTTTGCGTCAGGACGATCTTGACGACACCGCTCTGCACCACCCCGGCAAGCGGCATCCCGCTCATTTGCGATCCGACGATGACGAGCCAGGCGCCGCCGGTCACGACCGCGAGGAGCAGACTCGACCACGCAAGTGTGAGCAATCGTCGATCGAGCCGCGTTTGCAGACCTTGCGCTGCCGCGATGCGCCGAAACGCCGGTCCCGATACCAAGACCCAGAAGATGAACGTGCCTTCTAATAAGGCCGTGGCGGCATAGTGCAGTACGCGTGTCGCGATCAGGACCGTATCTATTGTTTACCCCTTCCCGACCTGAAAGGTGAAGTCGCCCTCGGTCGTGTGGGTATCGACCGATAGAACGTGCCATTTCACCGTATAGGTCCCGGGATCCAACGGTTTGAGCTTGACGATGAGTTTCGTCTGGTCGTTTGGATCGATCGCTGCAGACCCGTCATTGACGGTTGCTCCAGACTTGTCGGTCACCGTTACCCAGCTAAAAGCCGGCTCGAGCTCTTGCGTGAACCACAAGTTCAGCGCCTGAGGCGCCGCCGGTACCGTGCTGCCGACGGCGGGATCAGAATGATCGAGGAACGCGTGAGCCCAAATCGGAGCGGGAGCGAAGAGGAGCGCAGCGAGCGCAAGCGCCGCCGCAGTCGCGCGAGTGGTCATCATTGCGAAGATTTCCTTTTGATGAGCGGTTTGCCAAACCAGCTCTTATAGAATGAGTCGAGAAATATGTGATACTGGACTAGGATACCGGTGTGCTGCGCTTGTCGCGTGGCATGGGCCGCGGGTATGATGGCCTCGGCACCCAGTTGCCAATTGTTCGCATCGTAGAGAATCCCGGGCGAGATCGTCGTGCTTGGTGAACCGCTGTCCGGACTGTTCATCGCGACCTCCACGATCGGCGTGAGACGCGTCAAGAATTGCGGTGCGTGGAGCGCCTTCACGTGCTGCTGCAGATACGGCATGGAATATTGGAGCGACGCCGCGTAACTCCACGCATTCGGAGTCAGGCTCGGTGCATCGGACAACACGCGACTTGCTTCAAAGGTGACCGCGAGCGGGCGCAGGTAGCCTGCCTTCAATTCACCCAAACCCTTGCCGAGATAGAATGTCGGCGCTGTAGTTCCAACGTTTGCGATCGCGCCCGCGTTTCGCAGCTGCACCGAACCGCTGCCGGGGAAAAGGCGCACGATGCCCACCGACCAGGCGACTTCCTCGTGCTCGTAGCGCTCTTTGCAGGGATGCTGATCTTTGATCGTCACCGTTAGATTGTCCCAGCCGCTCACATTCTCGGCCGGGCCGCGTTGCGTGAGGTAGTCACCATTGAAGGCGACGTCCAGATTGTCCGTGATCGTCTTATCCCATTCATACGCGTAGACGTTGCTTTCGCCGGAAGGCGTCGGCGTGAGCACGATCGTCGGCAGCGACAGCTCGTCGCTCACCCCTGGGTCGTCCATCGTCAGCGTGGTGGGAAATACTCTGTCTCCACACACGACGTGCGCCAGGGCGGCGGAACGCATCATCGTCGTCAACACGGCGACGATCAGGAGTGTGTGAAGGAGTGTGCGTTTCATGTGCAAGTATCTCCCCGACGATGTTACAGAGGCGCCGTGATCTTCACGGTCAGCTGTCGCCCGGCCGCCCACTGCGTCGTGTTGAAGCCGTTGTTGATCTTCAACAAGTAGTGGTGGTCGAGCAGGTTGGTGCCGTTGACCTCGTAGCCGAGATGACCGGGCGTCGCTTTGCGCCCGAAGACGCCATTCAGCTCCCAATGCACGGGTAAGCGCCCGACGCCGTTCTCGAATTGCGTAGGGAAACCGCTGCCGTACGTCGTGCCGACCGTGAGGTAGCGATTCGGATCGCCGGCCAGCTGCCACGTGTACGCGGTGTTGAGCGTGTTCGTCTGGTCGTGGTCCTCGACCGCGAACCCGAGAGCGCCTTGCAGTTGAGCCGGCGAGAACAAGAACGTTCCACCCGAGATGCCGGCGGCGAGACTCTCGCTTAGCCCGTACGAGAGGAAATATGAGTTGCCGTTGTCCGTGCGGCCGTCAAGGTGGACTTCCAGGCCCTGTGCCTTGCCGGTCGTGGAGTTGAACAGCGTGAACAACGGCGTAGAGCCCAGCTGCGTCGTGTCGAGGACGTTAGCGACGTCGCGATACCACAAGGTCGCGTAGCCTCGCATCGAGCCGCTGAAGTCGTGCGCAATGCCGGCCTCGTAGATCGAGTCCGTCTCTGGTTTCAAATCGTACACCGGCAACGCACCGCCGGTCGAGCCATTGATCACGCTCGCGTCGCGGCGGACGTCCTCGAGCGCCGGAGCAGCATAGAGCCTGCCGTAGTACAGATGAATCGTATTGCTCGTGTCCGGGTGGTAGTTGAACTCAAAGCGCGGGCTCACTTGATTGCCGCCCACAAAACCGGTCGAACGGTCATAACGCACACCGACGTTTAGATCTACGACCGGTGATGCTTGCACTTGTTCTTGAACGTAAACGCCGAGGTTCGAGCCATGCTGCGCGACGTTATCGTTAAATGTCTGGAGGGCGTGCTCCGAATCGAAGAATTGCAAGCGGAATGCGCCCGTGAAGTCCTGCGAGACCGCGGTCACGCCCGCCTTGAACGTGGTCTTGGGACCACCGCGGAGAAACGAAGTCGTGAGTCCGGAGTACGTGCCCGTGCGGTCCTGAAACGTAGACGACTGCGCGCCGCCCAGAAGATCGTTCGCCGGATCGGGCAGATACGTCACGCGGCTCGAACGGTACCACGGCGCGATCTCGAAATAACCATTGCCGTCGGCGCTCAACCGATTGAACACCACGTTCGCGAAGCGATCGTATTCATGTTGGTTGTCGTCCGTGCCGGGCACGCTGAAGAACGGATCCATCGGATCGCTCGGATTCGTGTCGATCGGGATCTGAAACGCTGAATATTGATTGGAGAAGTCGACGGCGAACGTATCTCGTTTGTCGGCAGCGTAGACGGCTCGGAGAAATTGATCGCCCTGGCTGGAGTCGTCGTGTTCCGGCGTCAGTGTGGGAGAATCCAGGCCACGGCTATTGCGTTCGATGTTTCCGGAGAGCCACACTTGGAGCGGTCCTCCGCCGAATGAATCGCCGAACGAAGCGCCGCTCGTGCCGTACGTGCCGCTGCTGAGCGACACATAACCGGTGCGCGCACCAGGCGTCAGGGCCTTGGTCAGGATGTTGACCACGCCGCCCATGCGTTCTCCGCCGAATTCCGCAGGGATTGCGCCGGTGAACACCTGGAGACGGTCCACGTTGCGCGGGTCGATGATCTCGGCGAACTGAGACGATGCGGTCTCGGGAATCGGCACGCCGTCGATCTCGTAAAGGACACCGTGATAACCGCGCGAGACCGGTTCGCCAAACGAGAACGGCACGATGCCGGGCGTGGTCTCCGTGACCTTTGCGAGCGAGGTGTTCCCGGGGAGCGTCAAGATCGTCTGGCTATTGACGACATTCACGCTAGCCGGGTGGCCCGCCGTCGCATGAGCGGTGACCCGGCCGAGAACCCTCTTCGACATGCGGATATTCACGGTGGACACGCTGCCGGACGACACGGTCACAAACGATTGCTGGGGTTCGTATCCGGGGGCATTCACGGTAACCACGTAGGTGTCGAATGTGACGCGCGGGGCGAAGAACTGCCCGGCAGAATCGGTCGTCAGGGTGATCGTGGATCCGTCTTCGGGTTTAAGCGCGACACTGGCCGACGCGATAGGGTGGCCTGCGTCGTCGGTCACGGTACCGCGCACGGAGCCGTACACATCGGCGCGGGCGCCGGCGAACATGCACAGCGAAGTGAGCAGAGCGGCCGCAGCCGCGATCAATCGGGTCTTCACGTTCATATCTCCACAAAGCGATAGGTGCGTTAGCGGGTCGCGGAATTGACCGCAGGACCGCAAAAACGGACCGCGACGACGCGTTACGCGCGCGCGGCGGCTATCGCAGGTGGAGGCCGGTTAGCGAGGCGGAAGGCGAGGGGATGATCGACGGGGCGTTCCGCGCGCTCGCAGATGGACGCGACGAGCGCAGCGCTTCGTGGCTGGTGGCGCGCGGCGGTCAAGATTCTGGCGATCGTGCGCGCGGCGCGGAGAAGATCGTCGGCGTGATCGCACGACATGCGTGCAAGGGCTGCAAGCGCGAGCGCGGCGAGCGCCGTCATCGCCAATTGGATGATCGGGGCAGTGACATGACCGGCGCCGAATATCGCTGCCACGCCGGGATGCGCGAATCTTGATAAACGCTGCTCGAAGAGTTCGGTGGCGACCAACGCCGGGAATTGCAAGCCGGCGATCGGCAGCGCCATTCTGAAAGGCCCGACGCGCCGCAGCGCGGCGAAGGCCGGAACGATCGAGGCAATCGTCGTGTTGCGGGAACCGATGCTGCACACGACGGATACGACAAGCGCAACGACGGCAAACATCGTCAATCCGAGGATGAACAACCCGGCTGGTCCCTGCGCGACGTGGCTATACGCAGCTCGTCCATCGCCGAGCACGCCCGCGTTTTCCAGAGCGAGTTCGAGCGCGTGGCCCGAGACCATCGCGGCGAGCGCGAAGGCGACGAGTAAAGGCCAGTGCGCGGCGCGCTGCAGCAGCGGGTGCATGATGGTTGGACATACACCAATCACCGGTTGTTACCCTCGCCGGGCGTGCAGCCGCGCGACAAGATGAAAATATTGGGAATGATCGCGACGTGATGGCGGTCTCATTCGGCGAGAGAGCTCGTCGTTGAAATCGCGCGAGAACGGCTGAGATCCCATTCCAACGTAAAGAGAATGATTCTCAATAGCAATCCGCCAAACGCACCTTGGTGTAGGGCGGACCTTTATGGTCCGCCGCTCCGCCGCGCCGAGACAGATTCGGGACGGCCTTTGCTCCGGCGAGAAATTTGACGATAACAGCTTTAAGAGCATGCGCACGACACTCGTCCGACCGGACCTAAGACCGTTCTACCTCGTCCTCATCGCCGCGGGCGCGATCGTGGCTCACCTTGCCGCTGAGTTCGCCGCCATGGGATCGGACGCGGACGAAGTGCTCTTCAGCGCGCGTCACTGGTATCTCGGTCTCACGGTGCTAGCATGCGTCGCCGTGTTCTGCCTCGGGTGGCGTACGCTGCGCCAGCAGTCGTCAAGCGCGCGGGACCTGAAGCGCATGCTGCACGTCGGCCTTGCCACGCTTCCGTTCGGCGGCGTCGGCATTCGCTTTTTCGGCGTCACCGCTGCGCTGCAGCTCGCGATTGGAATGTTGACGCAGATCGGCGAAGGCTGTCCGTTCTGCGGGCACGACATCGCCGCCGGCGTCGCTGGTGCGCTAATCACCGTCATAATCCTCGCGCTTGCGACGCGAGCAGCCGCATCTCAGATGCCCGCGATCGTCGACGCACTCGTCATCGTCCTTCCGACCGCGCGACCCGCGAGCGAACAGCACGCGCGCGCAATCGAACGCAATGCGGCGGCGTTACCGCTGCCGATATGGTCCGCACCGCTCTTCAATCGGCCCCCGCCACCGCTCCGTTTCGCCATCACATCATTGTAACTTGATGTTCGTCCGCGCGTGAATCGCGCAGGACGAGTTGACGAACGGAGTATCCATGTACCAGGCATTTCGGGCGCTCAGCGCCCCTATGGTAGCGCGCGGAGCGCTCGCCGCGGCGTTTCTTACTCTCTCCATCGCGTGGGCGGCGCCATCGAGCGCCGGCAATGCGAGCGCCTTCCTCACCGGCACGGTTACGAGCAACGGCGCGCCGGTCGCGCATGCACTCGTGACTGCGTCTGAAAATAATCTCACTGCAAAGGCGAGCACCGACGTCGGAGGCCGGTTCACTTTTCCGCCGCTCGCACTCGGCACGTATGAAGTGTCGGTCACGCAGGGCGACTTGCGCGGCGATGTGCGCGTCGATCTCGGCAGCGGAGGGGCGGACGTCGTTGTGGGGCTGCAGCCGCTGAGGGCGTTAGGGCACGTCGTCGTTACCGGGTCGCCGCCGATCCACGGAAGCGGAAGCGACGTCGTTCTCAACAGCACGACGCTCACACGCTTGCCGGTCAACAACAGCTTCACCGAAATGCAGATCCAGCTTCCGGGCGCGGTCCGCGGCGCAAACGGCGTCGTGCACATGAACGGCGACCACGGCGTCATCAACTACTTGCTCGACGGCGTCGCGTTGCCGCAGGAGCTCAATCGCGATATCGGAGGCGAGATCAACCTGAACGACCTCTCGTTCGTCGACCTCCTCGAGGGCGCGTACCCTGCGCAATACGGTTTGAAATTCGGCTCCGTGTTCAATATGTCGACGCGGGCCGGAACCGGGCTGCCTGGAGTCGACTACGATGCGTCCATCGGATCCTACACGACTCTCCACTCGACGTTCGGCTTTCACTCGCCGATCGCGGGCGGGGGCGGTTTCGACGTGGCGATCGGCGGTCAACAGACCACACGCGGCCTGGATCCGCCGAACCTCAACTCGCCGCACGACAATTCGAGTTCTGCCAATCAGTTCGTCCGCTTCACGCTGCCGGGCGGTACGAACAATTTCACCAACATCACGATCGTTCACAGCCGCAGCACGTTCCAGATCCCAAACGACGTCAACAACGGCGAACCGGCTTCGACGGACGATAACGAATGGCAAGACGACACGTTTCTCGCGCTGCAGATCCACCACGCGATCGGCAGTACGGGTTCGCTGACGTTCGGTCCGGCGTTCAAGACTTCGACCATCCAAGATTTCGGCGATCCGATGAACGACTTCATCTACGGCGAAGCGTTGAACGTCGAGGCGCCGCCGTACGGCAACGGCGGCACGCCGGCGGACTGCGCCAACGCGCTCAACCCGGGCGCGGTGTTTCTCCCGACGACGTGCACTTTTACACTCGCCGACAAGCGGACAGCCGTCGACGAGATCCTCCAGGCCGACTACGCGCAGAGCGCGGATCACCACAACGTCGCGGCCGGCATATCGTACGATCTGGCGCACATATTCAAGAACTACTCGGTGACACTGCAGCCGGACAGTTTCCTCGGAGCCGCTCCGGTGACCGTGGTCGACAACAACCCGAATTTGGGAAACACATACCAATCTTATATCCAAGACAGCTGGCGCGTGTCCGAGGCATTCCAGATCGACTACGGCCTTCGCTACGATTTCTTCACGATCAAATCGACGCAATTCGCGCAGGGCTTCGGGGCGTTCAGCCCGCGGCTGAAACTCACTCGCTATATCGGTCAGCGCGCGAGCGTCTACGCCTACGTCGGGCGCTTCTTCGAACCGTTCTCGTTTGAGAACGTGAGTCCGGCTGCTGCGCAAAGGCTCAACCTTCCGCTGCAGCCGACACTCGCCCAGTTCGATCTGAAGCCGGAACGCGATACGCAGCTCGAGCTCGGCGGTCATCTGCCGCTGGGGTCTGGCGACTTGGGTTTCCGCGTCTGGCAGAAGAACGCGAACGATCTCATCGACGATACGCAGGTCGGCGTGACTCTGCTTCACCAAGACATCAACTACAAGCTAGGCCGCCTCTCGCAGGAAGCGCTGAACTTCGTGCAGCCCACCCAAACGGGTCGCGTGTATTTCTCGATCGCGCACGTCGTCTCGCTCAACAAGGGCTGCGAAACCGAGCTGCTCGCGCCGTGTTTCGGGTCGCCCACGTCTTACACGCCTGCGGACCACGAACAACGCTACAGCGTCGCGACCGGCCTGCTGCGCAACGACGACCGCGACGGCTGGTTCTCGGTGGACGGCGAATATGGTAGCGGTCTATCCTCCGCGAGCTGTCCGCCCGGAACGCCCGGGTACTGCAAACGCACGCCGCACACGACCTTCAACATGGAAAGAGGCGTGGCGATCGCGCCGCACACCGCGTTGACGCTCGGCATTCAGAACGTGCTCAACGACCGGTACTTCGTGACGTACTTGAACGCGCAAGGAAATCATTACGCGCCGCCACGGACGTTCTCGACGGGGATCAAGGTATCCATGTAGGGCGGACCTTTATGGTCCGCCGGCGCGATTGGGGCGGGCGCGATGTAGGGCGGACCTTTATGGTCCGCCGGCGCGATGTAGGGCGGACGTGATGTAGGGCGGACCTTTATGGTCCGCCGGCGCCGTACAAACGCCTTCGCGATGTAGGGCGGACCTTTATGGTCCGCCGACGCGCCCTACAAAACGCCGGCGCGATGTAGGGCGGACCTTTATGGTCCGCCGACGCGCCCGACAAACGCCGGCGCGCCATAAAGGCGCGCCCTACATTATCTTACGACGCGTTGCGCTCTGCGCTCAAGAGCGCGCGTTTGCGCTGCGCTCCCCAGCGATAGCCGCCTATCGCGCCATCCGCACGCACGACGCGATGGCACGGCACCGCGAGCGCGACCGGGTTCGTAGCGCATGCTTTTGCGACCGCTCGCGCAGCCGTCGGCCGTCCGATGGAGCGCGCAACCTCGCCGTACGAGCGCGTCTCGCCGTAGGGGATGCGCTGGAGCGCTTGCCACACACGGCGCTGGAACGCGGTGGCGCGGACGTCGAGCGGCAGGTCGAGATCCGGTTGACGGCCTTCGAGATGACGCACGATTCGCGAGAGATATGTATGAAGGCGCCGATCAGCCGGCGCGAGATGCGCGGCGGGGAATTCATCGCGAACCGCCGAGACCAGTGAACGCTCTTCTGCGCCGAGCCGCACCGAGCAGACGCCCTTCGGCGTGGCTGCGACCAGCACGCGTCCGAGCGGGCAGCGCGCCACCGCATAACCTATCTCCGCGCCGTCACCGCCGCGCCGATACGCCGCGGGCGACATGCCAAAATGTTTCGCCGCGCGCTCGTAGAGGCGGCTGCTCGAGCCGAAACCCGCGTCGTGCAGTGCATGCGTGACGGGCTTGCCGTCGCGCAACGTCGTCCGCACCCGCTCCAAGCGGCGAGCCTCTTGGTACTGGCGCGGCGATACGCCCAGCGACTTGCTGAACACGCGCTGCAAATGCGCCGGGCTCATCCCGACTTCGCGGCCGAGCGCGCGCAACGTCACCGGGGCGTCGAGATTTGCGTCGATGTGGGCGCATGCGCGCCGCACGGATTCTGATGTCTTCACACGTCTATGCTAACGTATTCGGCGACGTGCCGGCTATCCGATTCATGCTCTAAGGCGCGGTCACGGCCCGACGTAGCGAGCGAACCACTCCGCCATCATGCGAAGCCGCTCGACCCGGTGGATCGGCTCGCCGGTGCGTGAGAGATCGTGGTTCTCGCGCGGAAACGCGACGTACTTGACCGGTCTGCCGAGGATCTTGAGCGCCGAGTATTCCTGCAGCGTCTGATCGATCGGCGTGCGGATGTCCTGATCGCCGTGGATCAGCATCAACGGCGTGGTCACGTTGGCGACGTACGCGATGGGCGATTGCTTCCAATACACGGCTGGATGGTCCCAAGAATTCCCCCAGCTGTGCGTGGAGCTCTGACCGCTCGCGAAGTCGCTGGCAAGAAGAAGCGTTTCCAAATTGCTCGCGACGCGTTCGGCAAGCGCGCATTTGAAGCGATGCGTGTGGCCGATGATCCAAAGCGTCGAGTAGCCGCCATAACTTCCGCCCGAAACGCACGTGCGCGATGCGTCCACGTCCGGCCGGCGCAGCGCGGCATCCATCACCGCCATCTCGTCGTTGAACATCGGATCGCCCCAATTGCCATTGAGCTCCGACTCAAACTTGTAGCCGAACCCGACGCTGCCGCGCGGATCGGCATAGACGACGTTGTAGCCTAAGCCCGCGAGATACTGGAACTCGTGGAAGAACGAGTTGCCGAACTCCGTCTCCGGACCGCCATGGATGTTGAGGATCGTGGGATAGCGTCTGCCCGGCACGGCATTCGGCGGCCGCATGATCCACGCCGACACGGACTCACCGGCGCCGTTGCGCACCGCGATCGGCTCGGGCTGTGAAAGCGCGACTGAAGCGAGATAGTCGCGATTCATCTGGCTCAGCTGTCGCTGCCCGCCGCCCGACGAGTCGGCGACGAAGACCTCGCCAGGATGCGTCGCATCGGAGGAGACGTATGCCACGCGCGAACCGTCGTCGCTCATCGAGCATTCGGATATCTCGGTGTCGTTGCCGATGATGGTCTGCGCCTGGCCCGTCTGCGTGTCGAAGCGCACGAGAACTGCGGCGCCCGGCGTGCTCACGTTGGCGATAAACCAGCGATCACCGGGGCCGAAGAGCGGGCCGCAGCCTGCTCCGCCTTCCTTTGTATCTGTGAGGATGGCATCGCCGAACGCAAACATGTCTTCGGGAACTAAGAGATGGCTCGACGAGCCGTCGAGCGTCGAGTGGAGAACGGACGGATATCCCGCCGGATCGGGCGTCTTGGACGCGAAATACCAGAGCGACGCACCATCGCGCGACCACGTCGGGCCGTTGAGAGAGCCGGGCGGGAACGGAAGCTTGTGCATGTCTCCGCCGCCGGACGGAATGACGTAGATGTCGCTGCGGAAGAGCATGGGATCGAATCCGCGATACGTGACGAACGCGATCTGCTTGTCGTCCGGCGACCACGCCGCTTGGCCTTCGGAATACGCTGTGCCGCTCGTCAGCGCGCGCGCGTTCGTCCCATCCGCATTCACAGTCCAGAGGTGCTCGGTCTTCGACCACGTCTCGCCCTGACCGTTGTCTTCGAAGTGCAAGACGTCGATGGTGCGGACATCGCTTGTCTGCTGATCGGCGCTCGGCGTAAAACCGGCGGCCCGCCAGTCGACATCGGCCTTCGGCTTGGGCGCGACGGAGACGGATTGGTAGAGGATACGCGAGCCTGAGTGCGACCACTGCGGACCGAAAGCGCCGCCCGCCGCATTCGTGAGCCGCTGCGCCTCGCCGCCGTCGAGCGCGATCTTGTAGAGCTGCTGCTTGTCGCCGCGTCCGCTGTCAAATGCGATCCATTTGTCGTCGGGCGACCACGCCGGATCGGCGTCGCTGTCGCCGCGCGTGAGCTGCCATACCTTGCCGCTCGCGACGTCAGCAACCCAGATATTGCTGAGGTACGTGTTCTTCGGGCCATCGAGCTTCGTGACGACGAACGCGACGCGCGAACCGTCATGCGAGATCTGATCCGACGCGACAAACGATATTTTGAAGAGATCTTCCGCCATCACGTGGCGCGGCGCCGCCGCTGCGGGGGCGGTCAACGCTCCGGCGCATAGCGCGGCGATGGAAAATCGAATGATAGCGCGAGTGAACTGCATTCGCCTAAAGTCCCCCAATAGGAAAGGGCGGCCTGACCTCGAGCGCCCGACGGTCAGGCGCATTTCCTGGATCAATACTTGTAGACCTTGCGCGTATTGACGGCGCCGACGAGGGGCGCGGGCGTGCAAGCAGAACGCGGCGTAATGGCAGACGAGCGTGCGTATCGACGCGGCGAACCGGTAGCGCTATTCGTTCCCTGCTTCGTCGACATCTTCGCGCCGAAAGCGGCCATCGCAACCGTCGAGCTGCTCGAGCGGTTGGGAGTCAGCGTCTCGTACCCGCAGCAGCAGACGTGCTGCGGCCAACCCGCGCACAGCGCCGGGTTCCGGCCCCAAGCGTGCGCGTTGGCCGAGCGTTTTGCGCGAACGTTCGCCGCTTACGAATGGATCATCACGATGTCCGGTTCGTGCGCCGCGATGGCGCGCGCGGGATTCGCCGAAAGCGGCGCGTCGGATTCGGCGGTCGCGATTGGCGCACGAGTCTTCGACCTGGCCTCGTTTCTGACCGATGCGCTCGGCGTCACCGATGTCGGCGCGCGTTTTCCGCACGCGGTCACGTATCACGAAGGGTGCCATGCGCGGCGGATACTCGAATCAGGCGACGCGCCGCTGCGTCTGCTGCGCGCCGTTCGCGATATCACGCTCGTCGAGTTGCCGGCGGCCGAGGAATGCTGCGGCTTCGGCGGCGGGTTCAGCGTCGAGTTCGACCGCATCTCCGCCTCGATGGGAGAGGCGAAATGCGCGAACGCGCTTTCGACCGGCGCGCAGTATCTCGTCTCAGGCGATCCCAGCTGCTTGCTGCATCTCGACGGCCTGGTCCGCAAGAGCGGCGCTCCGCTAGCGACCCTGCATCTCGCGCAAGTGCTGGCAGCGACGTGACGGCGCACTACGATCGCGCCCGCGTCGCGCACGACTTGCGTTCGCCGCACGCGGCGCCCGTGATCGCGTCATCCATGCAGCGCTCGCTTGAGCACAAGCGGGCGGCACAGGCGCACGTTGCCTGGGCGGCGTTGCGCGCGCAAGCCCATGCGTTGAAGAAAGACGCGATCGAGCATCTCGATTCGCTTCTATCCGAGTTTGAGCGCAATTTCATCGCGCGCGGCGGCACGGTCGTGTGGGCGCGGACTGCGGCCGAGGCTGCCGAACGATTCATCCGGATCTGTGCTGATGGGGGAGCCGACTCGGTCGTCAAAGGCAAGTCCATGCTCTCCGAGGAGCTCGAACTCAACGATCGCTTGGCCGCCGCGGGCATCGCCGCAGTTGAGACGGACCTCGGCGAATACATCGTCCAGCTGGCGGGCCAGCGGCCGACGCACGTGATCGCGCCGGCGGCGCACCTCTCCCGGCAGGATGTGGGGCGGATTTTCGAGCGCGAACTGAACATGCCGTATTGCGATGATCCTCGGACCCTCTCGTTAGCGGCGCGCGCGAAGCTGCGATCGCGCTATCTCAAAGCCGGCGTCGGCATGACGGGCGTGAATTTCGCAATCGCCGAGACCGGCACGCTCGTCGTCGTCGAAAACGAAGGCAACGGCGGCTTGTCAGCGAGCGCGCCGCCCATCCACATCGCGATCATGGGGATCGAAAAGGTGATCCGGCGCGTTGCCGATCTCGACGTCTTTCTTCCATTACTTGCGCGCGCCGGCACGGGTCAGAAGATCACCACGTATACGCATCACTTCCTCGGGCCGGAACCCGGCAAGCAGCAGTACTGCATCATCGTGGACGCGGGTCGGACCAATCTGCTCGCCGACCCGGTGCTGCGCGAGTCGCTGTACTGCATTCGCTGCGGCGCGTGCATGAACGTCTGTCCGGTCTATCGCCGGGCGGGCGGCGGCGCGTATGGCTGGGTGTATCCGGGCCCTATCGGCGCAGTCATCACGGGCACCATGCTCGATACGCCCGAGGCGTCGGACCTGCCGTATGCGTCCACCCTCTGCGGCGCGTGCAAGGAAGAATGCCCTGTCGCGATCGACCTGCCGCGTCAGCTCTTGCATCTGCGCGCTTCAGCGGTCGAAAGCGGCGCAAGCGGCGGCGGTTTGGAGCGCGGCGCGATTCGCCGGTTCACGGCCGCGATGTCTGACACAAAGTCGTATGCGCGCGCCGTTTCGTTCTTGCGTGCCGCGCTTGCGATCGGAGGCGCATTGCCGATCCGCGTCGGCGCGATGGGCCGTTGGATGCGAGCCCGCGCACTGCCGAAACCAGCGCGCCAGTCGTTTCGTGAGTGGTGGGCGCAACGGCCATGACCATGGACGCGCGAACGGAGATCTTCGCTAGCATCGCCGCCGCGCTGGCCGACGTGCGAGATCCTGACGCGGTCCGACTGGCGTCGGCCCCTTCAATCCATACCGCCGTCCCCTCCGATCTGAAGGGGCCGACACCAGTCGGCCCATCCGTCCTCCCCGATCTGAAGGGGCCGACGTCAGTCGGCCCATCCGAACGATCCCTCTACGACCAGTTCGCCGCCGAGCTCGCCGCAGTTGGCGGCCACGCGATGCTGATCGCCGACCCGGCACCGTCCGCGCTGTCGCGCGCGATTGCCGACCTTGTCAACGCGTCCGGCGGCAACGCGGTCGTGCAACGCTCCGAGCTCGCGGTTGCCGCGGCGTCAGAGATCCCGCCCGCAACCAAGATCGATGCAGACGAGGCCCGCGCCGACGATACCGAGCGTGCCGCCGTATCGGTGATCGAAGCGGAGGCGCTCATCGCCGAAACGGGATCGGCCATCGTTTTCGTTTCGACATATGCCTCGCGACTGCTGCCATATCTGCCGCCGTCGTGCATCATCGTCGCGCGCGCATCCGCTCTTCGCGCCGGACTCGATTGCAGCGCGCTCGGCGGGGTAAAGGAAGACCGCGGCGAGCGCGTCATCATCACGGGGCCGAGCCGCACGGCCGATATCGAAAAGACCATCGTACTCGGAGCGCACGGTCCCGCTTCGCTGACGGTCATCGTGTGGGAGACTGAAGAGCCATCCATCCGCGTTTGAGAGCGCTTGCGTCGCTCGCGAGAAAGACATACCGCAACTTCCAGAGGCATCGCGGCCAATGGCTCGCAGCTGCAATATCGTACTACATGATATTCGCCGTCGCACCGCTCATCATCGTGGTCGTGCACATCGCGGGTCTCATACTTGGTCACCATCGCGCGGTACTGGACGAGATCTACGGGTTCATCACGTCGACCGCCGGCAAAGCGACCGCGGACACCGTACAATCCATCGTGACCACAACATTCTCAAAGGAGCGTTCGAACGCGCTCACTCAGACCATAGGATGGGCGATATTCATCATTGCGACGGTCGGGTTGTTCGCGTCTTTGCAAGACGCTTTGAACATCGTATGGGACTTGAAACCAGAACGGCGATCGCCGCTGCAGCTCGTGCGCAGCCGAACGCTCGCCTTCGCGACCGTTCTCGTCCTGGCGCTCTTGCTGACGCTCTCGATCGCGATCAACGCCGCACTTTCGATCGCCGGCGCCGCAGCGGCACCCATGATCGCCTCGTTTCCGATACTTACGAAGGCCCTCTACTTCGTGCTTTCCTTTGCGATCATGTGGTGCCTTTTGGCATTTGCATTCCGGTTCATGCCCGAATGCCATGTCGAATGGGGCGACGTCTGGGTTGGAAGCGCCGTCACGTCGCTCTTGTTCGTCGTCGGCCAATTCGCACTCGGCGCGATTCTGGCGCACGCCGCGCTCACCTCGACGTTCGGCGCGTTCACGTCGCTCGTGCTCTTCTTGCTTTGGACGAACTACTCGGCGCAGATCATCCTCTTCGGCGCGGAGTTCACGCACGTGCGTGCGCAACTCCGCGAATCGCATGAAGCATCAGGTTGACGAAAGGAATCCCTCGTGCACGTAGCGCGCATTCTCACCATCATCTCTCTCACGACGGCTCTCGCGGCAAGCGCCGCTCGCGCCGCGGCCCCGCCGACGCTTGGCCTGCAGCTGAACCACTGCACGCAAGGCCAATCAAAAGCGCCTGCCGAGTGCGGCACCTACGGCGTTTACGAGAACCGTGCTGCCGGGAGCGGCAGGATCATCGATCTTGCCGTCATCGTCCTGCGTGCGAAGCACGCATCCCACCGGGCCATCGCGGTGATCGCCGGCGGCCCAGGCGAGAGCGCGACGCCGTTCGCCGAGTACATCATGGACGGCTATTTCGGGAAGGAGCTGCTCGCGCTACGGGATCGCTACGATCTCCTTTTTGTCGACGACCGCGGCGTCGGCAACTCCAATCCGTTCGCGTGCGATTTCGCGCCGGCCGGGGATCCGCAATCCTATTTCCTCGATCTATGGCCCAAGCAGCTCCTGTCGGCATGCCGCGAAAAGATCGCAGCGACACACGACCCGAGTCAGTACAATACGAACAATGCCGTCGACGATCTCAATGACGTGCGAGCTGCGCTCGGATATCCGAAAATGGTGCTCGACGGCGGATCGTATGGCACGTTCTTCTCGCTCGTCTATCTGCGCCGTCACCCGGGCAGCGTCGAGAGCGTGATCCTCGACGGCGTCTCGGCACCGCACTTCCAGCCGCTTCCCGGTTCTCCGGATGGGGCGCAACAGGCGCTAGACGAGTTGATCGCGGCGTGCAAGAACGATGCGATCTGCCACGCGCACTTCCCGGACTTCGCGCAGCAGTTCGCGGCTGTTCTGCATCGATTCGGTAGCGGCACGCTCTCGGTTCCAGTCATCAACCCGACCACAAAGCATACGGAAACGGCGCAGCTCTCGAAGGCTGTCTACGTCGACGCCATCCGCCACATGCTGTATGCTCCGCAAGGCGCGGCCTATATGCCGTATGTGGTCGATCGCGCAGCTCGCCGCGATTACGCGCCGCTCGGCCAAATGGTGGCGACGGTGACCCAAGGGATCGATCAGGGTCTTGATCTGGGCGCAAATCTTTCGTATTCGTGCGCCGATTGGATGCCGTTCCTCGATCCGAAGCAGGTGGCGAACGCCGTCACGAACTCGTTCGCTGGCGACTTGCGAATCCGCGCCCAGCAGCGGGCGTGCTCGGTTTGGAACGTGCCGCCCATGCCGCCCAGCTTCAACGATCCGGTGCGCAGCAACGCGCCGGTTCTGATGATCTCATCGAGCAACGATCCCGGCACACCGCCGCGTTATGGCGAGGCAGCATTGCGCTATCTTTCGAACGCGCGCGAGGTTCTCGTGAAAGGCGGCGGCCATGCCGCCGACACGCCTTGCACGGAGCGCCTCATCGTCGCATTTGTGCGCGCAGCTTCAGCCAAAGGGCTCGACGTCTCGCAATGCACGGCGGAAAATACGCCTACGCCCTTCGCCACTTCTATGAAGGGCTGGCCGTCGCCGTGATCGGCTAGCGGCCAGGCGTGGTCTGCGAGTTCCCTTGGCAGCGGCTTCGAGGAGCGGCGGTTACATCAGTACTTGGGGACCGTTGGATCGACCTCGGCGGACCAGCGCGTGGCGCCGCCGTTCATGTTGAAGACGTTCTCGAAGCCTTGCATGCGCAGCAGTGTGGTCACGCGCGAACTACGCCCTCCGCTGTGGCAGAAGACCACCACGTCTCGATCCCGCGGTATCTCAGCAACGCGTTCGGCGACTTCGTGCGCCGGGATGTGCATCGTATGCGGCAGCGCTGCGATCTCGATCTCATCGTCGTCGCGCACGTCAAGGAATTCGAACGCGTCTTTACGATCGAGACGGTCCTTCACCGCTTGCGGCTGCACGTCGAACGGGGTCTGTTGCACGCTTGCACTCCTCTGGCCGTCGCCGGCGCACGCATCGGCCGCACCGAGCGGCGCCGACATCGTAGATGAATCGCCGCACGCCGGACAGGCGGGATCTTTACGCACGCGCAATTCGCGGAACGATGCGTCGAGCGCGTCGTAGACGAGCAGTCGTCCGGAGAGCGGCGTGCCGATGCCGATGATGGCCTTGATCGCCTCCGTCGCTTGCAGCAGGCCGATGATGCCAGGCACGACTCCGAGCACGCCCGCATCTTCGCACGACGGTGCGAGCCCGGCTGGCGGCGCTTCCGGGAACAAGCATCGGTAGCAAGGACCGGTGCGCGCATCGAACCACGACACGTGGCCTTCGAAGCGGTAGACGGCGCCGTAGACGTAGGGCTTCTCCGCGATCACGCATGCATCGCTTGCAGCATAACGTGTTGGAAAATTGTCCGCGCCGTCCACGACGATGTCATATCCGCGAACGAAATCGACCGCGGTCTCCGGAGTCAGCCGTTCGACCCGTTGCTCGACCTTGACATGAGGGTTGAGCTCGTGGATGCGCTGAGCGGCCGATGCGGTCTTCTTTTGCCCGATCGTCGACGTCGAATGGATCACCTGGCGCTGCAGGTTCGATGCATCCACCACGTCGTCGTCGATGATGCCGATCGTGCCGACTCCCGCGGCCGCGAGATAGAGCGCCGACGGCGCGCCGAGCCCGCCTGCACCGATGAGCGCGACGCGCGCCTGCTTGAGCTTGCGCTGGCCTTCGAGTCCGACATCGGGCAAGCGCAAGTGCCGGCGATAGCGCAGGCGCTCATCTTGCGAAAGTTCGGTCGCTTCGTGCGTATGAATCACGGGAAGTGTTGGTTCGCGAGCGGCGCGCCGTTTACTCCCGCACCATCATGTAGACGATCGCCGCGAGAATGCCGCCCGCGATCGGCGCGGCGATGAACAGCCAGAGCTGCGAAACCGCCCATGACCCGACGAAAATCGCCGGTCCGATGCTGCGTGCCGGATTGATCGATGCGTTGGTCACAGGAATGGCGGCGAAGTTCGTGACGGCGAGCGCGAAGCCGATCGGGATGCCGGCGAAGCCGCCGGGCGCTTTGTCCGACGTCGAGCCGAGCACCGTCAAGACGAGCACGAACGTGAAGAACATCTCGGTGAGGAACGCTGCGAGCGTGCCGTAGCCGCCGGGCGAATGATCGCCGAAGCCATTGGCCGCGAAGCCGGTTGCCGTTGGATCGTATCCGCCGGCGCCGCCCGCGATCAGCAGCAGCACGCCGCACGCCGCGATCGCGCCGACGATCTGCGCGATGACGTAGCCGGGCACCGATGCCCACTTGAACTTACCTGCGACGGCCAGGCCGATCGTCACTGCGGGATTGATGTGACAACCCGAGATCGGCCCGATCGCGTAGGCCATGGCGAGAAGCGCGAGGCCGAACGCAAGGGAGATGCCGACAGGTCCGAGAGCCTTGCCGTCGAGGACGGCCGAGCCGACGCCGACGAGCACGAGCACGAAGGTGCCTACGAATTCCGCCGTATATTGCTTCATGACGCCTCCATAGACGTTGTGGTGTCTTCGGATACGTTAGGTTTTCAATGTAGGGCGGACCTTTACGGTCCGCCGGCGGACGATAAACGTCCGCCCTACAACGGCCGGCGGACGATAAACGTCCGCCCTACAACGGCCGGTGGACGATGAACGTCCGCCCTACAACGGCCGGCGGACGATAAACGTCCGCCCCACATCGCGCTTGACGCGGGCCGACATGCGTCGGCCCTTCATAGGCACAATTCGTGCCCCCAAAGAATCCTCTGCTTATGACGCCCGAATCAGAGCAAGATAAACCGTCGCTCGACCTCCGGCACATCGGCAGGGTCTACGACAAAGAGATGCCGATCCGCAACGCTGGGATGGAGATGGCAAAACCCGGCATGCCCGATATGCGAAGGCGAAAATTCACGGTCCGCCTTCCCGGTCAGGTCGAAACGCCCGGCCCAGACGATCCGCCGCAAAACGAACGCTGACGTCAGTCAGAGCGTGAGTTCCATCTCGTTCGAGTCGGTGAAACCGAGCGACTCGTAGATGCCGCGCCCGAACGGCGATGCATGCAGCCTGGCCTTCTTGCAGCCGGTCCCGCGCAGCCATTCCACCGCCGCGCTGCTCAACGCGCGCGCAAGGCCCCTTCCGCGGAATTCGGGCCGGACGTAAACTCCGATGATCCAGCCGATCGTCGATCGGCGGACGAGCGTCGAGTGCCAGCCGTCGTCCACGTAGGCGCACGACGAGCCGACGAACTCCCCGTTGACGCGCGCAAGATACCACTGTGCGCCGCCGCTCGCCGTGCGCCCCACGAAATACCGCGTCTCGCGCTCCGCCCAATCCGGCAGAAGACCGCTGACGTCCATATTGAGCTCGAGCTTCATCGCATAGCGAAAACGCACGCCCACCTCGATGTCGGCGGCCGCGCTGACAGCGACGATTTCGGACGGTTGAGGGACTTCGTTCGCTTGACTAATTGTACTCATTGGCCTTATTGTTATAGTAATGCATGGGGTCAATAAGAACAAGGGCGCCAGCCCGCTGGAAAACGTCGTTTTGCATCCGCGCGACCGCCGCCCGCTTTATCAGCAGCTCGCCGAAGGCATAGCATTCCAGATCCGCAACCTCGGTCTGGCACCGGGTTCGCGTCTGCCTGCCCTTCGCGAGATCGCAAAATCGCATGGGGTGGCGCTCGTCACCGCGAGCCAAGCGTACGAAGCGTTGGCCGCCGAGGGTCTCATCGCATCGCGCACCGGTCGCGGCACCTTCGTCTTGAGCGAAGCGCCCCCGTCGCGCGCAAACGGCGCGGCGAGCATGACTGCGCTCTCGGCGCGTTCTCGCGACAGCGATGGCGGCGATGCAGAATCAGCCATCTCGCGCTACGATGCGCAAAATCGCCGCGTCGCCGCGCTGCGTTTGTCGCGTTGGAAAGTCGCGCCGGGAGCGATCGCGCTCTCGAACGGGCACACGGCTCCCGAAACGTATCCTCTCCCGGATTTCGCGCGCTGCTACGCGCGCACGTTCCTCGATGATCCCGCGGAGATCCACCAGTATCGCGCGGATCGCGGCGACGAACGCTTGCGGGAACTGTTCGCCGAACGACTGCGGGCCCGCGGCGCGGATGTCTCGGCCGATGACATCCTCATCGTGAGCGGCGCGCAGCAGGCGCTCAGCCTCGTCGCCGAGTCCTTCCTCGAACCCGGCGATTTCGCAGCCGCTGAAGCGCCGACGTATTTCGCAGCGCTCGAAGTCTTCGACCAGCGACGCGTCTCATGGGTAAATCTATCCGGCGACGCGGACGGCGTGCGGCCCGGCTCCGTGCGCGACGGCACAAAGCGCTTCTCGCCACGGCTCATCTACTTGAACACCGCGGCGCACAATCCGAGCGGCGCGTTTCTGTCGCGATCTCGCCATCGTGCGATTCTCGATGCGGCGCGCGAGAGCAAAGCCATCGTCGTCGAAGATCAGACCTGTTGGCCGCTCTGCTTCGACGGCGAGGCACCGCCGCCGCTCATCGCGTCATCGGACGGCGGTCAAGTCGTCTTGATCGAGAGCCTGTCGAAACTGCTCTTCCCAAGCCTTCGCATCGGCTACATCGCCGCCCGCGGCGCCGCGATGCGGTCGCTGTACGCGGCCAAACTGCGCGCGGATACGTTCACGACCACCGTCGCGCAACGCGCGCTCGTGCGATTCCTCGAATCGAAATCCGCCGCGCGCCATCTCCGCAACGCGCGCTTCCTCTATCGCCGGCGGCGCGACGCGCTGCTCGGCGCACTGCGGCGCGTCGTACCGGAAGGTTCCGCCATCAGCGCGCCGCGCGGCGGCGTGAACATCTGGCTTGAGCTGCCGAAGGGCTGGTCATCGGTGGAATTGTTCGGACACGCAGCGCGCGAAGGTCTGCTCTTCTTGCCGGGCGCGCCATTCTATCCGACGATGCCTGCGCACAACACGCTGCGCCTCTCGTACGGAACGCTGCCCGAAAGTGCCGCAAGCGACGCCATGGCGCGTTTCGGCCGCGCGCTTCGTTCGTACGTGGCGGCGCGCCGATCCGGCTCAGCGCTTGCAGGCGACGACGCCGGTCGCGCGATCGTCTCCGCGGTGTGAGGCGCTTGCTCGGCTGTCGGGTTCGTCGTAGCGTGGCAGCGATCCAGATCCGTCCGCCCAAGGTATGCCCGCTCGGGCACGCTGAAGTATCGTCAGACAACACCATCGGGAGAAGAATGAAGACATGGCAACACTGATCGCCGAAATCGCGCCGTTCGCCAACGAGCCCATCCTCACGTTCCGCGACGAGCAGTCCAAACGCGCCATGCGCGAGGCGCTCGAAAACGCGCGGCGCACGTTCGGCGCCGAATACGATCTCATCATCGGCGGCAAGCACGTGAAATCGCCCACGCAATTCGCGTCGCGCAATCCGGCCAAACCGACGGAGATCGTCGGCAACGTGCAGTCCGCCACGGTGGAACAAGCGCGCGAAGCGGTCGCCGCCGCCGAAAAGGCATTCGCGACGTGGTCACGCGTGCCCGCAACGCAGCGCGCCGAGGTGCTCTTCAAAGCTGCAGCCGAAGTCCGCCGCCGGCGTTACGAGTTCGACGCACTGCTCGTTCTCGAAGTCGGCAAGAGCTGGGTCGAAGCCGACGGCGACACGGCCGAAGGCATCGATTTCCTGGAGTACTACGGACGCGAGATGCTGCGCTACGATGGCGTGCATCCGGTCACGCCGATCACCGGCGAGAAGAACGGCATGCGCTACATTCCGCTGGGCGTCGGCGTCGTCGTGCCGCCATGGAACTTCGCGTTCGCGATCCTCGTCGGCATGACGGCCGCGGCGATCGTGACGGGCAATAGCGTCGTGCTCAAGCCGTCGAGCGATTCGCCCGTCATCGCTGCGAAATTTGTCGAACTACTCGAGAGCGTCGGTCTGCCGCCTGGAGTCGTGAATCTGATCACGGGTTCCGGCGGCGCCATCGGCGACGAACTCGTGAAGCATCCGCGCGTGCGCTTTATCGCGTTCACCGGCTCCAAAGAGATCGGATTGCGCGTCAATCAGCTCGCCGCGGAGCCGCGGCCGGGCCAGATCTGGATCAAGCGCGTCGTGGCGGAGATGGGCGGAAAAGATTCCATCGTCGTCGCCGCTGACGCGGACCTTGACGCTGCCGTCGAAGGCGTAGCGCAAGCCGCATACGGCTATCAAGGGCAGAAGTGCTCGGCGTGTTCGCGCGCCATCGTGGAGGCGCCGATCTACGACGAATTTCTGCGCCGGCTCGAAGCGCGCGTCAAGACGATCACCGTCGGCGATCCGGCGGAACCAGACAACTACATGGGACCGGTCGTCAACGAGCGTTCGCTGCAGAAGATCCTGTCATACGTTGAACACGGCAAGAAAGAAGGAAGGCTCGTCACGGGCGGACAGCGCGCCCCGGGCGAGGGTTGGTTCGCGCAGCCCACGGTGTTCGCGGATATCCCGCCCGACGGCAAGCTCGCGCAGGAAGAGATCTTCGGTCCGGTGCTGGCGGTGATCAAGGCAAAGGACTACGATCAGGCGATCGATATCGCGAACAACACGGAATTCGGACTGACGGGAGCGGTCTATTCAAGCGATCCTGCCAAGCTCGATCGCGCGCGCGAAGAGTTCCACGTCGGTAATCTGTATCTGAACAGGAAGTGCACGGGCGCCATGGTCGGCGCGCACCCGTTCGGCGGATTCAATATGTCGGGAACAGATTCAAAAGCTGGGGGCCCGGACTACTTGCTGCTGTTCATGCAGGCGAAGTCCGTCAGCGAGAAGGTCGGCTAGAAGAAGACGCCGGCGGCAGTCAGTGCCGGCGGAACCACACGTGGAGGCCGTTGCACGCGCCGAATGCGACGATCTCTTCTTCGAGACCGCGCAGCCACTCGCGCGACGGAACCGTGCGCTTATCCCATGATATCGTCACGCCGCTCAGTCCGGCCGTGATCTGTCGCGAAACGGTGACACCCGCGAGGTCGGCAGCGGCGCCGATGAACTGATCGAACGCGGCGCCCATCTCCGGCGGCGTGGCCATTGGGCGCGTGAGCACGAAACGCAGCGGATCGGATGGAGCATTTCGATCTTGCTTGGCAGTCGAAGTGTTCCGAGATGGATTCGACATCGTCGTAGTCGCTGAAACAGGCATGCAACGTTCCCCTTGGCGTTCGCCCCCGACGCGGTTTCGGTTCGTTCATGATACCCAACTGAAAACGAAATGGGAAGCGGGCGGGGTAAGAAGTGACGAGCGTCGTACCGCTTTGGTCCAATGCAGCGCTGTGTGCAAGCAGAATTCATGGATGACGAGGCGACCGGCACGATCGCGGACCTGCGCGACAATCTGCGCGACCTCGCTCGCATCAACGCCTGGTTCGGCGGGACACATTCGATTCTCCGCGCGATCGACGCGCTGCCCGTGATGCCGCGCACCATTTTGGACGTCGGGTGCGGCGGCGCCGACGTGACGCGCGCGGTGCTTCAGCATCTGTCCGCCCGTGGTTCGCGCGCGCGCTGCGTGGCGCTCGACCGCTCTCCGCGCGTGCTCTCATACGCGGCGGCCGCGGTGCGCGGCTGCGACGAGATATCGACCGTGCAAGGCGACGCGACCGCCTTGCCGTTCGAAGCGGGCGCGTTTGACCTCGTGATGTGCAGTCTTGCGCTGCATCATCTCACGCCGCTCGACGCCGTCCAAGCGCTAAGCGAGATGGCGCGCGTGGGGACGCACGTGATCGTCAGCGATCTTCGCCGCAGTCACACTGCATGGCTGGCTGCGCGCGCGATCCTCCCGCTCATCACGCGTAATCGCTTCACGCTGCACGATGGACCGATCTCTGTACGGCGCGCGTACACGCCGGACGAAGTGCGATCGATGGCCGAGCAGGCCGGCTGGACGCGCATCGCCGTCCGCTCGGCCTTCGGTGCGCGGCTCTTGCTCACCGGTGGCGAATGACTGCGGACGTCGTCGTCGTCGGCGCGGGGCCGGCCGGCTCGTCGGTCGCGCTGCGGCTCAGCCGCGCCGGCATCGGCGTCGTGCTGCTCGAACGCAAGCGTTTTCCGCGCGACAAGGTTTGCGGCGAATATCTGAGCCCGGCGGCGCTCGCCGCGCTCTCCGAACTGGGAGTCGGTCGTCGCGTCGCTTCGCTCGGTCACCCGATCCGGCGAGTCGCGCTTGCCGCGTTCGGCAGCGGACCGGTCACCATGGCGTTGCCTGCAGGCGGGGCGCTGGCGCTGTCGCGCGCCGACCTCGATTCGATTTTGCGCGATGCGGCGATCGCAGCCGGGGCCGAACCGCTCGACGGCATTTTCCGAGACCTCCGCGATGAAGGTGCGGGCTGGCGCGTTTCGTATCGCGACGGTTCCGGCGTCGAACGGCACTGCACGGCGCGCGCTGTCGTCGGGGCCGACGGCGCATGGTCGAACGTCGCGCGCAGTGCCGGCCTAGCCGGCGACGCGCGGCGGGCAGGCCGTTGGGCTGTCGGCGGACACGTCCGATCGCATGAGGCGAACAGCGATACGCTGGAGATGTTCGTCGGCGCAGGCGGATACTATGCGCGTAATCCGCTCGGCGGCGAGCATTGCAACTCGATGCTCGTCATGCCGAAACCCGTCGCGGACGATGCGCGCGCCGATGCGATCGTCGACGAGGTCACCGCAGGAAGATATCGCTTCGAAGGCGCGTCGCTCATCAAGCGAGTCGCGGTCGGACCGCTGCGCTACGCGCCGCATTCGGTCGCCGCACCCGGCGTCACGCTGACAGGCGATGCGGCCGGCATGCTCGATCCGTTCGTCGGGCAAGGCGTCGCGGTCGCGCTTGAAAGCTCCGTGACGTGCGCGGCCGGCGTCATGGCGCATCTCGCCGGAGCCCCGACGCGTGAAACGGTGAGCGCGATCGCGGCAGCCCGTCGACGCATCGAACGTCCGCGGCGCATGCTCGCGGCCGTGGTCGACTTCATCGTGCGCACACCGCCTTTGCGAGCACTCGCGCTGCGACGAGCCCGCCGCGACATCGCGGCCGCCGAGATGGTGCTTGCCGCGGTCGCAGGCGCGGTGCCGAGCGCGCAGACGATGTCGCCTGCCGCTCTCGTAAGGCTTCTCGCATGATGCGCACCGCGTCGTCCGTCGAGATCGCCGCCGAGCCGCGCGCGGTCTACGATCTCGTCGAGGACATCGCCCGTTGGCCGCAGCTCTTGCCGCACTACCGATTCGTTCACGTTCTGCGCGAGGAGCCGACAGAGCGCATCGCCGTCATGGCGGCGCGGCGCGGCAGCATACCCGTGCGATGGACCGCTGCAGAGCGTCTGTTTCCCGGCGTGCCGCGCATCGAATTCACGCACGTCGCAGGCTGGACAAAAGGCATGGAAGTCGCCTGGCGCTTCGAGCCGGTCGCCGCGGGCACGCGCGTCACGATAGATCACGAGCTCGACCTGCGGCGCGTGCCTCTTGTCGGGGACTTCCTCGCGCGCAGGGTCATCGGCGATTTCTTCATCCATGCGATTGCGAATGCGACGCTCGCGCGATTCAAACAGCTGATGGAGCGCCCAGCGTGAGCCGGGTCTTCGTCACCGGCATCGGCGCGATCACGCCGATCGGCATCGGTCGGAAAGCCCTTTGGGAGGGCGCCATCGGCGGACGGCGCGGCGTCAAATCGATCGATCGATTCGACACGTCGGAGATGCGTTCGAAGGTCGCGGGTCAAGTGGACGATTTCGACGCGACTGCATTCCTCGACCGCAAGCAGGCCCAGCGCACGGAGCGCTTCAGCCAGTTCGCGATCTCGGCGGCGCGCATGGCGTTCGACGATGCCGGCATGCAACTGAGCGGCGACCACGACGATATCGGCGCGTGGATCGGCACGGCGCTCGGCGGCGTCGTGTTCGCCGAGTCGCAGTACAAGAATTATTCGCAGCGCGGGCTGCGCGGCGTCCATCCGACCCTCGCGCTGAACGTGTTCGGCGCGTCATCGTGCTGCAACGTCGCGATTCACTTCGGTCTCCACGGGCCGACGCAATCCAATTCGAACTCGTGCGCCGCGGGAGCCGTCGCGATCGGCGACGCATTCCGCGCGGTACGCGACGGCGTGTGCCGCGCAGCGCTCGCCGGCGGTGTCGAAGCACCGCTCGCTCCGCTGACGTTCGGCGCATTCGACATCATCAAGTCGATGTCGACGCGCAACGCCGATCCGGAAAGCGCGAGCCGGCCGTTCGACGCGGGGCGCGACGGCTTTGTCATGTCGGAAGGCGCATGCCTCTTGCTGCTCGAGCGCGAGGAAGACGTGATCGCGCGAGATGCCACACCTTACGCGGAGATCGCCGGCTACGCATTGACCAACGACGGCGAACACATGACCGCGCCGCGCGACGACGGGCGCGAGGCCGCGCGGGCCATGCTGCGAGCGCTTGCGGAGGCGCGCGTTTCGCCGGACGACGTGGATCACGTCAACGCCCACGGATCGGCAACGCCTCTCAACGACTCGACCGAGAGCCGCGCGATCCGCGCGGTTCTCGGCGCCGCCGCCGATCACATCATCGTCTCCGGTACGAAGGGAATGACGGGGCACGCGCTCGGCGCGACGGGCGCGATAGAGGCCGGGCTCTGCGCGATGTGCATCAAGGAAAGCACGGTCGTTCCAACCGTCAATCTGGAAATGCCCGGGCCCGACTGCGATTTGCGCTATTCCCCGGAAGTCGCGACGCCGCTCGAACAGAAAGTCGTGTTGTCGAACAGCTTTGGTTTCGGCGGCCTCAACGCGGCGCTCGTCTTCAAGTCGGCCTAACCGCGCTCGCCCTAAACAGATCCGAAAGCAGATCCGAAGGGGCCGACGCCAGTCGGCCCATCGAACGAAACCTGGGCCGACTAGCGTCGGCCCCTTCAGACGAGTCTTTCCGGCGCGGCGATCATCAATTCAGCGTTGCGGCGATGAATGGCTTGGTGGTCGGAGCTTTTGATCCGCCGGCGGGCTCCACGGTGACCGCAAGCAGCGTGCCCTTCGGTTGGTGACCCGGCACGGTCGCGGCGCCGTGACCGTGCGCATCGGCTTCGAACGTCGGCTCGGGAACAGGCTTGCCGCCGGGCTGGATGATCCAAGCCTGATACACTTTTCCAGGCGGTAGTGCCGACAAGCCGGTCGCTTCCAATCGCAATACGCCGTCGGCGGCGATGACTCGCCCGCTTGCGCTGCACGCCGTCGCGCCCGGAAGACACGCGATCGCCCACGATTGCTCGCGGTTGCTCGGCGATCCGAAGACGATCAGCGCGGCAATCGCGGCGGCGACCGCGACGATCGCCGCGTAGAAGCGCTTGCGCCGGAACAGCGAAACCGGTGCGCTTGCCCGCGAGCGAGCCATGGCGGCGCCGAGGACGTGTGCTCGAAGCGCTGCCGGCGGTTGCTCGGCGGCAGCTGCGGCCAATCCGCCGGTGGCCGCAAGCGCGGCTGCATATTCGTCGGCACACACGGGGCACTCGCGGATATGCGCGAGCGCGGTCGCCCGCTCGCTTTCGTTCAGCGCATCGAGCGCACAGAGCGAAGCGAGCTCGAGCAGTTCGTCGGTGTGCGCGGTTGTCACGACGGCACCGCCTGATGGAGCGACTCGAATAGTCGGCGCAAGCCGATCCGGATCCGGCTCTTCACCGTGCCGAGAGGCGCGTTGAGCCGTTCGGCGACTTCGCGATACGACAGCCCGCCGAAATACGCATACTCGATCGCTTGGCGCTGATCGTCCGGGAGCGCCGCGACCGCGACTTTGACCGCTGCCGAGCGCGCCTGCTCAAAGACCTGATCTTCGAGCGCGATCTCGGACGGCATCTCTGTCGGCATCTCGGGTTCGCGTTTGCGGACCGCAGCGCTGCGTAAGACATCGAGCGCAGCATTGCGCGCCACGCGCGCGAGCCAACCGGCGAAATTTCCGCCGGCGAATGCCTGAGGCCGCGACCAGATCTGCAAGAAAACGCTTTGCGTGATGTCCTCGGCCTGCTGCTGATTGTCGAGAACACGCCGTGCGATGCCGTAGACCAGAGCTGCGTGGCGATCGTACAGCGTTGCGAACGCATCGTGTTCGCCCGCCGCGACCCGTTTGACGAGCTGCGTATCGTCTACGGCCATGTCCTGCGATTCGCTCGAACGGCTCCGGCCGCCTGGCGTCGCAGGACCGCACCATCGTGGGCAAGCGATGCTCGCCCTCATGCGGCGTGGGTAGGCGATGCTTGTCGTACCGCGCGCTTCGAAATTTGCGAGCGGAGCGAACGCGACTGGTCCGCGGGCGATGAACTGCAGCATGGCTGCATGTGTAACGAACGAACGACCACGACGGCTTGCGATTCACATCACTATCGCGAAGGTTCATCCGCTTCAACCCTTCGTCCGTTACCCCAATGCGCACCAGACGCTTGAGGGAGCCCTATGGGATTCGTTCGCCGCGGTTTCTGCGCATCGATCGCGATTGCCATCGCGATGTGGTGCAGCCCCGCTCTTGCGCATCCGCTCGGCAATTTCACGATCAATCACCTCGTGAAAGTGCGCCAATCCGGAAATCACCTGGATATCCGGTACGTCTTGGACATGGCGGAGATACCGACGTTTTCTGTGATGCGCGCGCGCAGCGCGAGCGCGTCGCTCGATCAAGCGGGGCTGCGCGCATGGGCCCATGACGAGACGCAGCTGGTCATCGACGGTCTGGATGTGGAGAGCGGAGGACGCCGCATCGCCGTCGAGCCGATCGGCTATCCCGCGGTGCGCACGCGGCCCGGAGCAGGCGGGTTGCCGACGCTCTACTACGCCGCCAACTTCTCCGTGCTGCCGCCGAGCTCGGACACGACGATCGCGGACCAGACGTATCCGGATCGCATCGGCTGGAAAGATGTCGTCGTCTACCCGGCGACGGAGCCGACCGCAGAACTCACCCACTATCCGACCGCGCTGCTCGCATCACCGCGAGATGTGACGACCGCATCGCTGACGCGCGCATCTGGCGGGCGCTGGACATTATCGCAGGGTTCGGCTGATCGCGCAAGCGCGACGTCGCAAGGCGCTCCATCGCAGATCCGGTCCAACGTCTTGGCGGACATGCTGGCGCGCGGTCCGAGCAGCGCGGTCGTCATCGCGCTGACGCTGCTCGCCGCGATCGGCCTCGGCGCGTTGCATGCACTCGAACCCGGCCACGGCAAGACGCTGCTGGCGGTCTCGCTCGTGGGAGCGCGCGCGACGCCGAAGCAAGCCGTGACGCTCGCCGCGGCGTTGACGATCGCGCATACGGCCGGAGTCATCGCGCTCGGCCTTGCCTTGCTCCTCGCGGCTCGCTGGATCGTGCCGGAGAACATCTATCCCTGGCTCACCGCCGCGTCAGGACTTTTGGTCGTCTGCCTCGGCGGCGGCGCGCTCGCGCGCTATGTGCGATCGCGTCATCGCGCCGCAGACGGCCATACCCATCATGGCGATCACGACCACGCGCATGACGGCGGCGCGGCACACGGCCATTCGCATGCGATTCCCGGCGACGCACCGCTCTCGTTCGGCAACGTCGTCTTGGTCGCGATGAGCGGCAACATCGCGCCGTGTCCGGCAGCGCTCGTCGTGATGCTCGCGGCGCTCGCGTTGCATCAAGTCGCCTACGGCATCGTTATCATCGTCGCATTCGGCATGGGGCTTGCCGCGGTATTGACCGGCTTAGGTCTCGCGCTCGTCCGCGGCACGGCGTGGATCGCGCGCAGCCGCGCGGCAGAGCGATTCATGGCGCACGGACCAGTGGTGTCGGCGTGCGTCATCTCCGTCATCGGCGCGATCATGTTGGGTCAAGGAATCGCGGGCGGCATCATCCGAGTGCAATCCTGGGCCGTTATCGCCTTGACATTGAGCGCGATCGCGGGCTACGCGATGCACGCAAGCCACGGCCATACGCACCGGCACGAAGGAAGTCACGCATGATCGGTCCAGCAGCGCCCCTCAGCATCGGTGCTACGGTCTTCACCGTCTTCGCGCTCGGATTGCGGCATGGCGCCGACCCCGATCATCTCGCAGCGATCGACAATTTGACGCGCAATGGCCTGTCAGCCGGTCAAAAGGTCAGCCGATTTTTCGGCGCGCTCTTCGCCGGCGGCCACTCGGTCATGGTCTTGTCGATCGCCGCGCTAGCCGGACTTCTCGGCAGCCATCTCGCGCTGCACGGCGCGCTGATCGAGACGGTCGGCACCTGGGTCAGCATCGTGACGCTCTTCGCGATCGCCGCATTCAACATCAAACAGTTGCGCTCGGCCGAAACGAGCGGATCGATCAGCCTCAAACTCGCGCTGCTGCCGCCGCGCCTTCGCGCAGCGACCGGCCCGCTCGCCGCGATGCTGGTCGGACTGCTCTTCGGGCTGGGCTTCGACACCTCAAGTCAGGTCGCGGCATATGCGCTCGCGTTCACCACCGGAAGCGGCGTGATCGGCGCGGTCATCATCGGTCTGATGTTCTCGATGGGCATGGCCGTCACCGACACGCTCGACAGCCTGCTCGTCCACAAATTGTACAGCCGTCATCCGCTCGAGCTCGTGCGCGCGACGCGCACGTGGATCATCGCGGTGACCGGATTGGCGATCTGTGTGGGCGCATACGAATTGGCACAGGTCCTCGGCTGGCAATCGCCCGTGCCGGATCTTGCCGTAAGTGGTGTTCTCGTCACCTCGTTGCTCGCGGTGTTCGCTTTCACGCTTCTCAGTCTCGAGAAGAAAGCGGACGCCGCGGAACTCGTGGCGTGAACCTCAGTGGCGGGCGCGGCCGGCCACGAACTACCGAAGAGGCGTCCGTTGGAACCCGGCCGTCAGCTTCATCCGGAGGTGCGAATAAAGGAATGAACTCTCGTATCATAAGGTCCGCCGGCGGTCTAACGGCGATCGCGGCGCTTGCCGCCGCGGCCTTCATCTATGCGGGCCACGCCGCGCAGGCATCGGACCATCAGGACTCGCCGACCACCGTCGCGCGGCCGGGCGCGGACATCACGGACGTTTTCGTGTATCAGGCGCCGGACAACGCGGCGAACGTCGTTTTGCAGATGAATGTTCACCCGCTCATCCCGACAGGAATGGGTCCGTCCACGTTCTTCGATCCGGCCGTCATGTATCAGTTCAAGGTCGAGAACAACTCGCCGCTCACCGGCAACGAAAACCTCGTACTGCAATTCCAAGCGACGGGCACGGGCGCGTCGCAGCAGATCAACGTCTACGGTCCATCCGCTCCGCTCGTCACGGGAACCAACTCCAGATTCGTGGCGAAGGTCGGATCGGTCACCTATAACACGGTCGCGGGCGCGCTGCCGAATGGCATCCGCGTATGGGCGGGACCGGAGAAGGACAATTTCTTCTTCGACTTAGCGCGTTTCTTCCAGATCTTGCCCGACCGCAATTACCAGAACCAGCCCAACCCGCCGCCGCCGGACCCAGCGCTTGGTTTCCGCGGATTCACGTCCGCCTACAACACGCTGCACGGCACGTCGTGCGACACGTCGGCCTCGCAAGACATCCTATCCGCCAACGGTTTCAACGTCCTCGCCATCATCGCAGAAGTTCCGAAGTCGATGCTGGGGACCGGCAAGATCGGCGTATGGGCCACCACCAGCACGGTCTCCGGTCAATAGGAAGGACACGAAACATCATGCGCATTTCGCTCTCACAAACGGTCGCGCTGACGGCCGTGCTCGTCGCGCTCGCCGGCTGCAGCCACGCGTCCACGACACCCGGGCCGCAAACCGTCAAGACGTACAAGCAGATCGAACGGCTCTCGGAGCCCGCGGTCAAGGAAGCGTTCGAGAATTTTACGGATCACGACGCGACCAACCGCACCACACCGGCGAACGACAGCCTGCTCCAAGGCGAAGTGAACACGTTCATGACCACGGTGGCCGGCCGCAGCCAAGCGACGTCCAACGCGATCATCTCCGTTCTCTTCCCGTTCGAACTCCAGGCCGACATGAGCGTCAATCTTCCCGCCGGCGGACAGCCTGCCGGGCAGTATGGCGCGTATCTCGGAATCCAGACGGGCGGCGCCACCGGTAATACGTTCGGCGGCCGCTGGCTGAACGACGATACGATCAAGACATCGCTCGGCGCGATCTTCGGGAACACGCTCGCGGCGCTCGGCGCCGCCCCCGAAGACAACCACGAGTCGTGGTGTCTCGCCGACGACAACCTTTCGAACGGCCAAGGGACGTTCCAAAGCTACAGCAACACGTTCCCCTACGTCAACGCGCCGTACTGATCGGCGCCGCTGTGAGACGATCGCGGGCCCCCCTGGGCATCCTCGCCTTCGCGCTGATCGCGCTGGCGGCGTGGCCCGCGTTCGTCACACGCATGAACGCCGATGCCGCACCGGCGTCGGTCGTCTCTAACTTTACTCCCGCGCCGGTCACGCGCGATTATCTCGTCCGCGATAACCTCGTCGCGTTTTACGAGCGAGCGGTGCGTCGCACACCCGATGATCAGATCATGGCGCGCATGCTCGCGGGCCAATACCTCATGCGCTTCCGCGAGCGTGGCGATGTCGGCGATTTGAAGCGAGCGCGAATCGCCGCGTCGCGCTCCCTCGTCTTGCAGCCGCGTCACAACGACGGCGCGGAGAGCGAACTCGGGTCGGTCGCGCTATCGCTGCACAACTTCCGCGCGGCGAAAGCCTATTATGAAGACGTGACGCGCATGGCGCCGTGGAATCACGACGGTTGGGCGAATCTCGCCTCGGCAGACATGGAACTCGGTGAATACACGGCGGCTCGCGAGGTTCTGGCCAAATCGCAGGGACCGAATGTCGATGCCGCGTGGGAGACTTCGCTCGCCCGCTACGACGAGCTCACCGGAGACTTGAAAGGCGCGCAAGCGCACCTCACGATCGGCATGCAACAGATCGACTCGGTGATCGACAACCCTGCAGAAGCGCGAGCGTGGTATCATTTCCGCGCGGGCGAGCTCGCCTTTGAGAACGGCGACGCTGACATGACGGTGCGTGACTTGCGCGATGCGCTCACGATCTTCCCCGACGATGCAAGAGCACTCAACACCCTCGCGCGCGTCTATTGCGCGACCCATCGCTGGCACGAAGCGCTCGAGGCTGCAGAGAAGGCGGCCGAACTCGTGCCGTTGCCGGAGACGCTCGGCTACGAAGTCGACGCGCGACGCGCGCTCGGCGACAAAGCCGGCGCCGACGAGACGCAAGATCTGATCTTCGCGATCCAACGCATCGGCAACGCGAACGGCATCAACGATCGCGCGATCGCGGTCTTCGAAAGCGAACACGGGATCCGGCTCGACGATGCAGTCCGCATCGCGCGTCGAGACCTCGCGTCGCGAGACGACCTCTACGCCGAGGACACGCTCGCGTGGGCGCTTGCGATGGATGGCCGATTCGCGGAGGCGCGCTCGCATGCCGCAAGAGCGGTCGCCGTCGGCACGCGCGACTCGCGCGTGCTCTTCCACGCGGGTTGGATCAGCTATCGTCTCGGCGACAAAGCCAAGGCGCGGCTGCTCTTGCAGAGCGCCCTCGCCGCAAATCCACAATTTCATCCGTATTATGCCGATTGGGCTCGTGCTGCGTTGCACGGACTCGCGATGTCCCGTTAAGCGGCACACCGGTCGGTAATTGGGCTGAAATTCTCGTGTAAGACGGCGCAAAATCTGGGCCGAACCTTGATTCTTCGTCCCTCCGCCACGCGACGATTGCAGGGGCCGCGGCGAATATAGTCTGTCCGCAGAAACCGCTCGAGATCAACGCTCGGAAAGCTACAAGGCCCGTCCATGTCACCGCGCCGGAACGACTCCATCCCCGCGATGCATCAACTTCGTAATGGATTGCGCATCGTCAGTACTCCCATGTCCAGTGCCCGCACCATGAGCATCGCATTTGCGGTCCGTGCGGGATCCGTCTACGATCCGCCGCGCTCGGCCGGGCTCGCACATTTCCTCGAACACCTCGTCTTCAAGGCGACGGACGACTTCTCGCGCCCCGAACTCGCGGAGGCGATGCAACGTTGCGGCAATCGATTCGACCCCACCACGGGGAAAGAGACCATCTCGATCGCGGGGACGGTGCCGACGAGCAAGCTGGACGACGCGCTCGCTCTTGTCGCAAGCGTGACACAGCGTCCGCGCTTCGATGGCGATGACGTCGAGACCGAACGACAAGTCGTGCTGGAAGAGCTGCGCGACTGGGAAGACGATCCGAGCAAGCGTATCGAGGCGCTTGCCGACCGCACGTTGTGGGGCACGCATCCGCTGGGCCGTGACACGGGCGGCACGCGATCGAGCGTGCGCGCGATTTCGCGCGCGCAAGTGCGACGCTTCCATCGCCGCTACTTCCATCCGCGCAATGCCGTGCTCAGTCTGGCCGGACCGATGTCGCACCGCGACCTTATTGGGATCGCGCGCAAGCATTTCGGAGACTGGCGGCCCGAGGCCGCGGCGGTTATGCCAAAGCGGCATCCGATCTCGGCCGATGCGCCTGCATTTCCGCAGGGACGTCGTTCTAAGGTATTGCGCCGCAGCGACACGTCGCAAGTCTGGTTTTCGGTTTCCACGACGACGCCATCGTATCGCCACGGCTACGACGCGGTTTTGCGCGCGCAACTGGCGCAGGTGCTGATCGGCGATGGCGATGGAAGCCGCCTCTGGGACGGACTGCGCGAGCGCATGGGGCTGGCGTATGAAGTATATGCCACGCTCGACTTTTACGGCGAATCCGGCGTGATGAGCGCGCTGTGCGCCGTGGGTCGCGGTCGCGCGAGCGCCGCTGTGCGTGAGATGAAGCGTATCTTGGATGAGACCGCTGACGGATTCACACGCGAGGAGTTCTCACGTGGGAAAGCGGCGCTCGGTGCGCAGATCGAGTTGAGTTCAGACTGGAACGCTGCAAATGCTGCGCGCTACGCCGAGCTCGCGCTTTTCGATCAGCCGCTCGTGACGCCGGCGCAGGAATTCGCGATGCTCGATAAAGTGCGCCCGCCGGAATTCAACCGCTTCGTCAAAACGAATATCCGCTGGGATTCCGCGGCGGTCTGCGCGATCGGCGGCGGCCCCGCACTCGCAGCCGTCCGCGACTAACGCTTCACCGCGCCGCTATTAACGACGCGTTGCTCGTCAGTGCTTCATGGCGACTCGAGGATTCGCCGCGGGTTAATAAGGAACAGGCCGCAAAACGGACTTGCCATCTGTCGAAGTTGGCAACGACACGGCCTAGAAATCAAACGCCCTCCCGGGCAGTTAAGATTCACCTCCGAGAACAGGCAACGAGGATCTTAGCCTTAGAAGAGCGCTGGAGAATCCAGCTCCGACCGGACAACTTTGATACGTAGTGAACGAGTCGCTAACAATGCCTCTACCAACTCTATTTGGTCGTCTCGGCTCCCCGGGCTCACGTATACGCTAGTTATGAGCCGGTCCAGAGAAATAGGAAACGAGACACCAACTTTCGTCTGCTCGCCGAGGTCTGGCCATTGACCGACTTTGGGATCTTCATGCAGCAACCTAAACTCGTTCTCGTATAAGTAAGATCGGCGCTTATGGATGTATGGATACAATCCATCGTCTTCCGGTATCATCTCCTTATCATAGTCGATGTACTTGACAAGGCTCCCGTAGAATCTCGTATCACGATTGCCGTCCAGAGCCCAAGTAAGCTGCGCAATCGTTGAGCGTATCGCGACTCCCTTGTTCTGGTCGGCATAAATGTGCCACAGCGCCGCTGACTCGTGCTCATTTAGATGCCAGCAGTTAACAAAGACGAACTGCCTCCACGATCGAAAGAAATCACTTAGCTTTTTTTCCGGATCCTCTCCGGGGTGCTCTTTTTTCCACTCAGGTATGCGGTCGTGGTATCGCGAAAGCCTCGTTTCGATGTTTTGACGCGGAAAAGTCCCCTCGAACCGATCGCCGAGACAATCAGCTCGAGAAAAGAAAAGGCTAGACTGTTCGATTAGGAAGCGAAACCTTTCCAAAGCCATGTAACGCCAGATTGACGCGTCGAGGTTCGGAGGATTATTAACCACACGATTGCTAACGATCATTGCTCATCATCGAAGTCGCATGCGAATAAATCTTAATTACGGCCCAGCCCATCCTATCGAGTGAATTCTCGAGCTATCTCGGTTCCCTTTGTCCCTGCTCTCAAGCCCTGAATTGCTGTGTCGATGGCTTCGACCGTCGGAAGGCCATCCACGACTATTCTTGCGATAAACCCCACACGAGATCCAGCAACCGATAACATGCTGTTGATCATCGACACTATTGAGGCTAAAAGCCGCGCTCTGAATCGTTGCATCCCCAACCATCTATAAACGTAGTAGGTGTCCGAAACGACTTTCGGCTTGAGACTTATTCGGTGGATCCAAGGTATCGGTGATGTTATCCTCAGCCGAGCAATTTCGACGAACTGTCTTTGCGTCTCAAAATTGAATCCCGGTGTCAACATGAGCCTACTGTTCAGACTTGAATTGTCAATATCGGCGAGAAGTTGCAGCATTTGCCTCCAACTGCCGGCCGAGATGCCGGGTAGTTGGATGCAGAAGATTCTCTCTCGATTTAGCTGACGGACTTCTGGGAGGATGCTGGCCGAAGAGAGTAGCTGGCACGGATGGCCAAAAAAGTACCGAATTGATCGCGGCATTATACGGTTAATTCGAAACTTGAACAGATTTCCTGTGTTCGAAGGCGAAAACACGACTTCAAAACATGCCTCGCCATGTGTAACTAAATCGCGAGCCACATCTCGAATGTAATTCGCCATCTCGCGCGTCAAGCCCCCAGGTCCGCGGCCCCGCGTAAACGCAGACGCAATTGCTTCCCGCGAAATACGATCATCGGCCCCGTCGATTTCACAACGCAAGAAACTGTGCCCGACAGGGTCATGCGCCCGATCTTCGACGAATTCGAGTGATCAAACCAGATGTTCCCGTCTGGGCCGATCGCGATGCCGCGCGGCCCTTCTCCCTGCGGCAGAATTGGGAACACGTTCGGATCGAGCGGATAGATCGTGATGAGACCGAGCGGCGTCACCTGCGCGATGGCGTTGAGTTGCGCCATCGAGACGTACATGTTGCCATCGGGGCCGACCACCATATCGGTCGGTCCGGCGCTGCAGGCGGGCGGATTTAGACACTGCGGATCCGACGGGAAGGCCCACGCCGAGACAAGGCCGCTGGAATTGTAGCGTGCGATTTGATTGCTGTTGTAAACGCTGACCCACATGTCTTGATCGGGCCCCATGGCGATACCCGGCAGATATTCGTTCGGATCGAATGTTTCAGGCATGGGAAAGCTCGTCGCATACGCGACGGGCACCGGTGGATTGGCAGGCGTCTTCAATTGCTCGGTATGCTCGTGAGGTCGAAGCGGCGGCAGCGCCGATTGCTTCCCGCCAAAACCCGAGCATCCCACGAGCGCAAGGCCGAGCGCGATGGCACCGCCTTTTAATGCCGCGCGATGAAGATCAGACATCTTTGCGATGCGATTCATTGAAAGCACTCTCACCTTTCTCGGCTCGCTGTGATGCGCTAGTTCGCCTGCGTGCGATGAGGCGATGCAATTCTAATCCATGGTCCGCAACCCAGGCGCGATCGCGATCCGAGGCGTTCGGAGGGGCCTTGGAGGGATCACGACGCTCATTCTCCATGTAATAAGCCTCACAGATTCGGGGTGGCGTCCACTTCAATTGACGACAATGGTCGTGGATGCCGGTCGCCAGTCACTCCAATGCACCTCGACCGTATATGATCCCAACTTATGCGCGCCGAAGGCGGTTGTGTGACCGACCAGTGGATGAAGGTGGCCTCCGTTGCTCGACCACGTTCCCACGATGTCATAAATCTTTGGAGGGCCGACGCAGTCAAAATCAACAGATCTTAAGATATATTCGTAGACTGAAAGGCTGTCGTTCTGCCCCGGACGTATCGTTCCCGACGAGGCGCGGAGAACGAGGAATTCGCATGGTTCTTGGACCGCTGGTTTGGCAAAGGAGTTCTCCGCAACGGACGCACCCGGGGGCGACAAATTGAGGCCGCCGACATCGCCGCTACAGGCCGTTAGAACGAACGTGAACGCGAATAGAAAACAAACTCTCGTTCTCATCAGCTTTCTCCTCGATCCGGCGGGTTGAAGCGCGCAGACCGACCGACGGCTAAATCGTATCATGCACCCCGCGACGCGAGCATCGGTATATGTACGTAGAGCTTCGAACTTGGGACGGCTTAGGGGGTCAACGCAGCCTCGACCGCCATGTCCTCGGACCAAGCCGAACCTTCGACGAGCAACTCGTCGAACTCAATCGGGGAAAGCCGTTTTCGGAGCTCCTCCAGCAGTCGCATATACGCCCATTTTTCCGTCGCTTCGCGTTCGAGAGCGAGTCGCTCGTATTGCGCGTTGACGTAGCCCAAGATGTTAGCCGCCGACGTGGCCCCACCGCTGATCGCTTTTAGCAATGCGAGATGTTGCAGTGCCACATAGGTATTCCACTCGTTGCGCTCACCACGCGCACATCGCAAACCTGCTTGGGCCGATTCTCTTGCGTCCTCCAATCGTCCGAGCGCGACGCAATACGCGGCGCGATTATTGTGGTCAATCGCGAGGTTGGCCACTTCCTTGCCCCGCGACGTGATCTCAAGCGATTCCGTCACGAGTCGAAGCGCGCGTTCAGGATGACCGTCCGCGAATTCGAGCTCACCAAAATTGCCAAGTACGTCCGCCGTGGCAAGTTCGTCGCCGATCTCTCTGCACGCGGCAACGGCCTGGATGTAGTGTCGCCGTCCGGCCGCGAGGTCGCCTTGCGCATATGCACTCACGCCGAGAAGACCGAGGCACGACGCGATGCCGACCTTGTCCCCCCGCTCGCGAAACGCGGCGACAGCACGCTCGATGACGCGATGCGCTTCATCGGTGCTGCCGGTTTGGAGCAAGCTATACGCGAGCATGCGGAGAGAGTAGGCCACGCCGCGCATGTCGCCGACGCGCTCGTAGAGTTTGAGGGCTCGCTCGGCGCTGGCTCGCATCGGTTCGCCCTGCATGAATCGCGCGCGCGCGCGCCAGAGCCGGGCCGCGATGGCCGGTTGGCGTTCTTCATCGATGGATTCGAGGCCGAGCGCGACCCAAGCCCGCGCCTCACCCGCAAGTCCGCCGAGAAACCAAAGCCGCTCTAGGTGACCGGCGATGGCGGCGCCGGTCGCGATGTCGTTCCGCGCGCTCAACCCCCAGCGCATCGCGGCGCGGTAGTTCTCTATGTCGAGCTCGACCGTTGCGAGCCAAACAGCGGCAGACCCATATCCGTAGCGTTCATCGGCCTGGATCGCTTGCTGCAAAAAATAGTCGGCGTGCCGTCGAGCGAGCAGCTGCCCCTCTCCCGCGATCGCAAGCTCCTCAAGCACGTACGCCTTGGTCGTCTCAAGGAGACGGAAGCGCTCCCCGCGTGGCCCCGCCTCAACCGCGACAAGCGACTTGTCGACCAGCGCGGCCACGAGATCAACGAAATCATCGGAATTCAGCCCTTCGCCGCCGCAAACCGCTGTTGCCGCATCGAGCGTGAAGCCGCAAAAGACGCCGAGCCTGTTGAGCAGCCGCCGTTCGTCCGCAGATAAATGGTCGTAACTCCAGTCGATCAGCGCGGTGAGCGTCTTATGCCGCGGCAACGCGGTCCTTGCCCCACCGGTCAGCAGACTGAAACGGTCCCCGAGCTTACGCGCAAGGCTGTGGACGTCCAGCGTGTTGGTCCGGCTCGCGGCCAACTCGATCGCAAGCGGAATGCCATCGAGGCGGATGCAGATCTCGGCGACCGCGGCGACGTTCTCGTCCGTAAGCGCGAAGCGCGTGTCTGATGCGCGCGCACGATCGACGAACATCTCGACAGCGCCGAATGTCGCGGCCTGCTCGGCATCTAAGACCGCAACGTTCTCCGGCACAGACAACGACGGCACCCGGTGCACGACCTCGCTTTCGACGCCAAGCGATTGGCGGGACGTCGCGATAATAGAAACACCGGGGCATCTTCGTAGGATTTCATCGATCAACGCCGCGGCGCTCTCCAGCACGTGCTCGCAGTTGTCGAAGATGAGGAGCGACTGCGCGTTGGCGAGGTTATTGACGATGCTTTCGGTGGGCGTCGCTCGGAGAACGTCGCGGGTTGCGAGCGTCTTCGCGACGACCGCCGGCACGAGCGAAGGATCGGTGAGCGGAGAGAGATCGAGGAACCACACGCCGTCGCGGTGACGATCCAACCTGTCGAGGCCGACGCGAACCGCAATTCTCGTCTTGCCGACCCCTCCTGATCCGGACAGCGTGAGTAAGCGGCTGCCATCGAGCAACGCTTGCACGACCGCTAACTCCTCAGTCCTCCCGCTGAGTGCGGTGAGCTGGATCGGCAAGTTGTTCTTCTGCGAAACGGACATCCGGGCGGGTGCGGCCGCCTCGAGCAGACCGAGCCGCCCGGCTTCGACCACCGCCCTTGTGCGGGTCGTCGCGCCGAGTTTATCGAGAAGATGATGGATATGCGTCTCGACCGTGCGGCGACTAATCGCCAGACGCTGTGCGATCTCTTTGTTCGTCAACCCGTGCCCCATCAATGCAAGAACTTCGAGCTCGCGTTGAGTGAGCAACTCACCCGCTGAAAACGGTTCGTCGTGCGCCGTCTGCGCGGACGCATTTGTCGATTCGAGGTCCTGTGTCATCGCTACACCGCTAGAGAAGCCGACCCCGCCAACAGAAATAACCACGGCGGCCAAGAACTGACCGCGCACGGTGACCAGCGCGTTTCACTCTGACCGACGAGTTACCCTGGCGTCACCACACCGCGAAGGTCTTTGGAGCGTATCTTAAGAGAAAAGCGGAACGGATCTACGCGGGGACTCGCATCGCGTGGAGGACTGCATCGGCGGCGGCGTCGATGCCGAGGCGATCGGTGTTAACGATCAGATCATAGTTGGACGCGTCGCGCCAGTCGACGTGATAGTAGGTCTGCATGTACGCAGCGCGGTGCGAATCCGAGCGCTTGATCTCGCGTAGCGCTTCTTCGCGCGTCGGCGTTCCCCGGCGCATGAGCCGCGCGATGCGGCCTTCGTGAGAAGCGGCGACGAAGACCCGAAAGACATCCTGTCGGTCGCGCAGCAAAACGGGCGCGCCTCGGCCGATCACGACGAGCGGCTCGCCGCAAGCTCGTTCCTTGATAATGCTCTCGGTGAGCTGCACGAGCCGCTCTTCGGACCAGTCGGGCAGACCGTCAGGACCATACGATTCGGGATAGGCCGCCGTGATCACGCGGAATAGGCGATCGACAAAACTTTCGACGTGTTCATCGCGCGAGCGCACGAATGCAGTCGGCGCGCCGATGCGTGCGGCGACAAGATCGACGATCTGATTGTCGAGCAGCTCAGCATGCATCGCACGAGCAAGCCGCTCGCCGACGTCACGGCCGCCCGATCCCAGTTCACGCCCGATCGCCACGATCATAAGGCGCAAATGATTCGCAGCAAGGGCAATCCGCGCCTTGCGAGGCTTTTCCGAACGCGCTTTCGAAACGGCCGCCGATGCGCCGGGTCAATCGCTTACGGTTGGCCTCCGACCGCGTCGTGGAAATGCCCGTGCTTACGAATAATATGCTCTCGATACGCCGGGGCAAGCGATGCTTGCCCTAGTACGAGCTCTATAAAGTGCCGACTTGAGCGACGCTGCAATGGCGCTGCCCCTGGCGAGGCGCATCATCGTGGACGGGCTTTTGGCTAGCACCGAAGACGCCGACGCGCTCGTGTACAGAGTGACGCCGCGCGGTTTTTTTCTCGCACCTCGGGAACCGGGGCGCGTTCATGATTATCGCTACGACGACGATGCCGAGACGTTCCACGTCTTCGACCAGTTCGGCGATCCCGTCGGCGTCGTTGCGCTCGACGACGATGAATGGGTCGCCGTGTTGCGCGGATTCAACCGCGTACCGTTCCACTTCGGCGGCGCGCAGCTGCTGTTAGCCGCTCTTTCGGCTAAATAACCGACGTCATTGAAGGAACCGACGCTCATCGGCTCTCGCCGGTGTCGTGAATGTCGCGCCTGCGTGCAGGGCGCATACTTTACCGACAAAAAGATGCGATGGTTCGCATTTGCACTCCGCACGACGAGGACACCACATGTCCGGCAATACGCCCATCACCGTCGCTTACGGCGACGGCATCGGCCCAGAGATCATGGCGGCCAGTCTCGACATACTCAAGGCCGCGGGCGCGCGCCTCGACATTCACGTCATAGAAGTCGGCGAGAAGGTCTATCTCGCCGGCAATTCAGCCGGCGTATCGGCAGACGCGTGGGATAGCATCCGCCGCACGAAAGTGTTCTACAAGGCCCCGATCACCACGCCGCAAGGCGGCGGATATAAGAGCCTCAACGTCACGACACGGACCACGTTCGGCCTGTACGCCAACGTGCGGCCATGCGTCGCGTACGCGCCCTTCGTCCGCACGAAGCATCCCGGCATGGACGTGGTCATCGTGCGCGAGAACGAAGAAGACGTCTACGGCGGCATCGAGTACCGTCAGACGCAAGACATGACCGAGTGCCTCAAGTTGATCTCGCGGCCCGGCAGCGAGAAAATCGTGCGCTTCGCGTTCGAATATGCTCGCCGAAACGGACGCAAGAAAGTCACATGCTTCACCAAAGACAATATCATGAAGATCACCGATGGCACGTTCCACCGGATCTTCGACCAGATCGCGGCGCAATATCCCGATATCCAGAACGAACACTGGATCGTGGACATCGGCTCGGCGAAACTTGCCGACACGCCTGAAGCGTTCGACGTGATCGTCATGCCGAATCTCTACGGAGACATTCTGTCCGACGTCGCGGCGCAGATCGCCGGCTCGGTCGGACTTGCGGGCTCGGCGAACATCGGCGACACGGCCGCGATGTTCGAAGCGATCCATGGCTCTGCGCCGCGGCGCGCGGGCCAGAACGTGGCGAATCCATCCGGCTTGCTGCTCGGCGGCGTCCTTATGCTCGTGCACATCGGCCAAGGCGAAGTCGCCACGAAAGTCCACAACGCGTGGCTGAAGACGATCGAAGACGGCATCCACACGTACGACATCTTCCAAGAGGGCCTGTCCAAAGAGAAAGTCGGCACGCACGAATTCGCGCAGGCGGTCATAGCGCGGATCGGTCAAGCGCCGGCCACGCTGAAACGCGTCGACTATCCGGCAGCAGCGCCAACCGAGGCGGCGAGCGTCGTCTCAACGCGCAGGCCGGAGAAGAAGAATCTCGTCGGCGTCGACGTGTTCTTGGACTTGACGCGAAGCGTGCCCGACGAACTTGGTCAACGCCTGCAACCCGCAGCGGGCGACCTGAACCTCGCTGCGATCTTCAATCGCGGTACCAAGGTCTGGCCAGGCGGCGCCGCCGAGACGTTCTGCACGGACCATTGGCGTTGCCGATTTGTCTCAAAGACCCCAGGCGGCGTCATCGCGCACGGTCAGATCCTCGGTCTGCTCGCTCGAGTGGCCGATGCTGGATTCGATTTTATCAAGACGGAGAATCTGTACGACTTCGACGGCAAAGCCGGCTATTCGTAGAGGAGAATCACCTATTCCGTCGGTTCGATGACCGTCGCAAAACCAGCGTCACGCAGTGCCTGGACGACGGTCTCGATCTTCTGCCTCCACTTCAAGAAGGCGTCTTCGACAGCGCAGTCCCCGTTCTGAGATAATCGAGGCGCGGTCGCCGCGGTTCGGCTACGAACGACACGCAATGCTTCGTCGCGTCGATCTCCCCAGTCCACGGTGATGCGCCTCTCCACGAAATCCTTGGGAGTGCTAGCGATCAGGAAATGACCTAAACGGCTCGGAAGGAATTTCCGAAAATCAGAACTTCTGCGGATGGTCACCTCTAAGCGAGCGACTGTTTCAAGATCCAGACCGCTTGCGATGCGGACGAGCATTTCGCAGACGAAGGGTGTCGAGAGCGCAAGCAAGTCAAAGACGAGGGTCGTGAGCGAGGCCCAAAAGAACTCGGGCGTCACCTTTCGGAAAATCACGAACAGCGCCACAGCCGCCACGAGCATCAAACAGAGCAACGCCGCGACCAATTTCGATTCAAGTGGGATGCGACCCCCGAAGATCGGTTGATCCGCGAACTCGCTTCGGCCGAGCGAGCTTCTTGCGATGTGGAACCCGAGGAACCCAAGCGAAAACGCATACCCGATACCGACCTGGTTGCCGCGCAAGAGCACAAAGACGACGACCGCTGCCGCAAACGCACCGCCGCTCATATACGCCGCGAGCACCTTTGCGATTGCCCGCAGCATGTGCGCTTTGGGGTTAGGAAACGACGCTACGTCATCCACGATCGTACGCGATCTCTATACGTTCGCGTGAGCGAGGGGACGAGAACTGAATTTCGGCTGCCACGTCCTCACCGGTATGCTAGCGCGGGCGTTTTGGACGGACCGAACCGCTCGGCCTTGCGACTATCGGCGCGGTCGCGGCGAGGCGTCGGAAAGCTCGTGGGCGAAACGGCTACCGCTTTGCGTAAAGCGCCAGAGATAGAAACGGAGCAGCGCCGTGAAGAGCAACCAGGACAGTTTCGGCAGCAAGTCCATCCTCAAAGTCGGCGATAAGCGATACGAGTATTATCGCGTCGAGGCGGCCGGCCCGAACGTCAGATGGTTGCCCTTCAGCCTGAAGATACTGCTCGAAAATCTCTTGCGCTACGAAGATGGTCGCTCGGTCAAGAAAGACCAGATCGAATCGCTCGCAGGCTGGGACCCGAAGCGGCAGCCCGACAGCGAGATCGCATTCCGGCCCGCGCGAGTACTGCTCCAGGATTTCACCGGCGTGCCCTGCGTCGTAGACCTTGCGGCCATGCGTGACGCGATGGCCGAGATGGGCGGCGATCCGGAAAAGATCAATCCGCTGCAAGACGTCGAGCTCGTCATCGACCATTCGGTCATCGCCGACGCATACGGCTCGGCCGGTGCGTTTGCGATCAACGCCGAGCTGGAATTCCAGCGCAACGGCGAGCGCTACCAACTCCTGAAATGGGGACAAGAAGCGCTGCGCCGGTTCCGCGCGCTGCCGCCGGACCAAGGCATCGTCCATCAGGTCAACCTCGAGTATCTCGCGCGAGTCGTTTTCGAGAGAGAACACGATGGAATCCGGACGGCATATCCGGACACGCTCGTCGGGACCGACTCGCACACCACGATGGTCAATGGGCTCGGCGTGCTCGGATGGGGCGCGGGCGGCATCGAGGCCGAAGCGGCCATGCTCGGTCAGCCGGTCTCGATGACCATACCGGAGGTCATCGGATTCCGGTTGACCGGTTCGATGCGCCCCGGCGCGACCGCCACGGATCTCGTACTGACGTGCACGGAGATGCTTCGCCGTAAAGGCGTCGTCGGCAAGTTCGTCGAGTTTTTCGGCCGCGGCCTCTCAAATCTGAGCCTTGCCGATCGCGCAACCGTGAGCAACATGTGCCCCGAATACGGCGCGACCGTCGCGTTCTTTCCTATAGATGAAGAAACGCTGCGCTATCTTAGGCTGACCGGGCGCGACAAGGCGCGCATCGAACTGGTCCGCGAGTATGCCGTCGCACAAGGCCTCTTCCGCACAGACGAGACTCCAGATCCGCAATTCAACGACGTGCTGGAACTCGATCTCGACAGTGTCGAGCCGAGCATCGCCGGGCCGCGCCGGCCGCAGGACCGCGTGCCGCTGACCGTCGCGAAGGATTCGTTCTGCAAAGCGTTCGGCGAGTTGAGCGAACGGCGTGAGGCCAAAGTCGCGGCTGCCACGACCTTCGATGCCGAAGGCAACGAAGCGGCGCTCGCAATGGCGGACCGGCGCGTTGCTTCGTATAACGACGGCACGGCCGTGCACGACCTCGCCGACGGCGCGGTGGTCATCGCGGCGGTCACGAGCTGCACGAACACGTCCAATCCGAGCGTCATGGTCGCGGCGGGGTTGCTCGCGAAGAAGGCCGTCGAGCGCGGCTTGCGCGCAAAGCCGTGGGTGAAGACCACGCTCGCGCCCGGATCAAAAGTCGTGACCGACTATCTTGCGAAAGCCGGGTTGACGCCGTATCTCGAACAACTCGGATTCTACCTGGTCGGCTACGGCTGCACGACCTGCATCGGCAATAGCGGCCCGTTGGCCGATCCGATCGCGCAGGCGGTCAACGACAACGATCTGATCGTCGTCTCGGTGCTCTCGGGCAATCGCAATTTCGAAGGCCGCGTGCATCCGCAAGTGCGCGCGAACTATCTCGCGTCGCCGCCGCTCGTCATCGCGTATGCGCTTGCCGGCCGGATGGACTGGGATCCGATCGCCGAACCGATCGGCCACGATACTTCAGGCGCGCCTGTCTACATGCGGGATCTCTGGCCGACGCCGCACGAGATCGACGAGACGGTCGGGGCGTGCGTCGCAGAGGCGATGTTCCGCCGCCAATACGCCGATGCGTTCGGCGGCGACGAGCGGTGGAAATCGCTGCGCGTGCAGCAAGGCACGCGCTTCGCGTGGGATCCGGCGTCGACGTACATCAAACGCCCGCCGTTCTTCGACGGCATGAAGAAGGACCCGGCCCAACAGGGCGACATCCGCGGTGCGCGCGTTCTGGCGTTCGTCGGCGACAGCGTCACGACGGATCACATCTCACCGGCCGGCAGTATCGCGAAGAAGTCGCCGGCGGGCGAATATCTCATCGCGAACGGCGTCGAGCCGAAAGATTTCAATTCATATGGCGCACGGCGCGGCAATCACGAAGTGATGGCGCGCGGCACGTTCGCCAACATTCGGCTTCGGAATCGCCTCGTGCCGGGAGTCGAAGGCGGGGTCACGCGCCATCTGCCGGACGGCGCGCAGATGACGATCTTCGATGCGGCACAGCGCTACGCTGAGGAAAACGTGCCGCTGATCGTGCTCGCGGGAAAAGAATACGGCGCCGGTTCGTCGCGCGACTGGGCCGCGAAAGGTCCGCGATTGCTCGGCGTCCGCGCGGTCATCGCAGAATCGTTCGAGCGGATACACCGCTCGAATCTCATCGGCATGGGGATCATCCCGCTGGAATACGAGAAGGGGCAGACCGCCGCTTCACTCGGACTTTCGGGCGAAGAAGAGTTCACAATCTCTGGTCTGCGCGATGGAGTTCGTCCGGGGGCGAAACTGCGCGTCGTCGCGACCGCGGCGAGCGGCGAGCGAATCGAGTTTTCAACGACCGCTCGGATCGATACACCAGATGAAGCCGAGTACTATCGCCACGATGGCATCTTGCCATATGTTCTACGGCAACTGAACGCTCGCTAACATCTCGATTCGCTGCCCACAGCGGGATGCTTCGCGGTACCGGCGAACTGGTCGCGTGATGCGAGGTTTGCGTTCGTTCGCGTTCGGCCTTGCGGCGTTATTCGTCGTCGCCTCGATCGCGCAAAGTTCAGCGCTCGCATGCGCGACCGCGCGCGGCAAGCGCGTTGAACTCACGTCGCAATCGCTCGATCCGGATGTGTTCGTCTGGGATTCGATGGCGCGCCTCATCAATTACCAGTCAGGCAAATTCGTCACCGACGACGTCTTGCATCATACACTGCTCGCGCCCGCGGGCACACGCGCCGTCGTTCTCACCTGCCGCGATCGCGTCGTCCACCCGCGTTTTGTGAACGGGGTCGCAGATGCGGTCGGGGTGCGCCTCCTGAGCGGTCGATACCGCGGCCAGTATGGCTGGGTGGTGTCAGAGGACCTCCATATGCTGTTGGGCTCACCGGCCCCCAATCCGCCGCGCTGAAAAGGCGGTGCCCGGGCTCGACCGGAGGTCGCCGTTCCCGGGCGGACGAATCAAAGCGGCCGCATCGTCGACGGGGCACCTCGAAGCTTTGACACGAGCCGCATGCTGAATTACACGATTCGCCGCACGTTCCAAGCGCTGCCATTGCTCTTGCTCATCAGCATCATGATGTTCTTGATTCTGAACAAGATGCCGGGCGGGCCGCTTGCTGCGTACATGCAGAACCCGCATATCACGGCAGCCGATATCGCACGGCTGAGGCACAATTTCGGCCTTGACCGGCCGCTCTACGTGCAGTACTTCGATTGGCTTGGTAAGGCGCTGCACGGCGATCTCGGCTGGTCGCAAGTGAATTCGACGACCGTGGTGGAGGCCATGAGCGAGCGGCTGCCGGCCACGTTCGAGCTTATGAGCGTCTCGTTCGTCCTCGCACTCGCGATCGGCATGACGTTCGGCCTCATCGCGGCGATCAAGCCGTATTCCGGCTTCGACTATTTCGTCACGACGTTCGCATTCTTCGGGATGTCCATGCCGGTGTTCTGGCTCGCGATCATGATGCAGATGCTGTTCTCGGTCAACGGCATCCATTTTCCGCCGGCCGGGATGGAGAAATACACCTTCGGGTATAGGCTGGACTTCTCGCTGCCCTCGGCCGGGAATGTCTCGACCGGCGGCGGCGATTTCTGGGATCATCTGAGGCATCTCATCATGCCGGCGACGGCGCTCGCATTGCTGAACATCGCGACGTGGTCGCGTTTCACGCGCGCATCGATGCAGGAAGTTCTCCACACCGACTATATGCGCACCGCGGCGGCTAAGGGATTGACGTTCTCCAAGATGCTCTTCAAGCACGGCATGAAGAACGGGCTGATGCCAGTCGTCACGATCATAGCGCTCAGTTTGCCGGGTCTGGTCAGCGGTGCTGTCGTGACGGAAACCATCTTCGCGTGGCCGGGCATGGGCCGGCTCTTCATCGTCGGACTGCAGCAGCAAGACTTCCCGCTCTTGATGGGCTACCTGATGATCGTCTCCGTGCTCGTCGTTCTGTTCAACTTGCTGGCCGATCTTGCATACGGCTGGCTCGACCCCCGCGTGAAGTACGACTGATATGGCAGTTCAGACGGGCCAGATCGCTCCTAACCTCGCGCACATCGCCGTCGCCGTGCAAGACGATGACTACGCGCGCGAACGCCATCTGACGTGGCGCAAATTCAAGCGGCACCGTCTCGCCGTCGCCGGCGCGGTGGTGCTGCTGATCATTATCATCGGCGCCGTCTTCGCGCCCGCATTCACCCGGTTCGACCCGGCTGCGATCGACAATGTCTGGCAGGGAACACCGCTTGCTCCCGGTGTCGCCGGGCACTGGCTCGGAACGGACGAAGTGGGCCGCGACCTGTGGGCGCGTCTGCTCTTCGGCGGCCGCATCTCACTGACGATCGGTCTGTTCGCCGTGATCATCGAGGTGCTGCTCGGCAGTTTTATCGGCGCGATCGCGGGATACTTCGGCGGCTGGGTCGACGGTGTGCTCATGCGCATCACCGATGCATTCTTGTGCATCCCGCTCTTACCGCTCTTGCTCGTGCTCACCGCGATCGTGGCGGCCGAGTCGACGAAAGCCGCGCTCAACTTCGGGTCGATCGTGCTGATCATCGGGTTCCTGTCGTGGATGCCGGTCGCGCGGCTCGTGCGCGGCGCGTTCTTGAGTCTTCGCGAAAAAGAATTCTGCGAGGCCGCCAGGGCGATCGGCAGCAGTCATTTTCGCATCATGTTCCGGCATCTTCTGCCGAACGCGATGGCGCCGATCGTCGTTCAGGCGACGCTCGACGTGGCGAACGTCATCATCCTCGAGTCGGTGCTCTCGTTCCTCGGCTTCGGTATACAGCCGCCGACGGCGTCGTGGGGAAGCATGCTCGCGAACGCGCAGGAGAACATCTCCATCGCGTGGTGGGCCGCGGTCTATCCGGGCCTCTGCATCTTTGCGACAGTCCTTGCGATCAACTACATGGGTGACGGCCTGCGCGACGCGCTGGACCCCAACGTCCGATAGATGGTATAATTTCCTCCGTGTGCCCAGGTGGCGGAATTGGTAGACGCGCTAGTTTGAGGGGCTAGTCGGGTAACACCGGTGCAGGTTCGAGTCCTGTCCTGGGCACCATTACAGACGCTAGGACGAAAGCGATGAGCGAACAGAGTACAAAAAAAATTGAGGCGATTTATGCGCTGCGAAAGGCTGCGGAACAAAAGGGCAAGGCGGAACTCGTCGTCGACGAAGAGCCCAGCGCAGAAGCTCGGGATGCGCTCCTCGATGCACAGCTGACGCTCGAGGACTCCACGGTAGAAGCTATCAAGGCCTGTCACGAATGCGGTCGCGAGCACGGTCCGAGCGAACCGCACTACAAAGCCAACGATTGAACGTCGACCACTTATTGAGGTAGCCGCTTCATCAAGCGGAGGCGCGAGCCGTTCTCGCTGTACGAAATGCTATCCATGAGCTCGCGCATGATGAAAATACCGTAACCGCGTTCGGCGCTCGCCAATGGCCGAGTAGCATCCGTCGCGCTCCAACTCTCGAACCCAGGTCCGCTGTCCTTGACCTCGATGACGAATTCGCGCCGCTCAACATAGCAGCGTAATTCGATTTCGCCATCCGAGCCGGCGCCGTGTTCCGCTGAATTGGATAAGGCTTCGCCGACGGCCGATTCGATGTCGGCGAGTTCCTGTCCTGAGAACAATTGAGCCGCGTGCTTGCGTACATCGGCGCGCGCCTTCGCGATGTTCTTCGCTGTACTCTTAAATGTTGATTGGTATTTCGACATGATTCCCGTTCGGCCCGGCGTTGTTTGTGGTGCCAGTGCGTTTGTCATGTCCTCTTTGTCATGAAGTGCGTCGCGCTTTCTGTTTTCTTCTTCCCACAAAGCAAGAAGATACACATAAAGGAGGAAGCAGGCGAGCGCCACTCTTAACCTAGGAGCACGGATGAAGTACGCTATCGGGATCGATCTCGGCGGTTCGCACACGATGGCGGCGATCGTCGACGAGCGCGGCCGGATCGTGAGCAAGTTCAAGAGAGAGCTCACAGCCCACGATCCGTCGTATGTGGTAGCCGAAATCGCGAAGGTCGTCGGCAAAGCGTGTCGTGCGCTTCGCGGCAAGAACCTTGTCGGCATCGGGCTCGGTTCGCCCGGCAACATCGACGGCAAGTCCGGCGTGATCCGCTACTCTCCGAACTTCGGCTGGCACGACGTTCCGCTCGGCGCGCTCCTGCACAAGAAGCTCGATCAACGCGTCCACATCCTCAACGACGCGCGCTGCGCCGCGCTCGGCGAATATGAGCATGGATCCGGCCGCGGCACGAAAGACTTCGTACTGATAACCTTAGGAACGGGCATCGGCGGCGGCATCGTCGCCGGAGGAAGGCTCGTCCTGGGCGCTTCGATGGCAGCAGGCGAGGTCGGCCACCATCAGATCAGGCCTACGGACGGATTTGTCTGCAATTGCGGCAAGACGGGATGTTTCGAAGCGCAGGCGTCGGGCACCGGCATGCTTCGTCATGCGCTCGCCCTTGCACCGTCATTTCCGCGCAGCGTGCTGCTCGCCGGCGATCCGGCGGCATGGGGATCGAAGATGATCCGCGAGGCGATGCTGGCGGGCGATGGGCATGCGGTGGCGACTTGGGCTCGCTGGCTTGACGATCTCTCGGTCGGTGTCGCAAATATCATCGCGTTCGTCAACCCCGAAGTCATCGCGCTCGGCGGCGGGGCCGGACAGGCGGATAAACGGGTTCTTGCCGCACCGTTGACGCAGATGGTGGACAAGCTCACGACGATGTCGCCGCGCGGACAGACGAAGATCGTCTCCGCGAAACTCGGCAACGACGCCGGCGCGGTCGGAGCGGCGACGCTCGCGTTCCGCGGCGGCATCAAAGCTCTCCGCTAGGATTGGAAAGGCGCTAGGATCTGAAGGGGCCGACGTCAGTCGGCCCTTCAGGCGCCGCGAACGGCGGCGGCCACCGAAGTCTTCATGAGCTCGAGCAAGAGTTCGCCGATACGTTGGGCCGCGTCGGGCCGCGCGCTCGCGAGCGCTTTGGCGCGCATTTCTTCCAGCGTCCTTTCGTTTCCCGACGCAAAAAGACGGCGAAGAGCAGAATCGACCGAACCCGGATCCATCGCGACGATACCGGCGCGCCGTGAGATCACGTAGTCGAGATTGCCCGCCTCTTGACCCGAGATAAAATCGCAGACGATCACCGGCAGACCGCACGCGGCGGCCTCCGCGATCGTGCCGGGCCCGGCTTTGGTCAACAGCGCATCGACGGCGCGCATATAATCCGCGACGTTCTCCACAAATCCCAAGATGCGCGCGTCGCGACCGAGGGTTTCGCCGAGCGCTCCGAGTTTGCGCCGCAATCCGACGTTCTTGCCGGCGATCGCGACGATCTGTAGATCGAGCTCGCGCAGCACCGGCGCGATCCCCTGAAGGAGCCGCGGAACGCGGCCGCCGCCTTCGCCGCCCGCCATGACGAGCAACGTGCGGCGAGAGGGATCGAGTCCGAGCGCGGCTTTCGCATCATGCCGGTCAGCAGGCGCCGGCGAAAATCCCGCGCGGATCGGCAGGCCGAAATCATGGATCCGCGAGAGCGGGATGCCGCGATCGGCGCAGACGCCGCGCGCTTCAGGCGATCCCACGACGTAGTGATCGGCTGCACCGGCCGCGGTCCAACTGTGATGGATGGTGACGAGATCGGTGATCACCGTGACGAGCGGCGCGCGCGATCCCGCTGCATCGAGCATCTGTCGCGCGTAGACGTTCAAAAGCGGATGGACGGAGACGACGAGATCCGGCTTGATCTCCTGGAGCATGCGCCGGAAATTGCGGCGGATGAACGGTTTGCCCAACTCGGCGATCACGCGAAAGCGCGTGCGGCCATTGGTGAGATGGAAAATCGCAGGGTATGGGCTCGGCTGCACTTTCAGCATCGAGCCATATGACGCCACGCCCTCGCGCAATGGAAACGTACCGCACGACGCAAACGCATCGACGTGTTGAGTCCGGATCTTCAGGGTCGTGGCAAGTGCGCGCAAACCCGCGTCTATCGCGAGCGCGGATGCGCGATGACCGCCGCCGGTGTCCGAGAACAGGAAGAGGATGCTGCGTTCTTTGGTCGCCGGGCGCTCACCCAGGATTTGCACGATGACGTGTTTCGCATTCGCGCAAACGCTCGCCTCCGCGTGTCCCGCGCACTCCTGCCGCTTAAGCGCGTACCTCGTCGCGGGAAGGCTCCGGATTGCGGCGAAGTGCGCCGCTGAAAGGTAAGGTGTAACGTCAAGAACAGCTCGATCACGGTCAACCCAGGTCTGGAAGGCGTCGTCGTCGGGGAAACAGCTTTAAGCCTCGTCGCAGGCGAGGAAGGCCGCCTCACCTATAGAGGCTACGACATCTCCGATCTGGCACAACACGCATCGTTCGAAGAGACGTCATATCTGCTCTGGAACGGCCGCCTGCCGAATGCGGCGGAGTTAAGCGAATTTCGCAGCCAGATGGCGTCACGCCGCGCGCTGCCGGAATCCATCCTGCAAGGTCTACGCGGTGCGCCGCACGATGCGTGGCCGATGGACGTCCTGCGGACTATCGTTTCGGCGGTCGCGCTGCACGAACCGGTGCGTGCGGACGGCACGCACGTGTCGGACGTGAACACGGCGATGCGACTGACGGCCGTTGCCGCCACGGGCGTGGCCGCATGGGACCGGATCAGACACGGACTCGAACCGATCGCGCCGCGAACCGATCTCGGGCACGCCGAGAACTTCCTGTACATGAAGAACGGCGAACCCCCGAGCAAACTTGCGGCACGCGCATTCGACACCTACCTCGTCCTGCTCGCCGATCACGGCTTCAACGCATCGACATTCGCGGCGCGCGTGGCGACGAGCACGTGGTCCGACATGTACGCCGCTGCGACGGCAGCAGTCGCGACGCTCCAAGGTGATCTCCATGGCGGCGCTCCAGGCAAAGTCATGAAGATGATCCTCGACATCGGATCGCCGGATAAGGCCGAAGCATACGTCCGCGCCATCGTGGACAAGGGCGGCCGGATCATGGGCATCGGCCATCGCGAGTATAAGGTGCGCGATCCGCGCGCTGAACCGCTCGAGAAGATGGCAAGCGAACTCGGGCGCGCGGCTGGAACGCCGCAATGGTACGATATCGCGCGCAAGCTCGAAGACGTCTCCGTCCAGGTGCTCAACGAGAAAAAACCTGGCCGCCGGTTGTATGCGAACGTCGAGTTCTATACGGCGCCGACGCTGTACGCCTTGGGCATCGAACCGGACAGCTTCACGTGCGCGTTCGCCTGTAGCCGGATGGCCGGCTGGACGGCGCACGTCATGGAGCAGATGAACGACAACCGGTTGATCAGACCGCAGGTGAAGTACACGGGTCTTGTCGGATTGCCGTGGCTGCCGATGGAGAAACGGTAAACCAAAAAGGCGGACCATAAAGGTCCGCCCTACATTTCGGCGCCCAAAAAGGCGGACCATAAAGGTCCGCCCTACATTTGCTAAGCCACCGCTTGTCCCAACGGCGCCCCGTCCTCGCACACCACCGAATAGCCGTGTCGGATCGCGACGAGATAACACGCCGAGCAAATCCTGAACTGCGGCGGACCCGCCGAGATGAAGTTCAAGAACAGGTTCGAGCGTGTGGCGTCAGATCGGCAAAAGGCGCAATTGTGCATGGTCGGTTTCCCTCTCAGTGGTTAGACGCGCAACGCGGCGCGCCGTGACGCGGCCCTTCGGCGTGCGACGAGCGTCACACCGCGGCGGCTGCCATACGGTCCACGATCGAGGCCGCGCGCTCACGGTGTTCGGGCTTCATGAGCACGCTGCGCAGCACCGCGCACTCCTCGCTATCCCATACGACGTCCGGCAGCGCCCTTGTGCCAAGACTGCGGGGGAGCCGCCAGATCGCCACATACAGCGGATCGGAATCGTCGGCGGCTAACGCGTCGAACGCGGCCTGCGTTCGCGTTGAAACGGCCGACGCGCGGTCGCGAGCGCCGCGGGCAAGCGGTGCAACGGTGAAAATGTCGAGCGCCGGTTCGACGACCGGCGTCAACGCCGGCAGCGCGCACGCGCGATCGAACGCCGCGAGCGCCGCCGCTCTGCTCGCCAACAGCGCGCGGCCGAGTCCGTCTTCCGTCAGCGGCAGGCAGCGCAGCGTCGTCCACAATGCGGCGGCGCTCGCGCCGGCGCGCGAACACTCGAGGCTGATCTCGCCGAGATGGAGCTCCTTGGATGTGAAGTATGTATACGGCGAGTCGTGTTTGTAGAACGCGCCGACCGCGGCATCGCGGAAGAGCACGCAGCCGCAGCCGTACGGCTGCAATCCGTGTTTGTGCGGATCGACGACGATGGAATCGGCGGCCGCGAGCGCGAGCCATGGGGCAGCATCCATGCGCGCCTCGGCGGCAGAGGCGATGATCCGGAAGAATCCGCCGTACGCCCCGTCGGCGTGCACCCGCCAGCCGCGCTTCGCCGCGACGTCCACGATCTCGTGAAGCGGGTCCACAGCGCCCGAAGCGGTCGTGCCCATCGTCGCGACGACCGTACCGATCTGATCGGCATCCGGATTAGAGACGAGCCGCGCGACGTCCATGCGACCGCGCGCGTCGACGGGCACGACGATCGTCGGAAGACCGAGCACCGCGCACATGCGTCCGTGCGTGTAGTGCGCCTCTTCAGAGAATGCGACGGCGCCGCCCGGGCGCAAGCGCGACGCGATCCAGAGCGCCTCAAGATTGGCGATCGTGCCGGAACTTGTGAGATGGCCGAGGCAGTCGACGGGATAATCGAACATCGACGCGATCTGCGCAACCGCTTCACGTTCGAGCGCTGCAGTGGCGCGCCCGCCGTCGAGCGCGTGATTGTTGGGGTTGATCCTCGCCGCCATCGCGTATGCCGCAAGCGCGACGGGATGCGGCGGTTTGATCATCTGCCCAGCGTATGCGGGGTGGAAGTACGGATAGTTGTCGCGCAGTCGAGTCCCTAGCTCGTCGATCGCCGCGGCCGCACGCTCGAATGGCACATCGCCGGCGCCTGAACGATCGAACGCAGCCCAGCCGGACTCCCATCGAGCGATCGCGTCCATGCCGCGCTCGAGCAGAGCACGGAATTCAAGATCATCCACCGCTGGGAGCGTTGATCGAATACACGAGGTGCGTCCAGCCGACCCGCTGCGTCGTGCGTTCCACGGTCATACCGACGCGCGTTGAGACCGCGCGCGAAGGCGCGTTCTCGGGCCGGATGAGCGAGATGAGCTTCGGCTGTTTGAGCACGTTGAAGCCGTAGTCGCGACACGCGATCGCGCTTTCGGACGCATAGCCGCGGTGCCAGTGCATGCTCTTGAAAAGATAGCCGATCTCGACGAGCGCGTCGCCGTCGACATCTTGTTGCAGAAAGCCGCAGATCCCAAGGAAGACCCCGTCGCTCAATCGTTCGACGGCGAACAACCCGTAGCCGTTGGCCTCATAAGCGGCGAATACGAAATCGAACCACTCTTGCATCCGCTCGCGCGTCCGCAGCGCCTTATAGTACCGCATGCAGAGCGGATCCGAATAAATGGCGAGGATGTCGTCGAGATCGCGCTTTTCTATGAAGCGCAGCCGAACTCGAGCGGTGCGCAGAACTTCGCCGGTCTTTACCACGTCTCGCTAGTCACCGATCGGCGCGAACAAGTCGTCGAGATCCGCGCGCGTGAGGCTCTTGGCAAAGGCCGCATCGGTTGCGATCACGGAATCGGCCAGCGCTTGTTTGCGCGCTTGCAGCGATTGGATCTTCTCCTCGACCGAGCCGAGGGTCACGAGCCGATACGCGGTGACCGGCTTTGTTTGGCCGATGCGATGCGTGCGGTCGATGGCTTGGCGCTCGATCGCGGGGTTCCACCACGGATCGTACAGGATGACGTAGTCCGCTTCGGTGACCGTTAGGCCGACGCCGCCCGCCTTGAGACTCATGAGAAATACGGGCGGCCCATCCTCGCGTTTGAAATCCTCAAGCACTTTCGGTCGGTTCTTCGTGGCGCCGTCGAGATATGAGTACTTGAGCGATCGCGCATCCAGTGCTTCGCGCATGAGCCCGAGCATCTCCGTGAACGACGAGAAGACCAGCACGCGATGCCCCGACTCCACGATCGAATCGATGAGCTCCAGGAATGCCGCGAACTTGCCGGACGCATCCGGGTCCTCGCGCCAATGATCGCCGACGAGGCCTGGGTGACAGCAGATCTGGCGCAGCTTTGTGAGCGCGGCGAGGATCGAGAGCTGCGCGCGTCCGATGCCGTGTTCGTCGACTTCGCGTAAGATCTCGCGCCGCGCGCGCAGCACGATCTCGCGATACGCTTTTTTCTGCGCGGCGGTCATCTCGCACTCGATGGTCTGCTCGGTCCGCGACGGGAGATCGGCGGCCACTTGCGTCTTCAGGCGCCGGATCATGAAGGGCTGCACGCGTTTTGCGAGCCGCGACTGCTTTTCGACATCGCCGTCGCGCATGATCGGCGTCTCAAACACGGAGCGGAAATGACTTTCGTTGCCCAGCAATCCAGGCATGACGAAATCGACGATCGACCAGAGGTCGAGCACCGAATTCTCGATCGGCGTGCCCGTGAGCGCGAGCCGCTGCTCCGCTTCGATGGACTTGATGACCTGTGAGATCTTGGCTTGCGGGTTCTTGATCTGCTGCGCTTCGTCGAGGACGACCGCGCGAAAACCGATATTCGAAAGCATCTGCGCGTCGCGCCGCGCGAGCGCATAGGACGTGACCAAGACGTCGTACTGATCGGCCGTCTTGTAGATCGCTTCGCGGCCCGAGCCGGCCGAAAGCAGAACGACCTTCAGCTCGGGCGTGAAGCGCGTCGACTCGTTGAGCCACGTGTGCGTGACGGAGGTCGGACAGACGATGAGATTCGGGGCGCTGCCGCGAGCTTCGCGGCGGTTCTCGAGATACGTGAGGACTTGGAGCGTTTTGCCGAGCCCCATGTCGTCGGCGAGAATGCCGCCGAACTTATAGCGCCCGAGATACGAGAGAAAATCGAGGCCGCGCCGCTGATAGGGCCGCAGAACTTTGTCGAGATGCGCGGGTGGATCTACTTCGGCGATGCCGGCGAAATCGCGCACGGCCTCGCGCAGTTCGCGAAGCGGCGCGGGGAGCTGTGTATCGCCGCACGCCTTTGCGAGGTCGTCGTACACCGATAGCATCTGCGCCGCCGTGAGGCGCGCTTTTCCGCCGCGCTCGAGCGTGCCGCCGAAACCTCCGGTCGCTTCGCGCAGCAACGCGAAGGACGAGAGGTCGATGAATCTGCCGTCGGAGAGGCGATGGTATCTTCCCGTGCTGTGCCACAGCGCCTTGAGGTCGTCGGGCGAGAGCTGCTGACCTTCGAGAAGAAGCTCGACGGAGATCTCCAACCAGTCGATCGGCCCGGTGGATACGGCGGATGGACGTTTCGCCTTCGGCTTGCCGTCGGGCTGTTCGCGCGCCGTGTCGACCGAAACCGAAACTTTGAGCGTCTTGGGTCCGTCGACGAGCGACGCGACCGTGTCATCCATATCAAGCTGGAACTCGGTGCGCCATTGCGGCAGCACTTCGGTCCCGAACGCGTACGCTGCGTCCGTGGGTTCGATGCGCCATGCGGTTTCGTCGTAATGAGGCGGAGCGTCGGCCGCTTGTTCGTCGTCTGGACTTTCGAGGAGATCGCGCCAGGGCACGAGCCCGGCGGCTTCCAACCGCTCGCGGACGTGAGCCGCCTCGGCCGGGTCGCAATGCGCGTAGCGCGGCACGCTACCGGGCACGCCCGTGTCAACGCGCAGGAGCGTGGAAAATTCACTCGGCGTGACGCGCCAATTGGCGCCGCTTGCGGCGTCTTCGATGGCAGCACAGGCGGTGATGCCGTCGCCTTGCCAGCGTAGTGTGAGCAGAACCTGCCGGCGCATGTCGGCGGGCATGAGCATGAGCGACGCTGCCGTGGGCGTGTCGAGCAGTTCGTGCGCGCGTTCCAGGAATTGCGGCACTTCGGGCGGCGTGAGAGCGATGACGGGCGATGATTTCAAGCGCTCGAGAATTCTCAGGCTGAAGCTGCCGTTGTGCAGATGGAAGGTGGCGCCGTCGAACAGCCACGCCGGCGTGCCATCGACCGATCGTACCATGGCCACGTCGACCGGCGATTCGTCCGGCCGCAAGAAAGTGCCGGTGAGGTGCAGGTCGCCTTTCTCGTCGCGCGAGCCCGAGAGACGCAAGCGCAGCGGCGCGAGGACGATCTTCACCGCCGGCATCTGATCCGGCGATGCGGCGAGATGATCGTCGAAGCGGACACGCGGATGAGCGATGAGGCGCAGCAAGAGCTGCGCGAAGTTGCTGCTGAGGCGCTGCGTATGCTCGGATGTCGCGCGCGCAAGCGCATAGTCGGCGGGCGTGCCGAACATCGCGCCGAGCGTGGAGTCTGAAAGCAGCGCGGCATCGTGGCGATCCCATTCCTCGCCCCCGAGATTCGCCTGCCGCGTGGTCCGATACAACTGCTGCAGTTCGGCGTGCGTGCGCGCGACGCCGTGCAGCTTCGGAGCGTCGAGCCGCAGCTGAGCGTGGAACACTCCGAGACGATCGTCGAATCCGAAGACCACCCAGAGCCTGCGCCGCGGAACGACCGCCTCGTGATGCGGAGCGAGCATGTCGAGCAGATCGCGCAACGCGGGTGGCGCTGCCGGGCCCGAGTGGCCGTTGGTGGCGGCTGCCGAAGCGCGACCCGGTTCCACCGTCGCGGTGGAGTGGCCGTTCGTGGCACTCGCCTTCGCCTGATCGGTCCCAGCGTGTCCGTTCAAGACAGCGCCGCTGCCGTTCGTGCCGTCGGGCGGCGGCTCGGGAGTCTGCGATGCGAGTTCGATAAGCATGTACAGCGCAGCAACGGCGTGCTTGCAGTCGTATCCGTACCTGCACGTGCAGTTGCAGCGAAGGCCGAGCGGCGGACGCGACGTGTCGCGCGTCAATGTGGTGGTGTGCGTCTCAGTATCGGCGACGGTCGCGACGAGATCGACACGGCGAAGATTCAACGATCGGACTTTGCCGCGCTGATACGCAGCAAGACCCTGAGCGATGATCGGTTTGGGAAACGTTCCTTCGATTGCGAGCGGCATCGGCAGCCATGCCTGCCAGGGTCCGAGCGGCGGACCACCGCGCTCCGGAGCAACGCCCTCTTCGAACCGAAGCATCACTGGCTGGTGCGGCTTGGTTTGCGGACGAATTGACATACTTGCCATAATTCGGCGACGACGTGCGGCCTCCCGCCGGAATGCTTGGAATAGTGCGGACGGCCCCCAGACGTCCCAGGATGAAGAAGGCATCGAGGCAAAACATCATCCAACGACAGACTGCGCTTTGACAGGAGCTGTGTTGTGATCCGATTTTCTCGGGTTCAATTGGCATTCGTCGCCGCCGGTATCGTCGCGATCGCACTCGGAGCGAACGCGCCGCGCGCCCTCGGCAGCAGCGACGCGCTGCAATACGTCACCAATTCTACCGTCCAGATGCCCGGTATTCTGAAAATGTTCGGAGCCGGCAAGAACGCGTCGTCGACCTCGACGACGACGATCTCGGCAGAGCGCACACGTCACGACGACGGCAAGGGGAACACGGTCATCGTCCAGTGCGATCTCAAACGCGTCGTCAATATCGACGACAACGCGAAGACCTACTCCGTCCTCAATTTCGACGATATGATGAACGAGATGTCCGCAGCGATGAAGGCCGCCCAAGCCAAGTCCGGCAGTCCGGCGCCCAAGATCAACGGCAGCGGCAGCATGACGTTTTCGTTCGATGAGAAGCCCGACGACCAGACTCAGACGATCGCTGGAATGACGGCCCACCACGCCGTCGACACGATGACGATGACGTCGACCGGCACGGGCGACTGTCCGAGCGCGTCGTTCAGCATGTCGATGGACGTCTGGTACGCGCCTTCGCCCATCAAGATGTCGTGCCCGATGAAGCTGCCGTCGGCAGCGCCGTCCGGCCACGCGGCAAACCCGTGCATGCAGAACATGATGGTGCAGGCGAGCAACGTGCGCGGCACACAGGGCCGCATCCCGCTGAAAACCGTCATCAGCATCCCGATGGGACCGATGACCATGACGACGACTGAGCAGGTCACCTCGGTCAAGACGATCCCATATGATGCGTCCTTCTTCGACATCCCGGCGGGCTACACAAAAGTAGACGCCATGACCTCGACAACGCCGCACTAGGGACGACAGCGGTGGGAGATCGCGCGGTGAGCGTCCGCATCGCGCAGCTGTTGGCCGCGATCGTCCTTGCCGTCTCCGCGATCTTCCTCTACAAGTTCTACGACGCGTATCTCGACACCGCGGCGTCCAACGCGGTGCGCGCGATCGGCACGCGCGCGGCGCAGCGCGAGTCGGCACGCATCGAAGGCACGCTCAACGGAATCGAAGCGCTCGCCGCTGCGGTCTCGTCGAACGGCTATCGCCGCGACACGTTCGCGGCGGCAGCGCGCGAAGCGCTCGCGCGCGACCCGTCGCTGCAGTCCGTCGACTACTTCAACGCCGACGGCACGCACGTCATCCAGATAACGCGAAACGGTCCGACCGATCTCACCCATCCAGCTGCGCGACCGCTCGACGTGTCATTTGAAATGGTCACGGCGGTGAACATCGTCCTGGAACGCGCGGACCTCACGCATTCGACAACGGCCTCCGACGTGCTTCGGCCGCCGCGCCGGCGCGGCGAAAACGAAAGTCCGCTCTGGGTCTTCGCCGCGTCGCCGATCATCACGAAGCGGGAGCCGAACGGCGAGATCGTCGGAAGAATCGACATCCGCTCGCTGATCATCAACGATCTGCGAGCCGTCGTTCCGCCCGCGAAGTTCACCCTGGACGACAGCACCGGTCGCCTCGACACGAGCTGGCCGCCAAGCGGCTGGACTCCCGACCGGTCGGCGCAGGGCTTTCCGATAACGTTTGCCGACCGTCAGTGGCGCGTGCTCGTCGAACCGGCGGAGCCGATAGGCCCGGCGCAAGTGGGCTGGTTCATCATCGGCGCGATCGCGCTCTGGCTGCTCTTGGCGTGGCCGATAGAGATCGTCGGTCAGATCAACCGCCGCGTTCGCGTGCTCAACGAAGGCCTCGAAGAGCGAGTAGCCGCGCGGACCAGGCAGCTGCAGACGACCGTCGCTCAGACGCGCCGGCTCGCCGCCGTCGTCGAATCGGTCAGCGAAGGCGTCATGCTCGTGGACATGGATGGGATCGTGCGCTATGCGAACGCCGCGCTGGGCAAAGAATTGCGTTGCGGCGCGCGCGACCTCGTCGATAAGGCCGTCGTGGATCTCGCGCCGCTCGCGCTGTCGCGCAACGCGCTCGACGAGATACGCTCGACCGTCGCCAAGCTCGGCTACGTGTACGTCGAGACGGCGCGTACGCGCACGGACGGCAGCAGGTACTGGGCGGGGATCGCATATACCGCGCAGCGTGACCAAGACGGCAGGATGGTGGGCCTCATCGGGGTGTCGCGCGACATCACGGACCGGCGTGCGCTCGTGGACCAGCTCGTGACGGCGAAGGAAGATCTCGAGCGGCAGATGCGCGTCCGCGCGGATTTCATCGGCACAGCCAGCCATGAATTGCGCACGCCCGCCACGACGTTGCGCACGCTCTGCGCCTTGCTCGTCTCCAAGATCGCGCCGCGGTACGCGCTCGCCGAGGACGACAGAAATCTCATCAGTCTCTTCGATCGGGAGACAAAGCGCTTGAGCGATCTCGTCGACGACCTGCTCGAGGTAGGTCAGATCGACGCCGCGCAAGCGCATCGGCCTGAGGCCGACGTGGATGTCGGCCTTGTCGCTCGATCCGAAGTCGAGAGTTTCCGTCACCTTGACGACCCCGACGGACCGCCGATCGACCTTCGTCTATCGAGTCGGCCGGCCATCATGCGCGGCGACGAAGTCGGCGTGCGTCGCATCGTGGTCAACCTCATCAGCAACGCGCGCAAGTTCACGCCGCGCGACGGAAGCGTGCAAGTCTCCGTCGAGCGATCCGCGAGCGGCGTGCGCCTCGCTGTCACCGACACGGGCGCCGGTATACCGGAAGCGGACCTTCCGCATATATTCGATCGCTTCTATAGAGTAGACAGGCCGGGAACGGCCATCCGCGGCACCGGCTTGGGGCTTGCGATCGTCGCGCGCTTGGTGGAGCAGATGCACGGCCGCATCGCCGTGTCGAGCGAAGTCGGCAAAGGCACGACCGTATCGATCGAATTTCCCGCCGTTGACGCACGTGCTGTCAACGGCGAGCTGGCCCAGCCGACGAAGACCGCGTGAGGCGCGTCCTGTTGGTCGACGACGAGCCGGTTCTGCGCTCTGTCGTCCGGCAGTTCTTGGAATTCTCCGGATACGAAGTTGCGGAAGCAGCCGACGGTCGCCACGCGTTGGCGCTTGCGCGTGAGCGCCCGCCGGAGATCGTGCTGACCGATCTGCTCATGCCGAATATCGACGGTCTCGATTTTTGCCGCGCGCTCCGATCTGACGCCGCTACGCGCGACGTGCCGGTGATCTTCGTGACGGCTCGCAATGCGGATGCGCTGCAGCGCGCGGAAATGGCTCGCCTCGGCAACGGATTCATCATGAAGCCCTTCGAACCCGATGACCTCTTGAAGATCATCGACGAAATCCTCACCCGCGCATAATCTGTTGGGCGGACCTTTATGGTCCGCCGTGTGGGGCGGACCTTTATGGTCCGCCGTGTGGGGCGGACCTTTATGGTCGCCGTGTGGGGCGGACCTTTATGGTCCGCCGTGTGGGGCGGACCTTTATGGTCCGCCTGACCTTCTCGCCGCCTTCGCGTAATCCATCAGGATCCGATTGAACGCCGCCGTGTCTGCGCGGTCGGCATCGTCGAGATTCAACCTCAGCGAAGCTTTCGCGTCGGTGGCAGTGAGCGGGTTCACGGCGTTGAGCTTCACGATCGGCGGGCTTGCCGTCCACGGCGTGAGATCCGGCGCTGCCGCAAGATCCTTTTTCATAGTCGTGGCCACGGCGTCGAACTGGCTCATCGGCTGGAGATGCAGGAGCATCTCGATCGTAGCGATCATCCCGCTCGTCGTGTAATGCGTGCTGTCGACGAACGATCTCTTGATCAAGGATCCGACGATAAGCGCTTCGGCCCGATGATCGCTCACGTGGTCCGGCCCAGCCTGCGCGTCATCCTCCACGACGAATACGATCGTATCTTTCCAATAACGGCTGTGACTCAATGCCTCGATCATGCGGCCGAGAGCGTAGTCGTTGTCGGCGACCATCGCAAACGGCGTGGGCATGCCGGGCCGCGTCGCCGATGTGTGATCGTCGGGAAGCCGCACGATCTCTAACACGGGCATGTTGCCGTTCTTGACAAAGCCGCTGAACTCGCGCAGCCATTCATCCATACGCGATTGGTCGGTCACGTGAAGATCGAAACCGCGATAATGCGTATCGAGCCGGCCGAGAAGCGAATCGACCACCGGCTTCTCGGGCTGGCCTGCCTTCGTCGCGAAATCGGTGTACTCGCCGTAATCCCGAACCGACAGGCCCTTGGCGATCGCATCATCCCAGAGATATCCGGCAGAAGGGCGCGACGCGGCGCTGCCTTCGAAATCGTAGTCGCGGCCGCGGTCGGAGTAATTCGACGGCCAGAGCTTGTCGACGTAGTCCGTGGAGTATGCGGCCGTCGACCAATTGTGGCCGTCGGCCGAGACTTCGGCGTCCACATCGAAGTTGTCGAGCAGCACAAATGTGTTCGCGAGCCTGTGGATGTTCGGCGTGACATTCCGGCCGAAGATCGCAAGCGAGGCATCGCCGTTGCCGCGCGGGTCATCGCCGAGCACTTCATCGTACGTGCGATTTTCCTTGATCACGTAGATGACGTGCCGCAACTGCCCAGTCATAGCCGCAGGGAGATTCGGGCTGTCGACAACGGCGGTGCGATTCACAAGGTTTCTGTTCTCGAGAGCCGTCTGCAAGCCGGATTGGAGCGTCGAGTCCATCGGCATCGGCACTCGCTGGAGGTCGCCCGTGGCGAGCTCCGCGACGTAGTATTGTCTGGGATCGGTTCCCTGCTTTGCTTTCGACCACGCGTCGGGATGAGGAAATTGCGGATTCGCGTGGCCTGCAACGCCGTGGCCGTCGAGCGCGATCAATTGCGAGCCGTCGCGAGAAACAAGGATGTCGGTCGGATACCAACCCACCGGCACGGCGCCTTTGAGGTTGTGGGTCGTAAGGTCAATCGCAACGATCGCATTCACGCCTGCGTCTGCGACGAACAGCGTCTTACCGTTCGGCGAAAAAGCAAGCCCATCCGGCGTAGAGCCTTCGGGTAGATTCGGCGCAAGGCCGACGTCGATTTTGTCTCGCACCGTGTTCGTCGCCGTGTCGATCGAATAGACCGTGTTCTCGTTCGCGCACGCGACGTACAGCGTGGCGCCGCCGGGAGTCACAAGCAATGCGTTCGGGTGCGCGCCGACCGCGACCCGAGCGATATTTTCGCCGGACGCGGCATTCACCACATCTACCGCAGAGCCCGTCCAATCGCTGACGTACGCGAACTGGCCGTTGGGAGAGACGGCGACCGCATAGGGCTGAACACCGACCTTCGCCGCCCAAAGTTTGGCGCCGCTCGCGCTGTCCACGGCAACGAGTTCATCCGTGCCGTTCGACGCGGCGTAGACGATCTTGCCGTCCGGTGAGACGGCGAGCCCGGCGATCCACTGCGGCCCGGTGCCGATCGTCCACATCCCAAGATCCTTGAGCGTTCCTTCGCTCGCGTCAAAAGCGAATCGCTGAATGCCGCCGTCCGCGGCGGTCGAAGCGTACAGCGTCTTGCCGTCGGGCGAGAACGCAAGGCCATAGAAGGTCTTTGCGATGGGCGATGTGTCGGCGACCATTCCGGATTTTTCGTTGACGATGGTGACCGTCTGCACTCCGTAGCCCGCGTTTGAAACAGCGACCCAGCGTCCGCTCGGATCCTCGACGACGCGCAGCGGCAGCGTGCCGAGCGGCGTGACCGCGCCCGCGGGGGTGATGGTCCAACCGTTCGGCAAGATCGTTCCGCCGGCAGCGCGCAGGCAAGTAGCGGAAGAACCGGCGACCAAAGTAGCAACGATCAGCACCAGAGCAGCGGGGCGCACGCGTATCATCATAAACAAGAGTTTGGGCGGCGATTGCGCCGCGCCTGCCTTGAGGCAAGCGTGCAAAGAATCCTGATTCTCGGCGGTGGCTTCGGCGGCGTCTACGCGGCGATGCGGCTACAGTCGCGCCTCAATCATCGGTCCGATCTCGACGTGACGCTCGTCAGCCGCGACAACTACTTTCTCTTCACCCCGATGCTGCCGCAAGTCGCCACAAGTTCGGTCGACACGCGGCACATCGTGCAGACGATCCGCAGGATCTGTCCGCGCATCAAACTGCTGCAAGCAGAGATCGAGACGATCGACCTCGCCACTCGCACAGTGACGATCAGCCATGCCGAGGGCCACCGCCACCAGTTGGGCTACGACCAATTGCTGATCGCGGTCGGCGGCGTCACCAATTATTTCGCTCTGCCCGGCGTGGCCGAACATGCGCTGCCGGTCAAGACACTGACCGACGCCATTCGCATCCGCAACCACGCTCTCGACATGCTCGAGCAAGCGGAGCTCGAAGAAAACGCCGGGCTGCGCGGGCAGCTGCTGACCTTCGTCGTCGCCGGCGCTGGCTTTGCGGGCGTCGAGACCGCGGCGGAACTTGATATCTTCGTCCGGCGCGCGGCGAAGCTCTACCGAAATTTCACCGCAGCGGATATCCGCACCGTCCTCCTCGACGCGCAGTCGCGCGTGCTGCCCGAGTTGAGCGAGCAGCTCGCAGCGTTTACGCAAGCCACGCTCGTCAAGCGCGGCATGGAAGTGCGGATGGACGCGCGCGTACGGAGTGCCGATGCGGAGGGAATCGATCTCGCCGACGGCACGCGCATTGCTACGCGCATGTTCGTCTGGGCCGGCGGAGTCGGGCCGAATCCGGTGATAGCGGCGTTGCCATGCACCAATTCGCGTGGGCGGATCCCCGTGGACGAGAATCTTGCCGTGTCCGGTTATCCCGGGGTGTGGGCGATCGGCGATTGCGCCGAAGTCGCGTCGGCGCCCGGCGCAAAACCGTATCCGCCGACGGCGCAGCATGCTTTGCGCGAGGGGCAGCAGGTCGCAGACAATATGATCGCCCTGGCGGACGGCGAACAACGCAAGCCGTTCGCCTTCACGATGATCGGCCAGATGGCAAATCTCGGCGAACACAAAGCGGTCGCGATGGTCGGCGGATTCAAGATCTCGGGCTTTCCGGCGTGGTGGCTCTGGCGAACGTACTATCTTTCACGCATACCCACGCTCGAACGCAAGATCCGCGTGGCGATCGACTGGACCCTCGACCTGCTGTTCTCGCGCGATACGGTCAAGCTCTCGATGCCGGCAGATCCATAAGGGGTTTTGCGTCGTGTCGAGAACGCTCGATGCGATAGGCGGTTACATCGAGATCGTGGACTCAGGCATAGCTTCTCAAGACCGGACGTGGGCCGTCGTCGCGCATCTCGCCGCGCTGACCGGGCATCTGATCCCATTCGGCAGCCTCGTCGGACCGCTCGTCATCTGGCTCGTCAAACGCGACGAATCGGCTTTCGTCAACGAGCACGGCAAAGAAGCCGTCAATTTTCAACTGAGCACGTTCTGCTACGGCGTTCTCTACTTCGCGGTCGGCCTTGGCGTCGTCATAGAAGCCGGAGTTCACTCGGCTAACATCGCGGTTCTCCCGGTCTCTCTCTACTGGGTTATCGCGCTGGGGATGCTCTTGTGGCTGAGTTGGACGGTCTGCGTCATCGTCGGCGCCGTGACGGCGGCCGGCGGAAAGCCGTTCCGGTATCCCTTATCGATTCGTTTCATCTCGTAGCAGGCGGCCGCGGCATCTATCAGACAGGCGACGATCGCAGCGCTTGCGGGTGGTTGCGGCCCTAGCTTAAACCAGATGAGTGAAAATGCGCGGGCGCCGGGTGCGTCGAACGAGCGGCCCACGATGATCATCCGCGCGGAGCACCTGACCAAACAATTCAAGACCTTGCGCCGCAAAGACGGCGCGTGGGCCGCGCTTGCCAATCTCTTCTCGCGCGATTATGAGACCAAGGTCGCGGTCTCCGACGTATCGTTCGACGTCGCCGAGGGTGAGATCATCGGCTACATCGGTCCGAACGGCGCCGGCAAGTCCACCACCATCAAGATGCTGACCGGCATTCTCGTGCCCTCGAGCGGCACATGCACGGTGAACGGCATCGTGCCTTGGAAAGACCGCCAAGGGAATGGCCGGCAGATCGGCGTCGTCTTCGGTCAACGCACGCAACTGTATTGGGACCTGCCGCTCATCGAATCGTTCCGGCTGCTGCGCGCGATATACGGTGTGCCGGAATCCGTCTACGATCGAAATCTGGCCGAGTTCACGGAGATACTCGGCCTGGACGAGTTCATCCGCACGCCCGTCCGTCAGCTGAGCCTTGGGCAGCGCATGCGGGGCGACTTCGCCGCCGCGATGCTGCACGAACCAAAAGTCGTTTTCCTCGACGAGCCGACGATCGGACTCGACGTCGTGGCCAAGGAGGCGATACGCCGCTTCATCCAGCGCGTCAATCGCGATCGCGGCACGACGATCCTTTTGACGACCCACGATCTGAACGACATTGAAAAACTGTGCGAGCGCATCGTGCTGATCGATCACGGTCAGAAGCTCTACGATGGAAGCATCGACGGCATTCGCGATCGTTTCGGCCGGAAGCGCGTGCTCACCGTCGAACTCACCAGCGATTGCGCGAACATCCGCGTGGACATGCCGGGGTCGAAAGTGGTCTCGCGCGACGGCCCGCGCATGACGATCGAGTTCGACCGCGATGTCGTCCGCGCCGAACAGCTGATCACCGCCCTCGCAGCGCAATGCGAACTTAAGGATATCACGATCGCCGAGCCGGAGCTCGAGACGATCATCCGGCAGATCTATCAGGGTGGTGCAGACGTAATGAAGGCGGGTTTGAGCCCGACGCTGGCGGTGACATGACGCAACGGATTTTTGCGATGGTTGCCGCCGCGGCGTTCGGCGCGCTCGTCATAGGGCAAACATCGCTTGCCCGCTCGTCGCATTATGCGACTGATCCAACCCCAGCGCCGTCGTCGGCAGCCACGCCCATGCCGTCTGCCGCGCCGGAGCAAACCGCCGCTCCTGCATCGTCACCAGCGCCGGCTTCGACGACCGCGGCCACGGCGACGCCCGACGACTATGTGCTCAGACCGGATCTCAACAACGGCCGCTGGGTCGAGGGACCCACGTTGCCGTCGCCGCGCCAGAACGCGGCCGTTGCCGTGCTGAACGGCCGGATCTATCTCATCGGCGGCTTCGGTTCCGATTTGCGGCAGCACGATACAACTTTCGTTCTTCAGCCGCCTCTGGTCACGAGCACGCCGATTCCGGAATTTCAAGGCGGTCCGATTCCCACGAATGTCGGTACGTGGCAGACAGCGGCGCCAGTACCGGAAAGCGTGGACAACGCCGCCGCCGCCAGTTACCTCGGCTATATCTATCTCGCCGGCGGCCGCATCGAAAACAAAGTCACGAACAAGGCGTGGCGCTACGATCCGGTCGACGACCGCTGGGCGGAGCTGCGCTCGATGCCCGTTCCGCGCCACGGCGCGACTCTGCAGGCGATGGACGGCAAGCTCTACCTCATCGGCGGCGCCGCATCGCACGGCAACGATGACACCTCGATCGAGGTCTTCGACATCGCGCACAACAGTTGGAGCCTCATCCAGAACGCGCTTGGCAATGCGCGCATCGGCGTCGCGTCGACTGTGACCCAAGGGAAGATCGCGGTCCTCGGCGGCATGACGCGCGAAGGCGCATTTCTCTCGTCAACCGACTACTACGAACCGCAGCGCAATCGATGGTCGAGCGCCACGAATATGCGCACTGCCCGCGCGAACTTCGGACTTACGATCGTCGAGAACCGGCTCGTCGCGATCGGCGGCATCACCCCGCCGCCAACTCCCGACGAGGAACCGGCGCCAACGCAGACTATGGAGATCTCCGCGGGCTACGGCAGCGGTTGGATGACCGGACCGTGGATGCCGTTTCCGCGGCAAGGCATGGCGGTCGCGGCGCTCGGCGACGTCATCTATATCATGGGCGGTTCGCCCTGGTATGGCGTCGGGCCGATCGCCGACGTCCGCCGCTACGTGAGCCCGCTGATCAAAGTCCGCTTCGGCGCTCGCGCGCACTGATGGCGGCGGGCGCCTACGTCGAATTTGCGCGACGCGCGTTCAACCGCGAGAGCGTCTACCGCGTCCAGGTGTTCACGCGCATCGGTTCCATCTTGCTGCGCGTCTTTCTCATGGCGACGCTCTGGACTGCGCTCTACCGCACGAACGGGCAGCAGGCCGGCATCACGCTGCCCGGCATGATCACCTACGTCACGCTCGCGCTCGTCATCGGTCTCATCTACAACGTGGACGGCGCATACGTCATCCGCGAGAAGATCCGCGAGGGGTCGATAGCGATCGATCTGATGCGTCCGATCAGCGTGCCGCTCTATGTCTTCGCCGACACCATCGGTCAGACGCTGTTTTCGGTCGTCCAGATCATTCCCGCATTGCTGTTATCATTGCTGATCGTCCGCATTCAGCCGCCCGTGAACCTTGTGGCGGCCGGCGCCTTTCTCGTCAGCATCTGCCTCGGATTCTTGCTCAATTATTTCATCGATCTCATCATGGCCACGATCACGTTTTGGACCATGGAGATCTTCGGCGTCCAGATCATGGTGCAGTTCATCGTCTCGCTGCTTTCAGGCGCGCTCGTTCCCCTGACGCTCTTCCCGCAAGGCCCGCTGCAGCGCATCGTGCTCGCGTTGCCGTTCGCCGGACTCTACAACGATCCGATCTCGATGTACATCGGGCTCATCTCCGGGCCGGCGATCATGCAGCATCTCGCGATGCAGGTTATCTGGGTCGCCGTCTTCGGCGCGTTCGCGACGCTGCTCTGGCGCATCGGCGAGCGTCGCGTGGTGGTGCAGGGTGGCTAGCCGCGCAGCAACCGCCGGCGACTACTGGCGCGCGTATCGAGAGTTCTGGCGCCTCAACTTCCTGACGCTCATCGAATACAAGGGGAACTTCTTCATCTGGCTCTTGTTCAGCTTCGTCTACCACGGCGTCGCGATCGGCGCGATCTGGGTGACGATGACGCGCTTTCCCTCCATGATGGGCTGGACGTATCAGGAAGTGTTCTTCCTCTACACACTGTTCATGCTCGGGCATACGCTGAACAACACGCTGTTCTTCACGGTCGGCAACGTGCCGGAGCTGATACGCGAGGGCACGTTCGATCGCTACCTCGTGCGACCGCTCAACCCGCTTTTCCAAGTGCTGTCCGCGCCGGGGCAGATCTGGCCAGACGAGCTAGCGCTCGCGCTCGTCTTCTTCGCGATAGCCCAAGCCGTCGTGCACCTGCAATGGTCGATCGCGACCGTCGGGTTGCTGTTCGCCGCGATGATCGGCGGCGCGTTCATCGACTTCGCCGTTCAGCTGGTGGTGGCGACGCTCGCGTTCTGGTTCATTCGGCTCGACGCGCTGCGTTGGGTCGTGATGTCGCTCGAAAACGATTTCACGCGCTATCCGCTCTCGATTTATACGCGCAGCGTACGCATCGTTTTGGGCTATGTCTTCCCGTTCGCATTCATGAACTATTTCCCGGCGACGGCGCTCTTGCACAAGACCGCCGAGGCCACGTACGCGCTCAATCCGCTGCTCGGCTGGTTGACGCCGGTGGTAGGAGCAGTATGGTTCGGTGCCGCGTACCTATTCTGGAGACGCGGACTGGACCATCATCAGAGCACAGGATCATAGCGCAAAGGCGCTACCAGTCGATCGCCCGGTCCATGAGCCACCGGTAATAGGTCTGATTCGGCGACTCTGTTGGGTGCGGCCAGAGGTTCAGTCCGCACACGATGCATTGAAGTTCGTGCTCGCTGTAGCCGAGCACCGGATAGCGATACTCGGTCTTGGAAAGGCCGGGTGCGCGGCACTTCGGACAACAGAGCTTGAGCGACGTCTCAGCGATCACGCGCGGTGCCTTTTGCCCGGCGCGGGCCTGTTCCTTGAGACGGCCGTCAACGAAATGAGAGACTCGCGGGAGCGCGAGCGGCGAGCATATAAGTCACAGACATGGATCTTACCAAGGAGTTCCCGCGCGGCCCGCGCGAGAGGCTCGCGGGATTGAACATGCTCGCGCGCACGATCGACAAGGCGCGCGCAAAACAGGCCGGCTCGCTCGGGCCGTATATATTCGACTGCTCGATGGATCGCCGCCTCTTCGAAGCGCTCCGCACGGACGGCGAGGAGTTCTTCGCCGTCGTCGCCGAGACAGAGGACGACGACGCGCGAGTCGTCTCATGGCTTTCGCGCACAGGCCACATGCCTACCGGCGCCGTGCTCGATGCGCTCAACGCGGACATCGACGGCTGGGCGCCGAAAAACGAAGATTCGCGCGCGCGCTTCGAACGGCAACGCGACGAGATCGCACCGGGAAGGCGCGATGTGCAGACCTGGACTGATCTCATCGACCTGGAGGAAGGCCGGCTCAAAGCGAGATGAAGCGCTTTGCGATCGAGGATCGCGTGCGCTGGAGCGACATCGACGCCGCCGGAGTGATCTTCTACGGCGCGTATGTCAGGTTCTTCGAGATCGCGGAAAGCGAATTGTTCCGCGCCGCCGGGATGTCGCTCGGCGATCTGTACAACAGTTTCGATTGCTGGCTGCCGAGGGTGCGTTACTCGTGCGAATTTCGCGCGCCGGCGCGGCTCGACGACGTGCTTCGAATTTCCGCGTGGTTCAAGCGCCTAGGCGCGCGTTCGATGACCTTGGGTTTCGAGGTGGAGAAGCAGGACGGCGTGCGCGTTGCGGACTGTGAGATTGTGCTCGCATGCGTCAGCCGCGCGACGTTCCGCGCGATGCCGCTGCCCGATGCGCTCCGCGCCGCGCTTGCGCCGTTTAGTGATTGACGTCTAGGTCCGCAAGACAGACGCCGCACGGTTCCATGCCGACCTCGTGTGCTTGAGCGGCGGTCAGGTTAAGCAACGGGCCCGTCCCGTCTTGTTCGAGTTTGCGGTGACAATCGCTGCCGACGCGGTGATAGAGCCGGTCGCCGATCTTGCATATAATCTCCATAAAATATGACATTCGCGCGCCCGGAGGAGCGAACCCGCTTTCGCTCATCTGAATGAGAGTGCGATAAGAATCGCTTGCGTGGGAATCGCCGGTTAGGAATACGGCGTTACGATAGTCGAAGGGAGTCCACGTCATGATCGTACACACGTCGCCGATACGAGGCGGCTGGCGCAGATTGAAGATCGAGCAGCACCTCGACCACGTCGCCGCACCCGCCGTGCTCGATGAGGTCATGCGCGCCGCGCATGACGGCTGCCCGAATCTGCTCATCGACTTAGACGCTGTGGACTCGGCCGACGATCATGGCATCGCGGCGCTCGTCACGGCCATCGGTCGGATCCGCCGCATGCGTGGGAACACGCGGGTGGCGGTGCTCGTTCGCAGCGCCGAACTCGCCGATGCCGTAACCCGTGCGTTGCCGGTGTCCGGCGTCGACATCTGCCGCGATCCGAGCGCGGTCGGCTGTTCGATAACCGAAGTCTCCGCGGCGTAAGCGCCGCGGGATATCCAGCCGGCTCGCCGAAGCGGCCGGCGTGACCAAGAAGGATGTATCGATGAAAATTCTTTGCCGCAGTGCACGCGCGACTCTTTGCGCGTTCGTCGCCGCCGCCGTCGCCTCTCCGTCTGCAGCACTCGCCGCCGGAGCGACATTGCCGCTCAGCGTCGGCATCGGCGCGTACGTGCCCGCATCCGCCGGATCGTCGATCGAGTCCGTCGCTACGCCGCCCGGCGTGAGCGTCAAGCAACAAGGCAACGTGGCGATCGAGTTCGCAATCGAACCGAATCTTCTGTCCGGCGGGTATCGCATCGACGCGGGCTTCATCTCCAGCCGCGAGGCCGTTTCGACGCCGGGCGGCCAACCGGTGTCGCTTGGGCCGATGGCGCCCATCTTCACGCCGGGTTCCGAATCGATCACGCAGATCCCAATCACGTTGGAGCAAGACGCCGGCGTCGGCCACCTCGTGCGCCTCGGCGGCGGCCTCGGCTATGATTTCGTCAACATCAGTGGAGGGAACAACGGCGGTTCGGGTATCAGCCGGCCGGGCAGCGGATTCGTGGCGGACGCCTTCGGTCAGATAGGCCTGGGCTCGTCCTCGGCATTTGAGGTCAAATACTACCTCACGCAGCACTCGGCTCTCAACGGCTTTGTCATCGGGCTGACGACGCGACTCTAGTCGGATAGTTTTGGAGGCGGCCCCGGATACCGGCGTACCGATGCCGAAGTGCACTCGGTGCGAATATTGGTCACCGGGGCGACCGGCTACATCGGGGGTCGGCTCGTACCCGCGCTCACCGCTCTCGGACATCGCATCCGTTGCATGTCACGCGATCCAAAGAAGCTTGACGGACGGTTCGAAGGCGTAGAAGTCGTCGCCGGCGATGCGTTAGACGATGTGTCGCTCGCAGCCGCGTTTGCGGACGTGGACGTCGCGTACTACCTCATCCACTCAATGGGTTCCAAGGAGGGTTCGTTCGCACAACGCGATCGCGATGCCGCGCGCACGTTCGCGAGTGCGGCAAAGTCGGCCGGAGTTCGACGCGTGATATACCTCGGCGGTCTTGGTGAGCCGGATGCAAACCTCTCCGCGCATCTGCGCAGCCGCCATGAAGTAGGGTCCACCTTGCGCGAGTTCGGACCGCCGCTGACCGAGTTTCGAGCAGCGATCATCGTGGGCTCAGGGAGCGTTTCGTTCGAAATGATCCGCTACCTGACCGAGCGTTTGCCGGTGATGATCGCACCGAAGTGGGTGATGACTCTGTCGCAGCCCATCGCCGTTACGGATGTGATCGAATATCTCACACGGGCGCTCGCGCAGCCGCAAACCGCCGGCAAGATATATGAGATCGGCGGTCCCGACGTGCTCACGTATCGAGAGCTGATGCTTCAATACGCGCGCATCCGCGGTCTGAAGAGAACGATGCTCATCGTGCCGTTCTTCACACCGCGGCTCTCATCGTATTGGGTTCACCTCGTCACGCCGATTTCGGCCGGCATCGCGCGACCGCTGATTGACGGGTTGTGCAGCGAGGTGATCGTACACGACGACGCGGCACGGCGCGATTTCCCGGTCGAGCCGATCGGGTACGATCAAGCGGTGAGGCTTGCGCTGGACCGCTATCAAGCCGACGGACCGCAGACCACCTGGTTTGACGCAGTCGACACGCGGTCGCGTACGGAGGATTTTCACGAAGTCACGCAAGGTATGCATATCGACCGTCGCACGCGCGAGACCACAGCGGACCAAACGGCGCTCTTCGACGTCGTGCGCGGGCTAGGCGGCAGGCGCGGCTGGCTTTTCGCGAATTGGCTGTGGGCGCTCAGAGGCGCGTTGGATCGACTCGTCGGAGGCGTTGGCCTTCGCCGGGGGAGGCGGTCGCCGACGCAGCTTCGCGTAGGCGACGCCTTAGATTTCTGGCGCGTCGAAGCGGTGGATTCGCCGCGTTTGCTACGGTTGCGAGCAGAGATGAAGCTGCCGGGAAAAGCGTGGCTCGAGTTCGCGATTGACCCTCACGAGGGCGGTGCCGACCTGCGACAGACGGCGTTCTTCGAACCGCGTGGTCTGCTCGGTCAAGTGTATTGGTACGCTGTCATGCCGTTCCACAATTTCATCTTCGGAGGCCTGGCAGAACGCATCGTCGCTGAAGCCGAAGCCGCGTCCGCGCCGCAAAGAAGCAGGACGAATGCCTGAAAAAATCGTCGGCCTTGGCGTATCACTCGTCATCTGCTTCGCGGCGGCCGGTCTCGGCTCGCTCGTCACGGCGCCGAACATACCTGGCTGGTACACGCAGCTCGTAAAGCCATCGTGGAATCCGCCCTCGTCGGTGTTCGGGCCCGTATGGACCGCGCTCTTCGGGACAATGGCTGTGGCCGCTTGGCTCGTGTGGCTCGACGCTGGATCCGGCGCGCGTATCGCGCTCATCGCGTTCGCAGCGCAGTTGGTGCTCAATATAGCCTGGTCAGCGCTGTTCTTCGGCTTACACAGCCCGCGCGCGGCGCTCATCGAGATCGCAGCACTTTGGCTGACAATCGCGCTCACGATAGCAGCCTTCGCGTCGGTCTCGCGGGCCGCAGCGTGGCTCTTGGTCCCGTACCTCCTCTGGGTGACGTTCGCAGCGTATCTGAACTACACTATCGTTCGGCTCAATCGGTAGGGCCATAAAGAGGGCACGTGTCGAAACGTATGTCAGGAGGATCGCCGATGAAAAATCCAATGTGCACCCACCTCGATCACATCCACAACGTCAAGCCGAGTGCGAACGGCTGCGAGGACTGTCTCAAGATAGGCGCCACCTGGGTCCACTTGCGAGAATGTCTGGAGTGCGGCCACGTCGGCTGCTGCGATGATTCGGTCAACAGACACGCCACAAAACACTTTCACGCGACGAAACACCCGATCATGCGATCGGTGGAGCGCGGGGAATCGTGGAAATTCTGCTTCATCGACCAAGTCATGTGGGAGTAGCGCCTCGTTACTTTGTATCACAAAGTAAGCCGATTTACAATCTAATCCGCCTGTAGCCACGCTTCGCTGCGCAAAGGCTAACTTGACGATGAGCCGCCGTACGGTGTATACTGAAGGTTCCGTTAGTTGGAAACTTGCAGAGCTGGTCACAGACCGCTCTTACCGTTGTGCGGAGATTATGAAAGATCCCAAAAATCACTCCCAGTTCGGAAACATCGATAACCTGCTCGCTCAAATCGACAACAAGTATTTGCTGGTGAACGTCGCGCGCGTACGCGCACAACAGCTCGTCAATCACACCGAACCCCTCGTCGAAGGCTCCAATCCGGAGAAAGCCGTGAGCACGGCGTTCGCGGAGATCGAAGAAAAGAAGCTCGACGTCACGATGGACGAGAACGCGGTTTAGTAGTTCGGCCAGAGCCCGGGCGTAGCCAGTTCGATCAGATGGCCGTCCGGATCATCGAAGTAGATGCTCCTTCCCCCGCGCGGCCAACGCACCTCGCTCCGAATCTTGACGCCAAAAGACGCTAGGCGATTGATCCAAGACTCGTAAGAGTCTTGCGGAATCGCGAATGCCATGTGCACCGGACCTGCGCCATCGTGACCGGGGACGGTGCCCCCCTTTGTCTCCACGTCCTCAAGCGTTGCGCCGCGCTGGAACAGCAGCAGCGAGCCGGATCGCTTTGCGTCGAGCGCGATCAGCCGCTCGCTTTCGAACATCGGCGTAAGACCAAGCACGCCGCAGAAGAACCCCGCCGACCGGTGCACGTCTTCGACGTACAGCGCCGATTCGAGCAGACCGGTGATCTGCGGGGGTGCTGCGCCGGAATGCTCGCCATCAGGCGCGGTCACGCCGCCACCTAGCCGCCGCCCGCGGGGTTTCGCGCACGATCACCTCGTCGATCGACACCCGCGCGCCGACAGCCGCTTGCAGCTTCTCGGCCAATACCGTGGCGATGTTCTCGGCCGTTGTCTGCCGATCGGCGGCGTTGAACTCGGCCCGCTCGTTGAGATCGCAGTGATCGAACTCAGCGACCGTCCGTTTGAGGATGTTGTAATCGACGACCATGCCGTGTTCGAGCCGCTCTGCGGACGCGCAGATCTCTACGGTGTAGCGGTGGCCGTGTCGCCGGTTGCATGGCGAGTCGTACGGTAGAGCGAGCTGGTGGGCCGCATCGAAATGGCACGAATACTCGATCGAGATCATCGGCCGGCGGCTCCGCCCCACATGAGAAAGTGCAGCTGCGGAAGCACACGAACGTCGAAACGGCGCCAGCGAGAATCGGCAAGCACGGATTCCGCAAGTTTTCGGAGCGCCGCATGATAATCCGTGCCCGAACCAGCGCTGCCGCTCTCGGGCTGCAAGACGATCGGCGTGCCGGCGGGCAGCACGGATTCCAATCCGAGCAGACAATCGAGGGTCTCTTCGAGATCGCGCGCGTCGCTGATGACGAACTTGAGCTGCAAGCGGCCTTTCGCCGCGGCGAAGAATTTCTGCAAGATGATCGGCTTCGGCTTGTAGCCTGACGATCCAACTTTCGGACTGACGCTGAACAGCGCAACGCGCGGAATATCCGCGAAGATCGTGCCGCTGGTCTCGACGGTGACATGCGTCTCGGCATCGAGCGCGTCGACCAGCGGACCGATGTCTTGGGCGAGCGGTTCACCCCCGGTGATGACGACGCGGGGCACGCCGTGCGCCTGCGTCGCGAGCGCGTCCACGTCGGTCACCGTGCCCTTCGTGCCGTCGAGCGCGTATGGCGTATCGCACCACGCGCAGCGAAGCGGGCAACCGTCCAGCCGTATGAAGAAGGTAGCGGCGCCGCTCAGCGTCCCCTCGCCTTGGACGGAAAAAAACGTCTCGTTGACCCGTAGTGTCGCGGATTCGCGCATCGAGCGAATGTTCGCGTCATCCGCGAGGCGCCCCCGCCGCGGGCGTCGAAGCCCAGGCGCCTCTTACGCGACAAGCGTTTTTCGCCGTTCTCTTCAGACGGCTTGCCCGAGGAGTACACACGCATGGCGGCTCCAAGCGTTGGGGGTGTCCGCAACGTCGCCTTCGTCGGTCCGCATCACAGCGGAAAGACGACACTCGTCGAAGCGCTGCTTGCGCTCGGCGGCGCGATTCCCCGCAAAGGCGCGGTGACCGATGGGACCGCGACGACGAATCACGATGCGGAATCCATCGCTCATCAGATGTCCGTGGCGCCGGCCTTCGCCCACCTCCAGGTGGGCGACATCCGCGTGAATCTCATCGACTGCCCAGGGGCGGTCGATTTTTTTGAAGAGACGAAATTCGTGCTCTTGGCTGCTGACGCCGCCGTCATCGTCGTCGAAGCCGATCCCAATCGTCTCCCGCTCGTCGAGTCGCTCGTCGATTACGTCGAGCGGATGCGCATGCCGCACTGCTTTGTCGTCAACCGCATGGACCGGCCCGGCGCGGACTTTCCGACAACCTACGCGCGCCTGCGCGAGAAATTCGGCGGGCACGTGGTCGCAGAGCAGGCGCCGATCGGGCAAGGCGACTCGTTTGCGGGCTTCGTCAACGTCGTGAGCATGCAGGCGTTCAAATACGGCGCCGACGGCAAAGCCGCTCCGACCGCGCTGCCGGGCAACGCGGAAGATAAAACTCACGAGCAGCTGCTGGAAGCGCTGGCCGATTTCGACGATCATCTAATGGAAGAGATCCTTGAGGGCACGGAGCCTCCGCTCGAAGAGGTCGAGCGCGATCTGAGCGACGACGTGAGCGCCGACAATATCATCCCCGTCGTCGTCGCAAGCGGCATACGGGGCTGCGGCGTGCCCGAGCTCCTCGACCTGATCGTCCGCCAATTCCCGGACGGCGCGCAGGTGGCGCGAACGGCCGAGGACGGCACGAAAGTCACGCCGGCGCAAAGCGGTCCGGTCATCGCTCAAGTCTGCAAGACGTTCGTCCACCCGCAAAGCGGCAAACTCTCGGTGGCGCGCATCTTCAGCGGCACGCTGACTCCCGATGCGCAGCTCACGAGCGTCGGTCATCCCGATGTCAAAGAGCGGCCCGGCGGACTGTACGACCTGCAAGGCAAGACCCAGTCAGCTATCGCAGCCGCCGGGCCCGGAAGCGTCGTCGCCATCGCACGGCTCGAGGCCACGCATACTGGCGACACGCTGTGCACGGGAACCGCGAAAGTCCGCATGCCGGTTCCGAAATTGCTCAAGAGCGCGTTCGCGATGGCCGTTCGGCCGCACGATCGGGCCGACGAAGCAAAACTTTCGCAGCTGATCGTGCGCATGAAAGAAGAAGATCCGAGCATCGCTGCCGAGCGCGCCGAATTCACGGACGAGCTCGTGCTGCGCGGTCACGGTGAGATGCACCTCACGATCACGGTCGAACGGATGCAGCGCAAGTACAACGTGCGGTTGGACACGCAACTGCCGCAGGTGCCGTACCGCGAGACCATCATGACCAAGACGCAGCAGCAGGGTCGCTACAAGCACCAGACCGGCGGACACGGTATGTTCGGCGACGTGCACTTGGAGATCCAACCGCTGCCGCGCGGAAGCGGCATCAAGTTCGCCGACAAGATCGTCGGCGGCGTCGTTCCGAAGCAGTTTTTCCCCGGTGTTGAGAAAGGCGTGCGCGAGGCGCTCGAAAAGGGGCCGATCGGCGGATATCCCGTTGTCGATGTCGGCGTGACCCTCTACGACGGTTCGTATCACAACGTCGATTCCAACGAGGCCTCGTTCAAGATGGCGGCCGCGCTTGCGATGCGCGAGGGGTTGCCCAAATGCCGCCCCAGTCTGCTCGAGCCCATCCAGCGCGTTGAGATCACGGTGCCGAGCGGCTACACGAGCACGGTGATGCAGCACGTCACGGGCAAGCGCGGACAGATCTTGAGTTACGGTGCGAGTGAAGGCCGCGAGGGCTGGGATACGGTGCAGGCGCTCGTGCCGCAAGCAGAGCTCGGCCGATATCTGACCGAACTGCGCACAGCGACTCAAGGGCTCGGATACTTCGTCGCCGAGCACGATCACTTCGAGTTCGCGCCGCCGAAAGTCGTCCAGACGGTCACCGAGGCGCGACGCGAGCCGGTCGCCGCTCGATAGCCCGATCTAAAAACCAAGAAGCCGCGATCGCCAGCCGCTTTATGAAGGATGGTCCATGACCCACGCCTACTGCCGACGCGCCGACGCTAGCGCCGCGCCGAGCGGCAACGGACGCAAACCTTTTGCTCTTCCGGGAGCAAAGCAGCGCTACGCGCCGGACCGCCCTGCACGTGTCGATCACATAGCGCTGACGCTCTCGTTCGACTTCGACGAAAAGATATTGTTCGGCAAGTGCGCCACGACGTTTACCGCCGTGGGCAAGCAGCTGAGCTCGATCGAGTTCGACGCGGCGCAGCTGACGATCCGTCGCGTGCGCGGCCCGCGCGGCGCGGCGCTGCCGTTCAGCATGCAAGGTGCGAAACTCCGCGTGCAGTTGCCGAAACTCGCGGCCGGCCGATCCACATCCGTTATCGTGGAGTACGAAGCGCGCCAGCCGCGCCAGGGCATCTACTTCATCGGTCCGGATGAAGGCTACCCGGCCAAGCCCGTCCATGTCTGGACGCAAGGCCAGGATCAAGACGCCCACTACTGGTTTCCGTGCATCGACTATCCCAACGCCAAAGCCACGACCGAAGTGACTGCGACGGTGCCGAAAGCGTTCTTCGTGCTCAGCAACGGACGGTTGATCGGCACGACTGAGAACAAGAGCGCAAAGACCAAGACGTATCATTGGAAGATGGAGACGCCGCACGTCACGTATCTCGTGTCGTGCGTCGCGGGAAAATTCTCGGGTCGCACGTCCACGGTGAAAGGAACGCCCGTCTCGTACTACGTCCATCCTGGACGCGAGGCCGACGGCGAGCGATCGTTTGGAAAGACGCCTGCGATGGTGAAATTCTTCAGCGATCGTCTCCGCTTTCCGTATCCGTATGCGCAATACTCGCAGATCGCCGTCTCGGATTTCATCTTCGGCGGCATGGAGAACACCACCGCGACAACACAGACCGACACGACGCTGCACGATGCGCGCGCGCATCTCGATTTCTCAAGCGATGGACTCGTGGCCCACGAATTGGCCCACCAATGGTTCGGCGATCTCCTCACGTGCAAAGATTGGTCTCACGCCTGGCTCAACGAAGGCTTTGCGACCTATTTCGAGGCGCTGTTCAAAGAATTCGATCTTGGGAAAGATGAGTTCGACTATTATCGCCTTGAGATGCAGGCGCGCTACCTGCATGAGGATTCTCAGCACTACCGCCGGTCGATCGTCACGAGCATTTTCGGCGAACCGGTCGAGATCTTCGACCGCCATCTGTACGAAAAAGGAGCCTGCGTGCTCCACATGGTCCGGGCGGAACTCGGCGACGACCTCTTCTGGCAATCGCTGCACGCATACGTCACGACCAATCAGCGGCGCAACGTGGAAACCGTGGATCTCGGCCGCGCGATAGAAGAGACGACGGGCCGCAACTTTGCTCCGTTCTTCGACCAATGGGTTTTCAAGGCCGGCCACCCGGAGTTTCGCGTGCGTTATACCTGGGATGCCGAAGGTGGTCAGGCTCGCGTCGATGTGGCGCAAGCGCAAACGGTCGACGATGCGACGCCGTTGTTCCGCGTGCCTATCGCAGTCGAATTCGGCTTCGGACGCGGCAAATCCGAACGACGCCAGATCGTCTGCGACGCCTCGCAGCAGACGTTTGCATTCGCCCTCGCTTCGGAGCCGCAGACTTTCTGTTTCGATCCCGACGCTGATATCATCAAGACGATCGAACTCGAAGTTCCGACCGAGATGCTCGTGCGACAATTGGAACGCGACTCGCGGATTGCCACGCGCATACAGGCGATCAGAGCGCTTGCCAAAGAGGCGTCGCCTGATGCGGTGGCGGCCATCGCGCATGCCTTGCAGCGGGACCCGTTCTGGGGGGTCCAAGCAGATGCTGCGCGCGCCCTTGGCCGGATCCGAGGTGCCGAGCCGTTTCGCGCACTGCTTCGGGCTCGTTCGGTCAAGCATCCAAAGGCGCGCCGCGCCGTGGCGGAGGCGCTCGGCGAGTTCCACACCGACGCCGCCTTTGAAGCGCTCGAACCGCTCTTGAAGAAGGATGCATCCTATTTCGTCGAGGCACAGGCCGCGCATTCCATCGGCAAGACGAAGGCGAAACGCGCGTACGCCACGTTGACGAGCGCACTTGCGAAGAAAGAATCGTGGCAGGAGGCGATCCGCGGCGGCATTTTCGCGGGCCTTGCCGATCTAGGCGATGAGCGCGCGGTACCGACTATTCTCGCGTGGACGGCCTACGGACGTCCGGCCGCCGCACGGCGCACCGCCGTGACCGCGCTGGGCAAGCTCGGTGAAGGACGCAAGGATGTACGGGATACGTTGCTGGACCTGCTGGACGACCGCAACTATCATGTTCGCATCGCGTCGATCGACGCGTTGCAGACGATGCACGAGAGCGCAGCCATCGAGCCGTTAGAGCGGTTGGCCGCGCAAGATGTCGATGGACGACTGAAGCGGCGCTGCATGGAAGCGGCAGCGAGCATACGAGAACATTTGAGCAAACCGGCGGAAGTGCAGAGGATGCGCGACGAGTTGTCGAGCGTGCGTGACGCGCACCGGGCGCTGCAAGAACGCCTGGCGTCTCTCGAAGCTGCGGCAAAGCCGGCACGCAAACCCCGCCGATCGAGAAGCTGATTTTTGAAGGGGCCTATCGAGGAGAATATTTGAAGGGGCCGACGCTAGTCGGCCCCCGGATGACGGGAGCAGAAAACTGGAGATACGTACCATTCTCGTCGTCGAAGATGAGCGCGACGTGCAAGGCGTCATCGATCTGTCGCTTCGTCTGATCGGCAAATTCGACGTCACGTCCGTGACCGACTTCGCGGCCGCGACGGATGCTATCGAAAAGCGATGTCCGGACCTCATCCTCCTCGATCGCATGTTGCCGGATAAAGACGGCCTTGACGTGTGCCGGCACTTCAAGAGCGGCGCAAAGACGAAAGAGATTCCGATCGTCTTCCTCAGCGCACGTTCGGACCCCGCCGATATCCGCGCCGGCATGGATGCGGGCGCTTCTGGGTATATCACCAAACCGTTCGACCCGGTCGTTCTCGCCGACCGGATCAAGGCGATCTTCGGAGATGCCACGACGAAATGACTGACGAAGCGCGCGCAAAGGCGAAAGTCGTCATCGCGGACGACGACGACGATATCCGGCGACTGGTGCAGATCACCGTATCCAACGCCGGCTGCGACGTGACCCCGACCGCCGACGGCGAAAGCGCCCTGGAAGCGATCCGGCGGATCAAGCCGGACCTCGTGATCTTAGACGTTCTCATGCCGCGCATGGACGGTTGGGAGGTCGCGAAAGAGCTCAAGAAAGATCCAGCCACGGAAGCCATTCCCATCATGTTCCTCACGTCAAAGGGCCAGGAGCACGATGTTCTGGAGGGTTTCGAAGCCGGCGGCCTAGACTACGTGGTCAAACCTTTTTCACCGCGCGAACTCCAGGCACGCATCCGCTCGCTCCTCGCCAAGCGCTGACGTAGGGCGGCCTTTGTGGTCCGCCGGCGCGCCGTAAAGGCGCGCCCTACATAATTCTGACGTAGGGCGGACCTTTATGGTCCGCCGGCGCGCCGTAAAGGCGCGCCCTACATAATTCTGACGTAGGGCGGACCTTTATGGTCCGCCGGCGCGCCGCAAAGGCGCGCCCTACATAATTCGGCCGATAATATAATTGATGGTCCCGTCCCTTCCATATCTCTTGCGGATACTCGGGTGCCTTGAGCTGGCACTTGTTCTCTTGCTCGCGGGCATCTTTGCGATGCGCATGTGGCGAGAGAACCGCGCCCGCGTCGCGGCACGGACCCGTAGCTGGCTGCTCGAGCACCTCCCGCCGCTCTTCGACGGCGAGTCTGAGCTGCGATGCGACGGCCGCCAGGTATTCGTCGGCGGCGTATTCGTGATGGAGCTGCCCCCGCCGCGCGGCACCGTCGGCGACGCCGTGCAGGAGACGATCGTCGACCATCTCGTTTTTGTCACGGGCGAGCTGCGCGATCGGCTCGTACGAGTGCTGGAAGAATCAGGCTATGTCGCCGAGGCCATGCTGCGGCTGAAGTCGCGCAGCGTGGAATCGCGCGTGAAGACGTGTATGCTTCTGGGCGCGATGCATTCGCCGATCGCCGTACCCGCGCTGATCGAAGTGTTTCGCGACGACCCCGATCCGTTCGTGCGCATCGGCGCCGCGGAGGCGCTCGGTGCGATCGGTTCCGAAGTCGCGATCGCGCCGATGCTCGCAGCACTGCGGAATCCGACGCGCTGGCAACAAGTGCGCGTCGCCGAAGTGCTTTCAAGAATGGGCATGACCGCGGTACCGGCGCTCACCGCCGCTGTCGAAGACGCCGATATCCGGATCGCGGCGCTCGCCCTCGAGATTCTCGCCGATATCGGATGGATGGCGGATTTCGCTCCCGCCGAGCGAGCGCTCCGCCACGAATCGCCTGAAGTGCGTGCCCGCGCGGCAGAGGCGCTGGGGCGCGGCGGCGCTATGGATCGTGTCGCTGCGCTGTATGCTGCAGCCGGAGACGCCGCATGGTTCGTCCGCGTGCGCGTGATGAAGGCGCTGCACGCCCTCGGTCCGCCCCCCGCAGACGAGGCGAAGCGTGCGCAAACAGATCGCTATTTCGATGTGCTCGAAGCCGGCTTGCACGACGAGGTCTGGTGGGTCCGCAGTCACGCGGCCGAAGCGCTTGCCGATGCCGGTGAGCACGGCCGGGCTGTGCTTTCGCGGGCGCTGGTCGAAGAGCCGGGCTCGCCTGCGCGCAAGGCCGCGGTCGCGGCGCTCCAACGACTCGTGCTTTTGTCTGCATCGCGCGCCGCGATACGCGTTCCGGTCGGCCGGGCATGATCGCGGCTCTCCATTTTTCGTGGTATGGTTCGCCGGCGTGGAACGTCGCGCGCCACATCGTGCTCGGATATAATGCGCTCGTCTTTTTCTATGTCGTCTTCGTCGACCTCACGTACCTCCTGTTCACGTTTATCGCGCTGATCGAGGTGCGCCGCTATCTGCGCACGCGCGACAAGGAACGCCTCGAGCAGATATTCCGCTCGCGGCTCGTCCCGCCGATATCCATCCTTTGTCCAGCGCACAACGAAGGCGCGACGATCGTCGAATCCGTGCGATCGCTTCTACGCTTGAAATATTCGAAGCACGAAGTCGTCGTGATCAACGACGGATCGAAGGACAACACGCTTGCAGCGATGATCGAGGCCTTCTCGATGGAGCGGTTGGACTTCGGATACGACATGACGGTGGCGTGCAAACCGGTGAAGGCCCTCTATGCGTCCGCGGCTTACCCCAAGCTCATCGTCGTGGACAAGGAGAACGGCGGGAAGGCAGACGCGCTGAACGCCGGCATCAACGTGTCGCGCTATCCGTTGTTCTGCACTGTCGACGCGGACGCCATCCTCGAAGAAGATGCGTTGCTGCACGTCGTTCGTCCGATGCTCGACCGGCCGACCTTTGTGCCGATCACCGGCGGGATCATCCGCGCTGCAAACGGCTGCCGCGTGGTCAAAGGCCGCGTCGAGGCGGTCGGACTGCCGCGCAAGCCGATCGAACTCTTTCAGATCGTCGAGTACATGCGCGCCTTTCTCTGCGGGCGAACCGCGCAGTCGACGCTCAATGTCATGCTCATCGTTTCGGGAGCGTTCGGATTATTCCATAAGGCGACCGCGAAGACCGTCGGCGGATATTCCTCGGATACGGTCGGCGAAGACAAAGAGCTCGTGGTCAAGATCGTTCGTTATCTCAAAGAGAACAAGCGCGACTATGAAGTGCTCTTCGTGCCGCAGACGGTCTGCTGGACCGAAGTTCCCTCGTCGTGGCAGACGCTCGGGCGACAGCGCAATCGCTGGCACCGCGGGATGTTTGAAGTTCTCTACAAGCATCGGGCGATGTTCTTCAATCGCGCCTATGGTCGAGCAGGCTTGTTCGGGATGCCTTACTTCCTGCTGATCGAGGCGATCGGACCGGTCGTGGAGCTTTCGGGATACATCTTGCTGCCGCTGGCGGCGATCCTCGGGCTGCTCGCGCCGATCAATGCCCTCATCTATACGCTCTGCGCTGTGGTGCTCGGCATCATCCTCTCGGTCTCCGCCGTGCTGCTGGAAGAGGCATCGTTCCATCGATATCCGCGCTGGCGAGATCTCGCCGTGCTCAATCTCATCGCGATCGCCGAGAACTTCGGCTACCGGCAATTGACGCTCTGGTGGCGGCTCAAGGGCACCTGGGATTACGTGCGCGGACAGAAGCAGTGGGGCGCGCAGGTCCGGCAAGGTTTCGGCACGGCCGCCCAACATGCTGAGGCCAAGGCCGGCTGATGCCCGGCCGCCTCGCGGATCTGCTGCGTGCGTTCGCCGAAAGCGATGACGTGGCGGCCGTCTGCACAGCGCTTGCAAGCGGGGTCGGCCGCGCCACCGGTGCGGCGTTTTCGATAGCGGCGGTGCGTGAGACCGACGGCGACTTTGTCGAAGCGTTCGGCGATCAGGCGGCGCCGTGGCGATTGGTGGCGCGCCTTCAAGGCGCATGCAACCGCGCGCGCGCCAAAGGCGACGCACGCTTGCTCGCGATGCTCAACGGTGAAGCCGTGCGCGCGATCGACCTCTCGGCGCTCCCAGAGGACGACGGCGAGTTCGTCCGTCTCTTGCGCGAGTTCGGCGTCCGTCGCGTAGCCGCGTGGCCGATCGCTGCGGGCGACCCGTGCCGGGGAACAGTCGTCGCATTTGATCCAGGCCCCACAGCGATTGACGACGATCAAGCGGACGACGTGACCTTACTGGCCGATCACGCCGGCCGAGCATTGGCGCGAGCCCGCCGATTTGAAGCGCTGCGCGCGGAGAGCGAGCGCGGAACAGCGCTCATCGCCGAAAGCGCCGAGGGCATCTGCACGTTCGATCACGAGCTTCGCGTCAGTCTCTGGAACCATGCCGCCGAACGGATAACCGGAATCCTGCGCGACGCGATCGTGGGCAAGACCATGAGTGCGGCCGGGCTCCAACCCCACGCGCCCCAATTCCCGCACGCATTCAATTCGTTCGCCGAGGCATCGGCAATTTTTATTGAAGAACCCGGACGCGCGATAGACGTGCGGCTTTCGGCCGCGAACGGCCAACCGATCTGGATATCGCTTGCCGCTGCGCTGATCGGCGCCAGCGCGCGACGGCACAGTCTCGCATGCTGCTTCCGAGACATCACCGAGCAGAAGGAACTCGAAAGCCTGCGCAGCGACTTCGTCAGCCTCGTCACGCATCAATTGCGGACACCGCTCACGGCGATCCGCGGATACGCAGAACTGGTCGCCGCGATCGAGATGCCGTCCGAGCGGGTTCGCGAGTACGGCGACATCATCGCCGGCGCTTCGGCGCGCCTGGCCGACTCGATCACGGACGTGATGGATTTCGAGCGCCTGGCGGCAAGCCGCGACGGGCTGCGCGTCACCCCGGTCTCGCTTCGCACCGCATTGGAACTGGGCGTCGCCGCGATCAAGCTGCCGCCGTCGCATCGCGTCGAATTGCCCGAAGGCTTGTCCGAGTTCACCGTTGCGGCAGATACGGACCGATTATCGCGGCTCTTCGCTCACGTGTTGGGAAACGCTGTGCGCTATTGGCCTGATGGGGGATCGATTGAAGTGGCGGCCTCGCGCGACGGTGATTTCGTCCGCTGTTCGATCATCGATCACGGGCCCGGCATCGCCGTTTCGGAACGCGCAGACTTGTTCTCGCCATACCATCGCGCGGCGCGGGGCCATCCTTCGGCCAGTCAAGGCCTCGGTCTTGGGCTCAGTCTTGCGAAGCGCATCGTCGAAGCGCACCGCGGGCGCATCGCGCTTGCGGAAACCCCTGGCGGCGGCGCGACGGTGACGGTCTGGCTCCCTGCGGCGTCACGACTGAATGGATCGACTGAACGCATCGGCGTCACGGATCTAACGGAAGGCGCCGACGTCAGTCGGCCCAGGCGAACATAACGCGGGCCGACTAGCGTCGGCCCCTTCATAAATTAGGCCCTCTTATATTGGGATCTATTCCTTTGCGATCATCACCGACGTCGACTTGATAACCGCCGAGACCTCGTCGCCGACGTGAAGCTCCATCTCCTCGACGGACTCGCGCGTGATGACGGCGACGAGACAGTTGTCGCCGACGCGCATCGTGATTTTTGCGGTGAGACCGTCCACATCGATGTGCTCGATGGTCCCGGGGAGCCTATTGCGCGCGCTGAGCTTCATCGCGAACCTCGATCGCATCATGCGCGGTGGAGACGGCAAACGCAGCCAGCAGCACTGCGGCGATCTCGGGGTGGTCGATGTCGGCGCCGAGCAGCGCGCGCACCCGATCGAGCCGGTAGCGAACGCTGTTGCGGTGCAGGAACAGCGCCTCGGCCGTCTTGCTCACGCTGCCGCCGCACGCATAATACGTTTGCAATGTCTCGCCGAGCCGGCTGTTCCGATCGGCATCGGCGCGCTCAAGCGGGAGCAACAAGCGCCTGCATGTGTCCGCGGAATCCGGGTCTGCGCCGCGGGCAAGGCTGCGCAGCACATCGCGCGCGCGGACACCGCGCTTAGAAAACACGGAACACGACCAGCGTGCCTGACGGATCGAGGCTATAGACGCCCGATGAGTCGGCATGGAGGTTGGTCAACGGAACGCCGAACGTGCGACCGGGCCCCGGATTCGGAACACCATTCTCGGCGACCAACAGAAGAGATTGTATCGAATAGTTGAGCGACCCGGACGAGCCGTAGCGCGCGATTGAATACGATCCGCTCGTCGGCGCGCCGTTGTACGCGAAGATGTCGATACCGGAAATCGCCGCATTGCCGATGTCGAGCGGAATCGGATTGAGCGTCGGACCGGCGCCGGTCGTCGGCGGTGTCGTCAGCACGACCTCATGCGATGTTCCGTCTTTATGGAAGAGCAGGAATTGGCTGATCGCCTGGCCGTTGGCGAAGACGGCATCCGTCCCGTAGAGAGTTTTTGCCGGGCCGGCGGTGTAGGTATACGTTCCAGATCCCGTCTTATTCGCGCTGAAGTCAAATGCTGCCCAAGCGACTGTTCCCGAACCATTGTCGCACGCGATAAAGACGTGCGACGCGTCTGCCGAGATATAACGCTTGCCGCATGAGCCGAGCGTATCGGAGAACGGCCCGGGGCTCGGCGTGCACGTGGTGGGACCGCCGACGCCCGGATTCGCACAGCCCTCAACATTGCCCGAGGCGTCGACAAACCATTCGTGGTCGAGACTCGTGTTCGCATCGATCGCAATCGCCGTGGGTTGGTAACCAGCCGGCAGCGCGTACTGCACCGTCACGGCGTTGTTCGTCGTGATGTCGCCGAGATCCACGAGCCACGCCCCGCCCGAGTTGCCGGAGAGCAGTGCGCCAAAACTGCCTGTAAAGTTCGGATCGAGCGTGAGATCGACGGGCACCTGATTCGTCAGACGAAGCGGGATGACGCTGATGGGCGTTTGCGGAACTCCGCCCGGTCCATTGTGCGGCTGTTCGCTATGGTGGTGGAACGCGGTGATCGCGATGCCCAGACCCACGAGCGCCAGCAGCGTGTATATGGGCTGGCTCTGCGCGGGAATGCTGCTGCCCGTGTCGATCGGCGTGGAACAGCCGCTCACGTTCATGCCGAGCAATGAGACGACGATCGCGAGCGCGATCACTCTGCGCACGAAGATTTCCTCCGGAATGGGGGAATATGCGGTCAGGTGTTTTAGTCCGCGGCCGGTCATTCCCTTGCGTGAGGAGTATTTTCCCGAGTGCGAGAGCAGATGAAGATCGGGTTTTCTACCATCGTCCGGATCGAGCAGATCACGGCTTTAGGCACGTTCGCGCACGTCGCGCAGGTCATCGCCGAGATGGGTGGGCGCATCGGGGCGGTCGACGTCTATCGCGTCGGCAAGAAAACCGTGCTGCGCGATATCAGCATCGACGTGCAAGACGAGGACCACCTCGCCATTGTGGTCGCGGCAATCGGGAAGATCGAAGGCGTGCGAGTCGTCAACGTGAGCGACCGCACGTTCCTT